>Ga0325410_1002882_pt1 | contig 19311 bp, 14 predicted proteins | sample PopdelMetagenome_16_FD_206182 | JGI IMG/M metagenome (GOLD analysis project Ga0325410, IMG submission 206182) | Populus deltoides microbial communities from Bellville, Georgia, United States - Xylem-PdIQD-R3 | ecosystem: Host-associated > Plants > Phyllosphere > Stem > Wood/Secondary xylem... | reverse complement strand
AAAACAAATTTGTCTAAAAAATGTGACAATTTTCAAATCAAACTAGAAAAGAATTAAAACACATGAGAAATCTCACCTCCACAATTTCCAAGCAATTGCTAATGTCGATTGTCTTGTTATTCCAATTTTGGGCAATAGGGAAATATTCCCACGCGCATTTTCCAATTAAAAACAAAATTTTATCTAAAGCATGCGACAATTTTCCAAATCAAACTATACGAGAAACACACACGAGAAATCTGACCTCCACAATTTCCAAGCAATTGCTAAAGTCGATTGTCTTGTTGTTCCAAACAAGAGCGAACTGCCACCAAAACATTTTCTCTGAAAATACTAAGCACCATGTAATTAACAAAAAAAAAAAGAAAAAAAAAATCAGAAAAAGGGGATAGCTCAGTACCGTCCATGATGTGCATGGGGGTAATAGCCACTCCAACAAAATAGTGTTGGGTGTTGGGTCATGCATGTGAAATTATGTGATTAGTTCCAATTAGCTAAGCCACGATTCTGTCTGTCCCCCTTCGGGCACCAACATGCTGCAGTATCGCACGTTATTTTGATGGCTGAACATGTTGTCTTTCGAAATCTGTCCCCGTGGTTAATTTGTTTGCCATAAGTTTTCTTGATTATTTTGTTTCTAACAAGAACTACATTAATGGCATCCTTAGCAAAGTAGGTTACGTGATGCTTACGGTAGTTGTCGGACTTGATATGCCATAATTCTATTTATTGATTGATTGATTGTGTTGATCAGGATCATGTAACTAATCATGCCTGTAAAATGAATTATCAAATATATCCTTCCTTAGTTTTTTATTTTCTAGGAAATCCTCAAGAAAAACAAACGATTTTCAGCAAGTAGACGCATTTTTTCTACAATGTTTCGAGTGGCTAGCCAAAGACCAGAGGCACTGTGGATGTTAAACAGCATGGCATCTGCTTTGTTTTACCTCATTATTCATCTGATAGAGAGAAAAATAGTGCTGTAGCTAGGTAGGACCTCCAAAGCAAAAAAGTTCAAGGAGACGGAGGGACGAAAGGGAAGAGGTGACCCCATGCCTGAAAGGTGGGTAGTTGTGGTGTCTAGTTCTGTCTTCCTTTATGTCCAAATTAAGCTCCTTCATTTGATTTTTGCCTATCGAGAATTCACATTGTCAATTTCGAAGATTTTTCTTTCTGGTATGATTGAAGATTTTGTTGTTTAAACTTATCAATCATTTCGTTCTGTATTTAATTTGTGCTAATTATGATTTAGGTAATGAATGGTAAAAAGTTAATAATTTTTTTGAGTTGTTCATGTGAAATTCAAGCAACATCAAAATAAGATTCGTTAAAAGTTCTAGTTGATCAACTAACAAATTTAAAATGGATTCTTGATGTTGGGTTAGAGTGATTATTGCATACAACTTAAATTCTCCAAGATAAATTCATACGTGATAATGTTGCATTTCAAATGGTGTTTGATTTTTTAAAAAAAAGTATAATTTTTAATGTTTTTTTTAAACTAAACGAAGCTTGAACTGCATAGACAACAAACATAGCTTAAATTTTGCAAATTTATTTATATTAGTTGTGCAATCTAAACATATTTTACAGCAAAAATGGCAATAGAAAAGGAGTTGAAAGCTGAAGGCTAAGGAAGCAGAGAATGTTTTCTTTACAATATAAGCAAGCATTGCATTTTCCCAGTGGAAAAATCTTGATGTTAGCTAATCTCATCATGATGACGATGGGCACCACTGCTTGAGCAGCTAGCAACCCATTTTCAAGGAGGTGCGAACTTGAAGAAGGTAGAGGGCAACAGAGAGTGTTTTCTGTTCCTGAAAAGGCCTTGTGTTGCCCTATCAAAGACTTTGATGGTAGACAAAAGGACATTCTTATATGATATATCTAGCCAAATTTTGCCAGTGTTCTTTATCTGGGCTCTTTGGCCCTCATTCTAGAGAACAGAACAGAACTCGAATGAAAATTCTATTTTTGGGCTAATCAACTTTTATTTTTGTGGACCAGTCCGTTGATGATTGTGGAAGGAATACATAAATCATGGCTAGATTACAGGACAAGTGAGTAGGACAACGAATATTTCCTTGATAACCTAGATTTATCTAGATTTTTTGATATAAAAAAAATCATTGAAATAATATAATTTTGAATTTAAAAGAGAATGTTGAAGTTTTTATTTACTCGGCCCGGTTTATCACCTTAGTCCGAGGGCCGAGCCACGAATCAAAACTATGGTTTATAGACTATATACAGCACACTTGTCCCGAGAAAAGTAATGTAAATTAGGTTATAAACCCAGCCATTGACAATATTAAAAGGTAAAGCATGCATGCGTTTATGATGAAGAGACCAAATTAAGCAAAGCCATCGTGCATGTTTCTCTTACAGTACTACAATCCTGATATTTAATTTCTCTCATGGAAGAAAACCATTGCATGTGTCAAAGCATTTCAATATGCCGATTCACAACTTACTTGCATGTGTTCATCAATCTCTTTTCTATATATGTTGAAAACAAAACAATCCAAAATGTTAAAATTACAGATTTTCACGTTGGTTTTTAATTAGCGATCGAGAAATAATTGCAATTCATTTTTTTTAAAAAAAAAACATAAAAGGGTACGTAGTTGTAATAATTAATGAGGTTTTGTTTCTTTAACTTAATAGATTTGAATCTTGAGAAGGATTTATGATCATGAACACAAATATATATAGAAACATGTTATGAATATCATCATGACAAAAAATTAAAAAAAAAATTGACGTTCAACGACTTCATAAAAAAAAAACCATCGACAAAATGGAAAATCCATAAATAATAATCTTTAATTAACAAGTCCCATGAAAAGAAAATCCCAACAACTTGTTCTTTATTTTTATTTTTTTGGTTTCAAAGCGTCAAAAGAAAAGGAAATATCACTATTACTGGCTTTTGACTATATATGCACTGCACTCTCTTTTTTACTGCAACAATCTTGACTCACATCACACTCATCACCATTGCTTAATTATAAAAGAGATCTTCTCCTAGACATACCTTTAACTAGCTAGGTTAAGTCCTCACAAAAGCAGTAAAGCAATTCAATTAGCTAGCTAGGGCCATATATATGGCTTCAGAGAGATAAAGGAGGGGGGAACCTCTCCAAGTGGTTCATTAATACAAACATATATATATATATATATATATATATTGCCTTTCTTTCATTATAAATGAATGGCTCATATAAATTCACAATATCTAGATGGATGGAGCTGTTGTAAATTATCTAAAGAATGAAATCATTTGTTCAATCTACTTTTCTGATCTCACCCAGAATTTGTGGTTGAAACTCATGCTAGACACCAGACTTGATGGGAATAATTAATATATTTAGCAAAGCAAACACACATACTATATACTTTTATGATGACATTTAGATTAGTCACTCAAATCAAGGGAGGTTGATAATGCTACATTGCTATTCCCAAACCATATTCTTTCTTCTTCTTTATTTTTTAAGTAAAAGAGCATATATATATATATATATATTGACTTAGTAATTATAGTCAACTATAGTAATTAATCCAGGTATAACCTGGCAATTAATCAGAGGCTTAATTTCATTAAGGTTTCATTTCAAACTATTTTACTTAATAAGTTAATTAATCCCATCAAACCCAGATAAGATTTAGTAAGAAAAATTTTAAAAGATTTTTTTTAAAATTTTAAATATTATTCTGAATTAATTCCATTCAATCCATTAATTAACCCAACAACTCGTTAACCTAGGATTTAAACAACTGTGATCCCAACACAAGTGATCAAAGTAATTTAGATCCCATCAAATATCAATAGACAACCTTATCATCACCAACTCCAAGAATCAATGAGAACATCAAATGGTCTGGATCCACCACCCACTATATCCTGTACAAACACATCGCAAATACCGCTAGAGGAAAAAAAGGAGTTGCATGGCATGGAATGTACATATATCATGAAGGAAAAGACAATTACATCAAAGAAAGTCGTAACAAAATCATGGTCCAAAGTTTTGTAAAGCAATTCATGCCATCATTTTGGCCAGATCTTGCCGTCCAGTCCAACTATCCAAGGGCCCCAGAAGAGACCACACTTGTCATCATCTAATTTTGGTCTCACTGCATGCCACTTGGAAGGACATTTTCAACTCAAAACACTACTGTGTTTTTCCAAGTAAATGTTCACACTCACAGAGTTGATAAAATGGTAGTGATCAACACCATCAGTGAAACTGGGAGTTGGGAAAAGCAATTGCCCTTGTTTCTTAAGGTACATGAAGGCAAAGGGTCAAAAAAGAGGGAGACTAGAGAGCACTAACGTTTCAATTTTGACGAGGTCTATTCCTATTTTCTCCTCTTGAGCTCACACAACATCTCTTTCTCTAGTGTCTCTCTCACAAACAAGTGGAGAGGGGGGAGCATTTAATGCCAATCTTATGTTATTTCTGAATTCTCTCTCATATATTCACTACACATGAGAACCTTGTTCCCCTCACCTTCCAATATATCTGGATAACTACATTGGATGTGCTGCTCCACATTTATATAGCTCAAACTCTTATGCAACCTGTTGAATTTTCTGAATTTGAAGAAGGCCATTTAAAGGTCTGTGCCTTATAGAAACTGAACTTTATCGCTTCTTCCTTGCAAAAGCTTGCTGCTTCTTTTTCTAGGGTGGTGGTGATGATCAAGTGTAGTTGTTGCAAGACTTCTTGTTTGTAGCTCCTCTCATTTCCATTTCTTTCTATGTAGCTTCTTGGGCCAGTTCTCTCTCTCTCTCTCTCTCTATTAATCTTCTCTGTATCATTTCCAATTCTATTGGATTTTCTTTCTTTTTGAGCATTATATTTCTTACCAACATTTGTTTTGTGTTAAATGTTCATGTTTTTGGTTTCTTAAAGAGCATTACATTAACTTCTTACCAAACCTACTGCTCTAATAAAGTTGGAATATATTACTACTTTCTAGGTTTGAATCTCTAACCAACTTGTTTCAAATGTTCTGATCAGGTTTCTGTGCAATTTTATGTCTGTTTCCGCAGTGATAAGTAGGGTAGCATTTCCAGGTGAGAGTACTGATTAGGCATAAAGATGCCACACGAAACCAACCATGGCTCCCTTTTCACCTCTCCTTGCAAGAACTTGAGAGGGTTAAGAGGTTTGATTCCCAGCAATGAGGCTTGTTACACTGATGAGATTATCAATGACCGCGAATTAGCTCAAAGAAAAGCTGAAGAAGCAGGTAAGAAATGCTAATCTTCCATGTTCTACCATTACAAATTCACACAGATTCTTCCTCCAATGTTGTCTCTTTTGCGTTTGATGCATGGTTCCTACACTTTTTTTGTGAAAAATTTTGTTAAATTTTTGTCCAATGCAATAAATTCTGAGTGGTCAAGTAATTATTTGCCTTTGCTTGAAAAAAGTTTGAATAAAAGATTGTGCAGCATATCATGATGAAAGGAAGAATGTGGGTGATCCCATAGAGTTGAAAATAAACTGGTATTCATCATTTTGTGTTGAAGTGGGTCCAAATTAGCCCTACCTGTGTTTTTGGTAGCCGAAAGAAGCTTTCATTATGGAAACAGACCTACCCTCATTGTCACCCTTTTTCTGGTGTAAGCAATGGAACATTGCAATTAATCATAGCAGGGCCTAAACCATGGATCATTTCTTCTTTCATTGATGTTCTGTCACAATCTGAAACATTTCTTGTCTCGAAAACAAATGTGTAATTTGAAGCTGATGAACATTTAGCCCAGTGATAGTCTCCTCTAGTGAGTAGGAAGAGACTATCCTTAGGACTAGATTTCAGAAGGTTTGCTTTTTGAAATGATGATGATGATGAATTATGACATATTCGCGGATGCTGACGAAAACCTTGTCCCTAGCGAATTCTTTTGCTTAGGACCATAAATAAAAAGGCAAGGTTTGTAGTGGTAAAAGAAAAAACCACCAAGATTTAATGTATAAATTGTGTACTTTCAAAACATAGAAGAAAACAACACAAGAAAATAATAATCACAAAGAAAAAAGATAAAGTTGGTCGAATTCCTATTTTATTACTATTTTTTTTAATATATTTTGTTCTTTTAAAAGATTTATGATTTTTTAAATAAGTCAGAAAAATCCTAAGATAAATAGAAAAGTCAACATAAAATCTGAAATTAAGCTAAAAATAAAAAAAAATAAAAAGGAAAATAATGAAAGTGGCTCAAATAACATCTTCCCAAGTCTAATTGGAGGGTATTTCAAAGCTCAAATGATTTTAGCCAGCCAACCTCCCTATACAACATGACCTATAATTAAAATCATTTTTTATGTTCTATTAAGAATGATAATTCAAAAGAAACAAAAAATAAAAAGAAAATTATTGGCAGATTTTCTACATTATTTCCCATTTGTGGATTAATGGATTTGAATTCGGTACGAGTTAGTTTAGAAATCTAAGTGCAAAAATGGGCTTGCGAATTTTACTGCAATATCTATTGTTCATGGCTCTCAGCTTCAAGGAGGTACCAAGCAGCAGATTGGCTGAGGCAGATGGACAAGGGGGCATCAAGAACCCTGCCCAAAGAACCCTCAGAGGAAGAGTTTTGCCTTGCTCTAAGAAATGGCCTCATTCTCTGCAATGTCCTCAATAAAGTCAACCCTGGTGCTGTTCTCAAGGTACTTGCTTCTTCAAACCCTTCATTTTGTGTCAGTAATTGCCAAGTGCAGAAACTTTTTTACTTGATAGAAGCTTGCAGTGTCAGCATTAGGTTATTAGCATTCGTGAATGAAACTGATGTTCTATTTCTACTATGACAAAAAGGTAAATGCTGGCTTCTGGGTGCATAATTCTAGTCAGGACCTGACAGTTTCTATAACTTAGATATGAGTTAACAATATTCTGTTGGCATAATTGTAACAAGGATCTTTATTGTTCATTCTAATAATAATGGGAGCTTTGATTCATCTCTGAAATTGAAATAGGTGGTTCCGAATCTCACAGTGCAGTCTACGGAAGGAGCAGCACAGTCTGCGATTCAGTACTTTGAGAACATGAGGAATTTTTTGGTGGCTGTTAAAGATATGAAGCTTTTGACTTTTGAAGCATCTGACTTGGAGAAGGTCTGAAATCTTCCCTAAATATACAATGTAGAAAGGTTTATGTGCACTGGAATTTGCTAATCAAGTTCTAGTTTTCCACATCTCTTCTAGTCCAAGTGTAATTCAGAGTTCAGACAATAACGGTGTAATTCTATCTTCTTACATCTGTTGCGCTTTATTTGCTGTCCTCTGCCTTTGATAGTCAAGCATTTTTGTGTTTGAAATCTTGGATACAGGGAGGCTCGTCGAGTAAGGTTGTAGATTGCATTCTCTGTTTGAAAGGATATTATGAATGGAAGCAGGCTGGTGGAATTGGTGTATGGAGATATGGAGGGCTTATTAAGATCGAATCATTCCAGAAGGGATCGCCATCTTCTCTGGTCGGCAGCGAAAGTGCTGATGAGTCTGTTGATGAATCTGAATCATCACAATATGAACAAGTATTAGAGTTTCTTCATCTTTCCAGTGAGGTCTCAATTGAAGAAACGAAAACTGCCAATGCTCTGGCCTTTCTTTTCGATCATTTTGGACTCAGACTTCTACAAGCTTACCTTCAGGAGATCAATGGGATTGAAGAGCTGCCTTTGAATGGAATGGTAGGTAAGACCCTTTCGAGTTTGTGTTACATATGTCTACAATTGTACTAAGCAGACCTGAGTACAAGGTACCTAATATATATGGGAATGAAATCCAACAATGGGAATCGAAAACTAGACAGTGTGTTGCCACTCAATACTATCACTGAAAGGAATTTGATATATGATTAAATGGGTGAAAAATCGCAGGTAATAGATACTTTGCTCAGAAAGGCAGTTAAAGATTTCTCAGCATTGCTTGTTTCTCAGGGCACACAGGTAATAAGAATTTCGGAGTCTCACTGAGTATTCTTTCCCAGTTCCATCTAAAAGTGATCTCCTAAGATCAATATATTACTAATCCAGTGTTCCTGCAAAGTAATTTAGTCTCCTTTTACCACTACTTGCAGCTTGGACTATTTCTGAAGAAAATATTGAAGGGTGATATCGGTTCCCTATCAAAAAATGAATTCATAGAAGCCATTTCCCAATATCTTAGTCAAAGAGCTAGTTTGGCTTCAAGTGATTTCTCCAAGTTTTGCATCTGTGGTGGCAAAAGAGAAACTATTCAGCATACTGTTAGTAGCTCTTCCGGTCACACGGAAGTAATTGATCTTCATCAGAAACAGCTTGAGGTTTGAATGTCAGCCCATCAGAGTTTACTGTCTTTTTATCGACAACAATCTACTTATATTACATAATATGTTTTTGTTTATATTGACATGATTGTTATTTTCAGGATCTGAGATTTTATTACAAAGAAATGAGGCGACAAGTGAAACAAATTCAAGCAGATTGGGAAGAAGAAGTCAGCAGGCTTGGTCAGAATACTAAAATTTCTAATAATATTCAGTGAATTTTCCTTGTCTATTTAGAATGGTTTGTTAGGCCTTCAAACATTTTGATTTTGTGTCTCAGAACAACATATCAGGGATCTTGAAGTAGCATCATCTTCTTGTCACCAAGTTTTAGAGGAAAATCGCCAGCTTTACAATCAAGTACAAGACCTTAAAGGTGACCACTTCTTGTGATTTGTTCTAAGTAACTTAAAACTTCATGCATTTTATGACATCTGTTTTTTGAGCAGGAACAATCAGGGTCTATTGTAGAGTCAGACCCTTCTTGCGAGGGCAATCGAATGGGCAATCTACTGTGGACTACATTGGAGAAAATGGAAATATCATGATTGTTAATCCTCTTAAAAATGGGAAAGAAGCAAGAAAGGTGTTTTCCTTCAACAAAGTATTTGGAACGAATGTTACTCAAGGTACGATCTCTTTCTTGTAGCTGCATTGTGAGATGGTGGTCGGTCTCACAAGGTTCTGTAACTCTTCACGGCGCAAACATTTGCGAATGGGCCTCTAAGAAGAATACAGGCAACATGCTTACTTGTTTTCCCACAGGTTTTCTTAAATATTAAAGATTTTCATTTTCATTTGCAGACCAAATATATGCGGACACTCAACCATTGGTCCGGTCAGTTCTAGATGGCTATAATGTTTGCATCTTTGCATATGGACAAACCGGATCAGGGAAGACATATACAATGGTATGCCATTGATGTTTAGTTCTGAGCTAACAATATTTTCAGCAATATCAATTATGCAATTCAATGTTTTTGTTTGAATTTGACAGAGTGGCCCTGATTTGACTTCTGAACAAACATGGGGTGTGAACTATCGAGCTCTGCGCGACTTATTTCAGATTTCAACGACAAGGGGAGATGTCATTAGGTATGAAGTTGGAGTTCAAATGGTAGAAATATATAATGAACAAGTGAGAGACCTGTTAGTCAGTGATGGCTCCAACAGAAGATATCCTTCAAAACTGACTTTTACAGCATGATTATTGTTTATTAAAGTTTCATAAACTATCAGCTAAATTTCTTCATTGAAGAGTTGATTTTACCTCAACCATTCATACATTAGACATCCGTAACAATTCCCAGTTGAATGGGCTTAATGTACCTGACGCAAGCTGGATTCCAGTTTCAAGTACACAAGATGTTCTTGATCTAATGAAAATCGGTCAAAGAAATCGTGCTGTCGGTGCAACTGCTTTAAACGAGCGAAGCAGTCGATCTCATAGGTAGGAACACATATTTCTAGCAGAATTTAAAATTCACTCTTCAAGTATTCATTGTAACGGTTCTTTTTTGCTGCAGTGTTTTGACAGTTCATGTCTATGGAAAAGAATTAGTTTCTGGATCAATTCTTAAAGGCTGCTTACACATGGTGGATTTAGCTGGAAGTGAAAGAGTGGATAAATCAGAAGCTGTTGGTGAGAGATTGAAAGAAGCTCAACATATTAATCGATCTCTCTCCGCTTTGGGAGATGTCATCTCTGCTCTTGCACAGAAGAGTCCACATGTTCCCTATAGAAACAGCAAGCTTACACAAGTTCTGCAGGATTCTTTAGGTGCTCATATGATCATAAGTAGCAAACTTTTCCTTTCAAATATTTTTCCTACTAATATCTTCTTATTGTTTCTTAATTTCTATATTTAGGTGGGCATGCTAAAACACTAATGTTTGTACATATAAATCCTGAACTTAATTCTATTGGGGAGACAATTAGCACACTGAAGTTTGCTGAGAGAGTTGCATCTGTTGAACTTGGGGCAGCTAGATCGAACAAAGAAACTGGCGAAATCCGAGAGCTGAAAGAAGAGGTTTAGTTTTCTTCTCTCATTTGTAAATTCTTTTCTCGACTTATTTTAATTTTGGTGGAAATTCATTGTGATCATTTCTCCTTGTCTAGATATCAAACCTCAAAGAGGCATTGGAGAGGAAGGAAGCTGAAATCGAGCAAATCAAAGGTGGCAGTACTAGAAGCACAGCAGAATCTCAAAGAACAAGAGCAGTTTCTCCTTTCTATGTGCCAAGATATGGTGCAAGTGCCAACTTAAAATCCGAGACATCTCACAGGCCAATTGATGACTCTAGAAGCTCAGAGGTAAAACAAAACAAGAGACTATTTCATTTTCTGCCATCTTTGAGCTGTTTCTATTCTTAAGGAATATCCTGAAGGGTTGATTTTGATTTTCAGGCTAGAAGTTGTTCTTCGGGTAAGCAAAGGAGATCAAGTTTTCCTTCTTCACTCACAGACAAGGAAACATTACCAAGGATTCCTTTCCTAGGCGAAGAGAGGTTAGCAAGCTCCGCAAAACCAAGATCACCATCCCCTCCTGTTAGGAGATCAACCTCAACAGATAGAGGAGCCCTCAGTAGAAGCAGGGTCAAGGAGAGAGTTGAGAATCAACCAGTTGCAAGAGTACCCTTTCCAGCTATAGTGCCTGTCAACAAATCCATAGCTGCAATTCCAGTGATCCCATCAGCAGATAACAGCTCAAAAGGTCCATATATAGGCTCACAAGAAGCGCTGAAGCAGGATAACATCTCCAAAGCATTCTATAACCTCCAAAAGGTTAGCACCAGGAAATATTACCCGGAACACGAAGAGGAGCAGTGTAGGCAAGCTCTTAATATAAGACAAGGAGGCATTAAGAAAAGCAAAAATGAAAGCAAAGTTAAGGCGAAGAATCAAATGCCAGCAAAGTTCCACGAGGTTGATGTTGGGACAACAATGCTCTCTGACATAGATGCCGGTGAAAAGATAGAGGAGCCGCGAAAGAGTGACTCTTCTGAGCCAGAAAACGAGCGTTTGCTTCCCGTGTCTCCAACAATAGGTGCTTTAATGGTGAAGAAGCTTCAGATGAATTTCTCGAAGAACTCACAGAATCTTGAGCCAAGGTATGATTCAAACTGTTCTTTTTGAAGCCTTATCACTGAGAAGTTTTTTCTTTCTTCTCCCGTGAATCTTGGTATATCTATCTATATGCTTGTGTTAACAGTAGTAGAAATATTGCCAATGACGTGCAGAGTTGTTCAAGTTATGGAACCCTTTTTGGTTGGCAAACTTGAAAGCAAACTTCCAAACAACATAACTCGTAATGCGAAAGAAGCCGGAAACACATCCATGCCTGAATTCAGAAGGAGTCGATCTACTCCTCGTGGAAAGTTTACGATCTTACCTTGAGACTAGACAGTATATAGCAATGAATATACTTCCACAAATATTATTTCCACATGTTGTATAGTCACTGTTCTTGTTTGGATACCTGGTTGCTTTCATCTTTCAAGAGATTTTAAGGCTGGTAGTCCAGATGACTGCCTTTCCACATATCCTAAACCATGTCAAGTTTTCCTGTAATTTACAAGTCATGGGTGCTCTTGCTCAGCACTTGTGGATATATATATAGTTTCTATGTCTTCCGGTGATTACATGTGCTGATCATTCTATAACATCAAGGATTTTATCGGCGTGAATTCATGGATCACCGATTCTATATTAGTATGTGTCTGCAAATAAAAATACTTCTCGCGCGGATCTGATCATTAGAGTGACAAACCCCCCAACTAGATTTGCCTGTTGCTATCCTTGCAACATGATGAGTAGTGGTACGAAGAAGCTCGAAAGCTAAAGGTGGAGATCTAAGAAAGTGTGCTGTAGACTTGTGGGCTCTTATTTATTAAAATTTCATTGCGAAACATTAATTAGTGGCATGATTAAATTAATCGATCGAGTAAATGGCTAGCTTGATTGATTCTCAAGCAATCTTGAATATATATATTCTTTATAGTCTAATAAAAAAACTATAATTCCCTAGCTAGGTTCAATTTTCTATAACCAAACATTGAAAATAAAAATCATAATTAATGGCAAATTTCTATAAATTAATATTCTTGTGATTATTAAAATTTATCAATTATATTATTTAAATTAATTAATACTTAAGTTGGCATCAAACAAAAATATTATTTATATCGAGATTATTAATTTATATAGATTAATTAAGCATTGATTTTTAAGGCCAAAGAATGTTAATCCTTTCTATACCACTTTCTAGGGCTAGCACAAATCCACAAACAAATAAAGCTCGAAGAATATATGCGAAAAGGAAATATTCTTCCTTTATCAACAGAAAAGGAAAAACTGGGCACTCCCTGGCAAAAACACACTCCTGTACAGGAAAGATACCAAAACAGGAAAAACTTTCCCAGCTAGTGAAGCTGTCTATATATATGTGTGTGCTCATGAGATGCTGTGAAACCCACACCCTTCCTCCTCGCGCACACATATTTGGTGCCCTAGCTAGTGAAGGTACGTGTGTGTGTGTCAATGGAAGCCACCGCTGTTGCTCTCTGGGTTGAAAGAATTGCTTTCCTTTTGTTATCGTGCTTTATCAGCATCGAAAGTTGTGGCTTTGGCTGGGGGGCCGTGCTTGGTCTCTTGGCACTGTCTAACTTCCTGTTTAGGTGTGCCATGGAAGAAAAGGCTTCTGCAGTAAAATTGAAGAAGCTCCACAAAAATCTCAAGAAGTCTGACTCGAGGGTTAGTTGGTTCTCTTTTCTGATAATTGATTTTTACCGTACTTGAAAGTTATTTTAATGTGTATTTTTAATATGAAAATACATATTATAAGGAAAAACTCAAGAGTAATTATGAGTTTTACTCTTAATTAAAACTATCTACAAAATCTTTATAATAATTATTTGCTTGTGTAAATTTTGTTTCTTTTATGCAGTTGAGGTTCTTACTAATAATTTACCTTCTCTAGATCAATATCGAGCGATGTTCTGATGTCGAGAGCAACACCAACGAAGAAAAGAAAGCAGTTGATGAGGATGGAGTGAACAACAGAGCTACCTCTGGTGAAGGAGGAGAGGACTTGACCATGAAGTCCAAACTCTTTGAAATATTGAAGAAAGCTACAAATAATTGTGATGCAGAAAAGCTTTCATACAAGTGGCAGGAAATGGTGGTGAACAAAGTGGAGGATGAATTCAAGAAATACCGAGCGCTCGGTGATGAAGAACTGAGGAAAGCAAAAGGAGGATGCGAGGAAGAATTCAAGAAGAAGCTGAAAATCAAGGAGGAAGAACTGGAAGCCAAGCATGACGAGGAGAGACGCAAATGGGAGAAAGAGAGGAAAATCTTGAAAGAAAAATATGAAATGATGCGATGGACATAGGCAGGTTACCGAGAATATTTCATGCTAAATCTTACACATAATATTTTATTCTTGCTCTAGTGCTCAAGGAAAAGTTGTGTCATGGCAGATTTTTACTATATGTAGTATCTCCTAGCCATATTATATAACAGTATTAACTACAGATTAATTTCTAATATAAAAGAAAAAAGATGATGATAATATGAATATTTTTTTCTTAATTATATCGTAAGATTTATTATTATGTATATATGTTGTATAATGACAGGTTTTAACTATGAGCGTGTTTGGCATGTGGTTGCGGGTGCTTTTCAAATAACTTTTAGTGCAAAAATGCATGCCAATGATGTTTTTTCATTTTTTAAAAATTATTTTTAACATCAGCACATCAAAACAATTCAAAACATACAAATCATATTAAATTTTAGCAAAAAAAAAATTTAAATTTTTTAAAATAACAGCCGCAGCCCCGTTCCCAAACTATATAATATCTCCCAACCACACACATAATAGTATTGGGAAATACTAATTTGATTTGCTAGCAATGCTATTATTGTTCAAAGCTTTAATTTGGCTATATTAATTAGTTTGGAATTAAGCTGGCAGAAATTGCTATATATTATTATTAATGAGTGTTTTACATGGTTTCATGGTATGCTCGAAAATATTTAGTTTATGTTTTTTTTACACAATGATTGTATGTAACATAAATCATAGCTTGATGCAAACTCTCTCATTTATATTTTTTTTAAAAAACATTATAGTATAAAATTTTTAATTTCTAATTCCAGATAATGGTTTTGAATTTTTTTTAATTTATATATCTCTACTATTAAAATAATGTTTAGTTTTTCAATTTCTTTTGGATAAATCAAATCTTATTTAGATTATTATTTTTATTTATTTGTTTTATAAACTTTTAATCTTAGAACCAAAAGAGAATATTGGTTGACTATTAGAAAGTATATGGAAATGCGGTACATGATATTTTTTAAAAAAAATTTTAATTAAAAATAAATTAAAATATTTTTTTATTTTTTTCTTTTACATTAGCACATTAAAAATATAAAAATATATCTAAAAAATATCAATTTAATATTTTTTAAACAAAAAATAACTTATAGCTCACTTTAAAAAATAAATTTAACTACAAAAACAACACTTTGTTTAACCAAGACTCTTTGACTATTAAGATCCATTTGAAATCTGTAGTCAAAACCATAAAATTCAAATTCCTACATGCAAATAATATTGTATTTATTTAGTGGTGTTTAGTATTGTAGTCCAACTATATTTTTAAAATTTTTTAATTTTTAATTTTGATATATTAATGTTAAAAATAAATTAAAAAAATTATTTTAAAATATTTTCAAACAAAAAATATCTTAAAAAACAACATTTACATCACTACAAACAGGTAATTAATAATTCAACACAAAAATATCAAATTAGTAAATAAGTAAATAAATACTACAAAATATATTCCAAAAAATAAAATAATAATAAACGGTGCGTTTAGACGTCCCTCACAATCTATTTATATCCTCTGCTCTTCTTATTTTAACCCTCTCTCTAGAAACCTCTGCATCTCTCTCTTTGTTCTTCAACCATGTCTTCCACTTCTCTTCGCATGTTGACCACAAAAATCCCAAATTCTCTTCACTCTACCAAAACCTTAGCCTCCTCCTTAAAACCCACAAATCTTTCTTTCTTTATCTTCTCAAAACCTGTTTCTTTCCAAAAAATTCCTACGAAGACTCAACCTTTACTTGCTTCTTCATCTTCAAGTTCTATGTCTTTGCAACCCATTGAAGAACTACCTCCAAAGCTTCAAGAAATCATCAAGCTCTTTCAGTCAGTTCAAGAACCGAAAGCTAAGTATGAGCAGTTGCTTTTTTATGGCAAGAATTTGAAACCACTTGATAGTGCGTTTAAAACTAGGGAGAATAAGGTTGAAGGCTGTGTTTCTCAAGTTTGGGTTAGGGCTTATTTGGATTTGGAGAAGAATGTTGTGTTTGAAGCTGATTCTGATTCGGTTTTAACTAAGGGTCTTGCTGCTTTGCTTGTTCAAGGGCTTTCGGGCCGGACAGTTAAGGAAGTTTTGAGGGTTTCTCCTGATTTTGTTGTGCTTCTTGGGTTGCAGCAGAGTTTGACACCGTCTAGGAATAATGGTTTTTTGAATATGCTGAAGTTGATGCAGAAGAAAGCACTTGAATTGTATTTGGAGGCTGAAAAGGGAAGCGGGGTTGTTGAAAGTTCGAAGCTTGGTGGTGGTAATGGTGATAATGAGGGAAAGGTTGAAGGTTTGGGATCAAATGGTGATGTTGGTGTTGAAACTTCTGGTGACAATTTTGTTAAGGGCTTGAGTTTTGATGGGAAAACTGATGGTGGTGAGAGTTTGGGATTGGAGGGAAGTGAAAAGGGGTCGAATTCAGAGGGATTAGGGAGTAGGGGATTAAGGATTAGGGAGAAATTAGAGAAGGAGCTAAGTCCTGTTGAGTTGGAGGTGGATGATATTTCATATCAGCATGCTGGGCATGCTGGTGTGAGAGGGAGTGATGGAGAGACGCATTTTAATGTGAAAGTTGTGTCAAAGGAGTTTGAAGGGAAGAGCTTGGTGAAGAGGCATAGGCTGATTTATAATTTGTTGCAAGAGGAGTTGCAGAGTGGATTACATGCATTGTCTATTGTAGCGAAGACGCCGGATGAAGTTGGTGAGAGGTGAAGAGGGGATGCAAATAGAGGTTCATTTTTCTTCTTTAATTTGATTCTACAGTTGAGTTCTAAATATTGTCTCTATCTTTCAGTTGTTAAAGACAATGTGAGTCAGAAAGTTTAAATTGTACTGATAATGATCTTTGAAATGATTGAATCAGTTGCATATTTTTGAAATATTGAATGAATTTTGCTTACATGAGTTGGTTTTGATTTGTTTTTAGTACATGCTGCTGCAAATGCCATTGATTGCGAGTTTTGATAGTTAATATTTGGTTTTAGTTATTGTTAATTTCTGAACCGGGAGATCAGCATGGGAAGGCCTTGTGGTCCTTCTTTAATGAGTTCTGACAATAATTTTGTTTGAAGTGCTTTGAATCCACTAAAGATATGTGAATTCCTATGGCGAGGTGGTGAGGATTTTCAAATTTGAGAGAATAACCTGCTTTAATTTACTTGATCAAAGGTGGTTTAGTACATTTGTTTTATTGAAGTAGGTATCTGAATATCAAACTTCTCAATATTATACACTCTATGTGCTTTATCCTATCCTCTAGCATAATTTAATCTGGCATCTTGAGAAGTTATTTATTCTAGTTCACTTCATATGTTACCTCATCAAAAAGTTAGCCAGCAGAATTACCAAAACTCAAATATAAATTGAAATATTATCTGTGTTTGCTGAGCTTAAGGTTTCAAAATAACATCATTAGGGCTTAGACATTTACAACCTCTAAGAATTCCGTTTGATCCATAGCACAAAGCTTATCAGACAATGTCTTAATAACAAAAATTCTAGCTAGGCATCAATCTGAACAAACCAGGAATAGAAAAATTAAGAATTTCAGCTTCATCATCTCTTTGTTCTGCAACTTCGGGCAACAATAACACCAGTGGGTGGGCCGGTCATCTCTATCTCACACCTTCCATGTAACCAGTATGAATAATGGAGCAGACCCATGTTTGCTCTCACTTTAAAAGTTCCTCTTATGTTGTAGTTTACCTTGTTACTCTGCACCTGCTTTTGAAGTTCCACAGCAAGATTCTGGGGCAAATAGACCAAGCTTGATATGATATGAACTGATTCCAATCTTGTTTCCCTACTTCTTTGTGTGAAAGGCTGAAGAGCTTGGGTTCCTATAAGTCTGTTAGAAAAGTAGAGCTCTATGTCCACATACTCAAATCTTACATCAAGTTTCTGATTTGGGTTGGAGAAGTTTGCAAGGAAGGTAAGATCCCCATTGAAATACTCTGGTGAATCGAAGTATATGCTATTTAGATTTGCATTGGGTATGTCAAACACTGGGTTTTTTGGCTTAATGACTAGGTAGATGATCAAAGTTGCTATTCCAAAGACGATCAGAACAAGGCTGAATATGAGGCATAGGATTGCGCCAAACCACATAACTGGATTGGTACGGCGAGGTCGAGGATGTTTGAATATTGGTGGCTTGCTTAATTTCTTACTGTCTGAATTTGATGTCTCTGCTGAAGAACTTTGTGGATTTCTGGCTTGCTTTGATATAACAATCTGATTGAGAGAGACTGGAAAGCTTCGCTTTTCTGGTGGTGGAGCTGCTTCTGTGGGCAGCGGCGAGGGTGGTGGAGGAGGGAGTGAAAGCATCTCTAGTTTCTTCTAAGGAAAAAACTTCTAAAGCAAGTTTTGTTGGAGAAGATGGAGATTAAAATTGTTGTTTCTTTAAGTATATGAGGATGTGGAGTAAGTAAAGTTTGGGTAGTGGGCCAACATTTGTTTTTTGAGATTGGCGAAAGGATGTGTATGTGGATTTAAAGTTGGAAATCACAGCTGTTTTGGTTTGAATTGCCCTTTGCTTTTGAATATGCAGTGCTGTATAAGAAATTGCTAAAGAAATGGTCACGCAAAAGGCTCAAGTTTCTAAACTGTTTCATCAAGTACTTTTTTGTATTTTGGACCTTTTAAGTTGTTGACCAATGATTCAAAATCCTACTGATCCAATGGCTGTGATTTGGTTATATGAAATTTAAGATAGTACTGGAATATGATATCAGCTCTGGACTGGAAAGTTAGACTGCATTAAGAAAACATTGAGTGGAAAGTTAAAAGATAAATGCCGTGATCTGACTAAGATAATGAAATCAATATAAGGAAAACTTAGCTTCTTCAAAGGCGGACCAAGCGGGACAGCAGTGGTAAGTGGTATTTTGATAGCGCTGATTGTCATATTTATTTGCATGTGAAGATTATTTTGGTGCAGATCTGAAAACTTGTTTCAAATGGCAAGGTTACATACCAGGGTTTGCATCCAAAAAATGAATTTTGTTCATCTTCCCTTTCTTTAGCCTAGGCCACAAGCCCATGGCCAATGTGTTGTTTTCTGATACATTTTCCATGGGCTTATATGACCTAAGTTACAAATTTGGACTTGAAACAGGATAGCAGCTTCAGGTGCTCCTCCTGTAATAGTTTTTAGTCAAATCGATGATCATTGATTCATGTCCCTGTAGGAGAAGCAGTGTCCCACATTAAGCAGCAAACTTACATGTTCTTTTCCTTCCCAAACTACCCCTCTTTAGTCCACCATCCCTAAAGATACCCTTCTTTAGCTCACCATCACAAAAGCCCACTGCTCTACTAAAGTTGGACTGTAGTGGCAATTCATCTGGCCTATATGCTGATCATACACTGAATTTCTCTTAAAAAATCAGACTGTCTTTACTAAAGAGAGTCCAATAATGGCTGATAAACGGGCAGTGAAACAAGTGGATATTTGAAAAGGAGAAGATACGGATAAATGGGAGAAACACTATCACCACTCTACTAAAGTTGGACTGCAGTGACAATTCATCCTCTGGCCTATATGCTGATCATACACTAAATTTCTCAAAAAAACATCAGACTGTCTTTACTAAA
>Ga0325410_1002881_pt1 | contig 19318 bp, 16 predicted proteins | sample PopdelMetagenome_16_FD_206182 | JGI IMG/M metagenome (GOLD analysis project Ga0325410, IMG submission 206182) | Populus deltoides microbial communities from Bellville, Georgia, United States - Xylem-PdIQD-R3 | ecosystem: Host-associated > Plants > Phyllosphere > Stem > Wood/Secondary xylem... | reverse complement strand
AAATTTGGATTGGAAGAGATTAATCCTCATAGAATCAGGATTTCAGAAAATATTTTGACAGCTAAGAAGATTATATCAATTGCCCATTTGAATAAAATCCAGGTAGGAGCAGGACTAAGAGAAATTAGATATTGTGGCGGACTTATATTCCGAATTGAGAGAGAAGTTGCTTGCCAACTTCAGATTTTCAGACTCTCCCTAAATCCTTCGTTGAATTTTTTCCTTGGCATTAGGGCGACCGAATATCGCAATGAATCTCTCCTCTCTTTCAACCTTTATTCCCACCAGCCTGCAGACCCAACGCATCCTGCATCAACCAAGATGTGAAGACTTCATCTGAACTTGAAAAAATTCAAGTTCAGATGACAATTTGAAAAACTGAAACTTGACCTGATCCTGATGTATAAAATTGAAGTTAAACTTGTATATAATGTTTACAGCTATGATATAAAATATGGTGTTCTGATTCGTGAAAGCTTTGATTATCATCATTTTTAATTGCTTCCTATCATTACACCATAAATTTGTCAAATAACAATAAAATTAGCGATGTAAAATTTTGTGGAATTGCTGATAGAATAAAAATAATTAAAAAATTAAAAAAAATGTTTGTTAGTGATTCCGTTAGTAAAATGACATGTTATTGTTTTATAATGTAATTACAAAGGAAAGTATTTCATTGCTAGTTTCCATCGAAAATTTAGTCGGTAAATTTAGAAGTGTTAGAACCAACGGTAGCCCCATCCTCCTTTTTTCTTTTTCTTTTTTTTTTTCGTTCATAGCAAAAAAAGCAACCCCCTCCATTTTGCCACAAATTTAGGCCACATCCTCACAAATTTAGCCACCCCAATACTCACTAGTGTCAACATTATTCTCTTGGTTGAATATTTTCTAAATATTCCATACACCAAGTAAGCAAACATACCCATTTATATTTTAAGTTAATTTATTGATATTTTTATGTAATAATATTTGTAGTTTGTATTTATATTTATATATTTCATAGTCTTTTCATTGACAATTTTGTTATATTTAAGTATGATTTATATTTTAGGTTTTGTTTAGGATTTAAGGAAAAATGAATTTGTTTGTAATTAGAAAAAATTAAGTTTGATTTTGTAATTTAGGTGTGATATACTAGATGAAATGATGAGTTATGTGATGGTTACCAATCACATTTGATCAATTTAATTGTTAAATTGAAAATTTTAGGAAAATTAATTTTTTATGGAACAGATAACAATTAAATTGTATGAATTTAGATTGAATAAGTTTTAATTGAAAAAATAATGAATAATTAGTTAGGAACCAATTACTTGTTATTAATTTGATTTATTTAGTTCACATTTGGATTCAATATTGAATTTTCATACAAATAATAATTGGTTATTAGAACAATATGATCATAATAAATAATGTAGATGATAATAATAATCGTTAAAAGGAGTATGGTGATGAATATAATATGAATGAATCATGGTTATTTAGGTAAAGGTTCACATGTAGATGAATGTTTTTGAAAATATTTTTAACATGATCATGGACGTTAAGGAAAAATAAAGAACAATATAAAAGCTACAATAAATATAGTTTTATTTTATGACTATCATTATATAGTGTTGTTTAATGATGGAGTACGTGTTGCAAAGCCTAAGGCTACCTTCACCTTAGATAAAAAAAAACTATTATTTCTTATGTATGAATGACTTAAGAATCTGTGATTTCCTGATGGATATGCTTCAAACATAGCTAGATTGATGAATTTGGAGTAATGAAGATTGTATGGAATTAAAAGTCATGACTGTTATGAGTTTATGCAAACACTCATTACAATTGCTTATGAGGATTTGTTTTCAAAGGGGATATAAGATGCATTTATGAAAATTAGTTGTTGTTTTGACATGTTTACTTGAACAAGTTACATTCTTAACACATTGAGCAACATTTAAATGAACATCATTGAGATAATAAATAAACATGAAATAATCTTCCCTTCATTCTTCTTCAACTCAATGGAGCATCTACTTATACATTTAGCATATGAAGCATAAGTTTAAGGGTCTGTGCAGTATAAATGGATGTATCCATTCAAAAGAGGTAAAGATTACATGCATCCTAAATATGTAATGTGTTTTTATAAGCATTTGGTTATTCAATCTATATTTACTTCTATGCATATTCTTGTTTAAACTTAAAAAAAAAGCTAAAAACAAGGCGCATATTAAGGTTTCAATAAACAATGCTTATATTGTAAAAGAAATTTCAATATTTGTCTCGTATTATTTTGAGCCTCATGTGAGAACAATAATCAATCGCATTCCAAGACATGATGATGGTGGTGGAGTGCCTTTTAGGGGAAATTTGCCAATATTTTCCTATTATAGACGACCATTATTGAAGAATATAGTTTTGAGAAGACATATGATAGACATCAAATTTAAACAAGTAGATAATTATATGTTATTTAACCATGATGAATGAGACCTTTTGTTAAGTAAAAAATTTTACAATTTTGTAGTCTTAAATCATTTTCTCTTGTATTCTAAATTAATCTAAATTCTCAATAACAACTTTATAAACAACACCATCAATTTTTGTTATTCCAAAATCCATATATTGTTGAAGCTCAAAATTTTCAATTATAAAATGAGCAATTTTTCATGTGGTTTAAAATATAAGTATGTAATAATTTGTAACTCTAATAAAAAACATTTACTTCAATTTTTTTAGTGACTGTTAATAGTTGTTATCTTTAACCAGGTGTACAACATATGAGGCAATGTTAAAAGTTTGAAATTACTATCTTTGGATATTAAAAGAAAGGACCAATGTTATAATGAGTATTTTGTCAATGAATATATCTTTGATATTAAAGAGTATGGAGAGGGTAAAAAACCAATAATAGTGATGTTTATGTTAAAGAATCAACTTCTAATGAGTTTGAAGTTGATTATTATGACAAGTTAAAAGAGGTGACTGAATTACAATATCATAAGGTGTAAAATACAATATTTTTATTTAAATTTTATTGGTATGATATCGATAGAAGAATTAGAGTAGATCCTCATCATGATTTAGTCAACATTAATAAAATAGGTAGATTTAGCAACTTCAATAATGTTTTTATATTTGTAAACAATGTCAACAAGTGTATTACATATACACTCATTCCATTAGAAAGGATAAGAATAAAGTTGATTAGTTATCCATTGTGAAAACCAAATTTAGGAGTCATGTTCAAGTTGTTAAAGATAGTAACGAAGAAGTAACTGAAGGAGAAAATGTATTTCAACTTGATGAGTTAGTTGATTCATATCGAGTTATTTCATCTACCAAGTTAGAAGAAAATTTGAATTTTTGTGTCGCTGAGAATACCTATATTCATATTGGTGATTACTTAAACCATATATTGTGTACTAGTAGACAGATAAAAGTGGATGAAGATGAAGAAATCAAACAACTTCAGTTCAATGAAGAATATAATAATGGACACGAAGATGATAGAAATGAAGATGAGGAGGATTTAGATTAAAAAGGATTTGAATTGATTTTAAGATATTTTTTGTCACTTTATAATGCACTATATTTTTTTTTAACATTTATCAAGCATTTATTGTTGTGGTTATAATTTTAATAAGTAGTTGTTGAATATATTATAAATCCAAGTTGTTATTGAATAAGTTATAAATGATGTTGTTGTTATTGTTTAGGCTAGATTTGGATTATAATCATATATATATATATATATATATATATATATATATATATATATTAATTTCACCAACAAAATCACCGATATAAATTAAAAAAATTATAAATTATTAAATAACCATTAGTGAATTCATTAGTGATTTAAAAAAATAGTAAATTACCAACGGACTCACAGACAAATGTTAAAAGATCAAAGAATTACAACAAGTTTGGCAAGAAATGCATGAAATTAGAACCAGATGATAGATTGACTAACAAATTTACATACATTGTTAAACTTTATACCCACCTATAGACTCTAAAATAGTTAGAGAATTACAGAGAGTCTGGCAGGAAATGCATGAAATTAGAACTGATTGACAGATTAACATCCATTCATAAACTTTATACTCATTGATGGAGTCATTGGTAAAATAGTCAAAGAGTCACAAAGAGTTTGGAAAAGAATTTATGAAATTGGATTAACTAACAAAAATATCGATGAAAGAAAATTCATCGATGAATTTGGAAGTTTTCAAAAAACAGATCCTTTAAATGACCATTAGACTCACTGATAGATTTAAAAAGTTTTATTGGTGAGCCCGTCGATGATGTGCTATCATGGTTCATCACCGACAAACTAAGTGATAGAAAATTTCATCGGTCAATTTAAACCTAAATATATCGGGGCAATCTTTAATTTTCCTCTTATTTCCCCTAAAATACCTTGTTATCCTCCCTCCCTCTCATCTCTCTCTCTTCTACCAGTGGTTGACATTCTCTCTCTTATCTAGAAGGTGATCTCTCTCTCTCTCTCTCTCTCTCTCCCCCTCTATTACTTAAGGTTTGATCTTGATGGTTCAATGGTTTTTTCTTAGATTCATTGGTTTTTTCATGTTTTGTTTGAGTTAGAATGCATGATTTAATGATTCGGGAGTGATGGAAGCTTGTTTATTTTGGGCCTACCATGAGGAAGCACTGAGGGGAAATGGAGAATTTGTTTAAACTTATAGTATTGTATGGTTATTAAAATTATAGGTATAAGTAAAGTGTTCTTAAGAAAGAATTTTAATTTGTATATGTGATTTAGATGTTGTATGAGTGTTTGGGTGAAATTGATGAATGTGATTTTATGTGACTTTATGATATAAATGCTTATGAATCAATAAGGAAATCTTAGAAATAGTTTATAATTATATGTGAAAATATTAAATGGATGTGTATCACACTGTGATGTCAGTCAGGATTCTTTGTGATCGGTTAGCAGAAAAAAAGGATCATGAAAAATTAAGAATCACCACCTAGTAATTAAAGAAAACCAAGGATTATATTATTTGCTATAGTTCTAGAGATTTAGGTAAAGGGTTATTTATGTATAAGGGAAGAACGACGTCACTTTTATAAAGGCAAGAAAAAGCATCTTTAAATATATGTTTAGCTCTCCTAGTAGCACCCTAAATAGAGGTCCCCACAGTTATAGCCTATACAGTCCAGATCAGAGGTGAAGGTAAAGAGATTGTCATCATAGAAGCCTCCACTGTTAAGGCTATCATGCCAATCTCTATAAGGCGAAGACCCTCTTTCTCTTAAAATGGCCAGCAACACTCGTAATTATTTTAGGGAGGTTAGATCTACTTGACCCCCAACTGGGGGAGTACGATTACCCTTAGCTTTCTTTTCTACTGGAGTCCTAGCTCTCACCATTGTTACCTTAGAAAGAGAGTCCTTAGGTATAGTAAGCTCATTCATGTTCATGGGGTCATGCTTCATCCCTTCTCATTAACGGTTCCATTCACATTAAAGGATAGAGACCCTCTCCTTGATGCAAACAAGCTTTTTTTTGCAAGCCTAGCTGGAGTTTCTCCTTCTCCTCCATCTATTAATCATGTATAAAAAAAGTCAACAATCAAATTAGATGTATAAAAAACAAGGGATAAGGAAAAAGCTACATCCTTTACAACTTGGTCTGGTAATGCCTTTTTTCCATTTTTTTGACGTCATAGTCAGTTGTGGTCAAGGCCAACACAACATATGTTTTCTCCTCATTCAAGCTAAGACAATGCCTATTGCTCACCTCAGGGGGAGGTACCCTTCAATAATAGCAACAATCTTAGATCTGTTTCATCTCATCTTTAGGAATGAATGGCCTACTAATACCTCATTATCAACCACCTCTCCTTTCATTTCTTGACATTTGTAGGATTTCCATACAGAGCTCCTCTCATGGCTCTTGTGGGTCTATTAGCAAAGGTGAAGAACCAATGCATGTCATTTCCATCATCGGTGTCAGTGACTAGATGGTAACAAGTCCTAAAGATGTTAATTATAGTCTTGATTATGATAAGCCTAAAAAACTTATAAAAAATGAATAAGATTATCTACTCATTAAGGTGCAACTGACCTAGATCTAATTGATAATATCTAAAAACTTCCCTCATAAATTCATGGAGAGAAAAGGAATACCTCAATGCATATGTGCAAAAAAGGGCTGTAATTTCAAATTGACCCTAGGCTGAGCCCAAGGTCGATTAGCTAATACGCTCATCCTTAGTAGGAATTTAAGCTATATACTCTCTTAGTTGCTGACCATTAACAAATGCCACCTCCTCTACACTTACGATGCTAGGGGTATCATCCTCAAGGGCCTTAAACATCTTTTCACTCCTTGAGGCTATCTAATAATAGCAGAAGAAGAACTTCTCCAATGTAGAGAACTATTTTTTTCCTTTACTAGAGGTGTACGCTGGGGTCTCACCCCCTCTAGTTCTAGGACCCAATTTGATGGACCTTTGTTCCTTGTTACTTCCTCTAGTTTTAGGTTAGTTACTAAACTCCTCACTAAATTTAGCACTATCCTTATTCCTAGGGTTAGATTTGGCTTTTTTGGTGTCTATTTTTCTGTTCAAAGAGAAGAAAAAGAAGAAAGAAGCTTTTGGTGGGAAATACCTAGGATGGTGGTTTCTTCTTATATTAGAGAAAAACTGTTTTTCAAAAGTTACAGAGAGTGAAAGAAAAAGAGAAGATAGAAGCAAGAATAGCTAGGGTTATAAAGGAAATACTTTGTTGTTACCTATTTTTGGGTTCCCGCACAAAAAATGAAAAAAATACAAAAAATGCATATCAAAAAATATATATTCAGAAGGAATCCAAAAAATAATAGGAGTGGGAAAAAGGATGTTGGAACGCCTATAAAATGGAAAGAAATTGGTTGAGGAGATTAAAAAATACTAGAATTGAAATTTGACAGTATATTTTTAATTGGTAAGAGCCATGTTGACAAGGAAAATTCAATTTCAAGGAAGAAAAGTCCAAAATCAGATGTTTATGGACTCAATTAGATTTGATTTAAGGTTTAATTGAATTTATGGAGGGTTTCATTGCAAGAAAATTTGATTTTTAAGTCAAATTAGGCTTTTATTGGAAGAAATTAAAGTTCTGGTGTCCAATTATAATTTTGAAGAGTTGATTTAGCCAAATCAGGGGCTTAATTGCATAATTATTGAAGTTTGATGGCCAATTAGGGACTTTTAATTGAAACTGTCCGAAAACAAGGATCAAATCGGAAAAGATGCTAAAATCAAGGGATCCAATTACAATTTTCCAGGGGCTTGATTAAAAAATTACAAAAAATTCAATGACCAAATCAAAAGTATCCATTTGAATTTTGAAATGGTGTCGTTTCCTTAAAGCACTATTCACTATCTCCTTCAAGAAGCCGTTTTCAACAGTAAAAGCTGAGATACATTTTGCAGCAAAAGCACCAAATGGCTCCAATTATGGGGCACGTTTTATGGCTGTTATCTCTCTGCTTCCAAATTATAAGACGACCGTTACCACCGTAGGGCTTTCTCTGGCCTATAAAAGCCAAAGAAAGACCATGAACAAGGGGAGAAAAAAAACATGGAGAGGGGGAACGTAAGGAAGAGAAAACAGAGGGAAGGAGAGCGTAAGAAACAAAAAAAAGCAGCAAGAGAAGAAAGCAGAGAGAGGAGAACAGACGGGAAAAGAAAGCAAAAGAGAAAGAGAGAGAAGAGAGAGAAAAAAAAAACAGAGGAACACACTAGCAAACCGAAACAAAGGAGAGAAGAAGAAGAAGCAACGTTTGTTGCTACCCAATTTTTGATCCATGTTTTGCTAAATTTTCAAAATAATAATAAAAAAATAAGGGTTTACATGTGGCGATAATATAGAGTATCAGGGCCAATATTAAGGAAGCAATATGTCAAGGAGATAATTACCGAATCATATATAATTACTGCAATATAAAATACCATAGATATATGATTTGATTCGTGCTGATTATGAAAAATAATCACTGCAATATAAAATATCATATATATAGGATTTGTTGGTGCTGGTTATAAAAGACAATCTCAGCAATAATTATTGTAATATTTCCTTAAATATCATGTGCAGAGATTTTCTATATAAATGAACCTCTAGCCATATGCACTAGGGTAGAAGAAAATTCACAAGGGGACTAATTTTTTTCAGAAAAGGGGAGCTATACAAAAAAACTCTAAAGATAAAAAACCATAAACCCGTTTTCTCTCCTGAAGCCGTTCCCCCCTCTAGCCGACCAAAGCCTTTCCTTTCCCTTGGCTAAAACCTAAATGAGCCGCCTCTCAACGCCATTTTCCAACATCCCTGCACACAAACCTCTCCCTCTCCAAGCCAAAGCTTTCGTCCCCCCCCAAAAACCATTTTACCCTCGGCCATTTCAACATCCAGAACCCCGAACACTCCTCTCCCATAAACCCATGGTTCCCCATTTCCTTTGTTTCTCTCCCAAACCAGTACTGATGCGGAACAATAAAAAAATAAAATTAAAGCAAGAACAGAAAGAAGCTTTAGAAAAGATAGAAGCTGAAGAAGAGAAGAAAGGAGATTGGAGATATGCAAAGTCTGCAATTTTCATTAATCATCAAAAAACTCCCTCTCAAAATGACAGAAGAACAAATAAATAGTAAACCCTAAAACATCCCGCTATTGGGCTCGGCCCATCAAATCAAACTGTTTAACATAAATAATAAAATAACAATGAGCAGGCCCAAATGAGCTAAATAAATAAAATAACAATGAAATGGGCCCAAATGGGCTTAGTCTCCCAACCAAAGCGTGACATGCTGGGCCATCCTACGTCGTCTCCGTCCATATACTCGTGTAGTTTGTGGTATGGGTCTGGTGTCCCCACCAACTCTCTCGGGGTTAGATAAACTCAACCCCGTCGAGTGTAGTACTGGTCGACTCTGATAGTACTCCCAAAGATCTGGGTCAAGCTGCTGCAAAGTATCTCTAGTAATCCAAGTGCAATCTGAGTCAGGTCGACCCACCCAACGAACTAGAAACCGTTGAACCTCACCATTCCTGGTAAAAACAACTTGTTCATCCAGAATAACATCAATATTATCCTTTTGTGCTGATGTCAAGGTGAAAGGGATAGAGGTTTCAATAGGATCATCAGAAGAGGAGTTAAATGGTATCTCAAATGGATCATCTAGAATAGGAAGTGGTTTGTGGTATGCAACTAGATCCTCAATATTAAATGTGGAGCTAATGCCAAAATTATATGGTAAATCAAGAACATAAGCATTTGGACCAACCCGTTGTAGCACTTTGAAAGGTCCGGCACTACATGCATGTAATTTTCGATTAGCTCCCGAAGAAAACCGCTCGGGTCTAATCCGTATCATAACATAGTCTCCCACATTAAACTCATTATGTTGTCTATGTAAATCAGCTTGAAGTTTATATTGCGCATTACTTGCTTGAATCTTTTTAGTGATCTCAATATGCAAATCCTGAATTCTACGTTCAAAAGACTCGGCTGACTTAGACACTCTAGCATGAAGGGACATGGGAAGAAGGTCTAAAGGTTTCCTAGGCTTGTAACCATGTACAACTTCAAAGGGACTCATGCTTATTGACCTATTGATAAAGCTATTATAGGCAAATTGGGCCATAGGAAGAATCAGATCCCAATTCCGATTATGATCACTCACTAGACACCTTAAAAGGTTGCCCAAACTCCTGTTAACCACCTTAGTTTGACCATCAGTTTCGGGGTGGTAAGCAGTAGAAAACTTCAATTTGGTTCCCACCATATGCCAAAGGATTTTCTAGAAATAACTTGTGAATCTAACATCCCTATCCGAAACTATGGTTTGGGGAAAACCATACAACTTAACAATCTCATCAAAATAGAGTTTTGCAACTTTGGAAGCATCTGTGGTCTTAGTACAAGGAATAAAATGGGCCATCTTAAAGAAGCGGTCGACAACCACAAAAATAGAATCATGTTTCTTTGTAGTACGTGGAAGCCCAAGCACAAAATCCATGCTCACATCTAGCCAAGGGCAAGTAGGAACGGGCAATGGGGTGTAAAGACCAGTATTTTGTTTTCTATGCTTAGCTAGTTGGCAAGTTCGACATTGACCTACCAATTTTGCGACATCTCTTTTCAAACTAGACCAAAAAAACTGGCATTCCACTTCTTCGATGGTTTTATTCCTTCCAAAATGTCCCGAGAGACCTCCAACATGAATCTCCCATATCAAAAAATCACGCATGGATGTTTTCGGGATACAAAGCTTATTATACCGAAATAAGTATCCATCTTGGAGGTGATAACCATTTATAACACGGTGATTCTCATCTTTCAATGTCAAATATATTTCTCCAAATTCTGAGCAAGATTCATACTCCTCTTTGAGTCTCTCAAATCCTGTGACTTCAACACTCATTACAGATAACAGCGTTACCCGACGACTCAAAGCATCTGCAGCCTTATTCTCCATTCCAGATTTATGTTTCAAAACAAATAAGTATGCTTGCAAATATTCAACCCAATGACCATGCCTATGATTAAGCTTCTTTTGGGAGTTAAGATAGCGGAGGGCCTTATGGTCGGAGTAAAGAATAAACTCCCGTGGTAACAAGTAATGGCGCCAATAACACAAGGCCTGAACTACCGCATAAAACTCATTGTCATAAGTTGAGTAGTTTTGTTTTGCCTCATTAAGTTTTTCACTAAAGTAGGCTACAAGGTGACGTTCCTGACTAAGTACTCCACCTATACCGACTCCCGAAGCATCACATTCTACTTCAAACACTTTAGTAAAATCAGGTAGCCGCATTACTGGGGCCTCCGTCATTTTCTTCTTAACCTCCTCAAATGCCCTATTAGCTCTTTTACTCCACTTAAACTCACCTTGTTTCAAACAATCTGTAATAGGCGACATGATGGTGCTAAATCCCTTAATAAAACGACGATAGAAAGTCGCAAGCCCATGAAAACTACGAACCTCATGAATAGTCTCACGTTCAGGCCAATCTACTATCGCTTGGACTTTCTGGGGGTCAGTAGAGACTCCTTTCCATGACACTATAAACCCTAAAAAGACCACTTGATCTGTAAAGAAGGAACACTTTTTGACATTTGCAAACAAACTTGCCTTTCTTAGGGTGGTACAAACTTGAATAAGATGATCGAAATGCTCTTCCTTGGTTTTGCTATAAATAAGAATATCATCAAAGTATATCACCAAGAATTTTCCCATAAATGGCCGAAACACTTGTGTCATTACTCTCATAAAAGTGCTTGGTGCATTAGAAAGGTCAAAAGGCATGACTAGCCATTCATATAAACCATCTTTAGTCTTAAATGTTGTTTTCCACTCATCTCCCGGACGGATCCTAATATGATGATATCCACTCTTCAAGTCAATTTTAGAGAAGATCTGGGCTCCTGCCATCATATCTAGCATGTCATCCAATCGAGGAATTGGAAAACGATACTTGATTGTAATTCTATTGATGGCTCGACTGTCGACACACATTCTCCATGATCCATCTTTCTTGGGTGTTAACAGTGCAGGTACTGCACAAGGGCTCAAACTCTCTCTTATAAATCCCTTTTGTAACAACTCACATACTTGCCTTTGTAATTCAGCATGTTCACTCGGGTTCATCCTATAGTGAAGCAAGTTTGGTAATGTAGCCCCAGGGGCAAAATCTATGGCGTGTTGAACATCACGCATAAGGGGTAAAGCATCAGGTAGTTCATAAGGGAAAACATCTAGAAATTCTCTCAACACTTCTCTTACCTCTTCAGGTAGCTCCTCTAAAAAGTCTTCTACAATCTCTTTAGCCAATACAGCAAACACAATAGACTCCTCACAAATCTCCTTATCAAACTCCCTAGGACTTATTATGTTAAGCCCTCCATCTTTCACTTTATTCTTCTTTTGACTATTATCATTAGACCTTGGGGGTAATCCAATAAGTTGGATTTTTTTACCTTGAAAAGTGAATGAACAAGAATTTGATCGTCCAAAGATTGTAACGTCCAAATCACATAACCAAGGCCTACCCAAAATGACGTGCCCTACATCCATGGGAATGACATCACACCAAATTTCATCATGATAGTCAAAAATCTTAATGGGAAAAGGCATCTCTCTTTGACCGCTATAGATGTATCAGTAACCCAAGACACATTATAGGGTTTAGGGTGTGGAACAGACTTTAAGCCTAAGCGGGACACACTACCCGAGGAAACTGCATTGATACAACTACCACTGTCTATGATGATCTTACACCCTTTATCTCCACATTTAATGTAAGTGTAAAAAATAGCAGTCCTTCTCCAATCCTCAGTTCCTTTAGGTTGTGTTAAAGCACATCTAACCACACCTAACCTGGTTGTCTTGATTTGAGTGGATATAGACCTAACACATCCTAGCAAGTTAGACTCATCATCCTCATCATTTAGATCTTGAAAATCATCGGGATTGGGTTCATATACCTTATCATCACAAGTATCTTCTTCATCCATATCCTTTTGCCCCTTGATGAACAAAGCCTTATTAGGGCAGCTAGAGGAAATATGACCAAAACCCTGACATTTAAAACACTGAATTCTTGAAGTTTTAGGTGCTTCATGAAAAATACTCTTACCCTTGTCTTCTCTAGGTATCTGGGAAATCAAAGGATTGGATTTACGAGGTGAGGCACCTAATATGGAGTTATTACTACCAGGTTGAGATCTAGAAGCGGTATTACGAGTGTCCTGACATCTTTTCCACTGACTTTTTGTGATCAAGTCATAATTTTGTACTAGGGTATAAGCTTCATCAAGGGTGGAAACACCCCTAAGCACAACCTCTCTTCTAAGGTCATCGTTTGAGCCTTTTCGAAATCTACTTAGGGTCATCACTTCATCCTCCCTAACTGCACACCTCATTCTATACTCATCAAATTGTGTCATACATTCATTGGCAGACTTGCCTCCTTGCTTCAAGTTATTCCACTGGTCCAAAAGATTTCCTCTATAAGAACGAGGCAAGTACTTTTTTTCTAACTTAGTCTTCATTTCAACCCAGTCAGTAATAGGGGGTTGACCTCTCCTAATTAAAGACTCTTCTACACTTTTCCAATAGAGCTGAGCGGTTCTACTAAGTTTCATCTTTGCAAATCTTACCCTTCTATTCTCAGATAGATTATACCAGCCAAAGAATTGATCCATGTCACGGATCCATCTATCAAAATCCACGGGTCAAGTTGACCCTCAAAAGTTGGGGCTTCTACCTTGATATGCCTCATGACTCGCTTGTCAAGGTCATCATAGTCGTGATGGCCCTGATTGCAGTTGTATTGACGGTTCCTAGGATGAACTGGACTTTGACGGTAATCATTGGAACACTCACTATCATGAGGGTCATCAAAGGCATTGTGACCCTGGTGTTGGTTATGGTGGCGGTTCCTACGAGGAACTGGTCTTTGAGGATTCCTATGGTTGTCACTAGAATGCTCACTCTCACTAGACTATCTTATTTGCGAAGTTTTTATGGACTCCATCCTCCCAGAAAGGTTGTTCATTTGATTGGACATGTTGCTCATTTCCGTTCGCATAAGTTGTAATTGTTCTTGAATATCTCTAAGAACATTACTAGAGCTCGGGTCCATAGTGGCTATGACTTCTAGATTGTGTACTAGACGACCACTACGTAAATGCATGCAAAACTAATCCTAAGACTGAGATCACAAAATAACACTTCCAAGTAAAACGCAAAATAAAATTATAGCTAATAATAAAAAAATAAAAATAAAGAAAATAATTTTTTTTTCTTTTTTTTAATTATCTTGGAGACTAAGTAATGACAGATTAAACCAAGAAAATGCGCAAGCAAGCAATCTAAGCCATCTAAATGCACACAAGTAATCCAAACACAATGTTTCGGTTTTTCCACTAACTTAACCAAGCTCCACAATTAATTAAGAGGATCAGATCTTCAATGCTAAACAAGCTCAAAATTAAGGTAATTCAATGTAAAGGCGGGCTAAGTAATTTAGTTATGGGCAAACACAAAAAAATAATATTAATGCTAAATCTTGGTTAACAAGTGTAAAAGCATACCAGGAACGATGATATTCAATGGGTAAAAGAATTTCTGACCAGGTGATGTGGCAGTAAAGGATGACGTTGCAGATTATGTGGCAAAATCCGCTGACGTGGCTGTTGACACAGGTGTTGTTTCACGTGATGACGTGTCTGGTAATGTGTCGATGACGTGGCTGATGATGCAGATATTGGATGCTAACGTGTTAGGGACGTGGCGCTGACGTGGTAGGGTTAATTATTTTGTGTGGAGAGCTTCTGTTTCCTTCTTCCTTGCCTTCTGTAATTTGTTGCCACTGCTGACGGCGGCGCAAGAGAAGTGGGTCTGTGATTCTGCTTGGGATCAGCGGTGCGAGGAAAGGGACGGCGGTGTCTGTGGTGTCGCTGCTGGACGGGGCCTGTTGATCCGGTGTTGCTACTGAAGGTGAGGACACTATGGATGGTGGCGTTACGGCTGGTGCTGCTGCTGGGGGTGCAGCTGATGGCGCTGATGGGTTGTAACATTAATTTGGAACTGAAGACACAGAGCTGCTGTGGATGCGGCGCTGCGGGGGCTTACTGGTGGTGCAAAGTGGTGGCTGGATGGCAGACCTGTCGGTGGAGTAGAGAGTGGCCTGCTGTAGAGGTGATGTGATCTGTCGCTGTGGATGTTGTAGAGAGCTGTCGTGGGTTTATTTGGTTGTTGTTATGGATGCCCGATTTGCCCTCTGGCGACGGTGGCGTGCTGTGCGGCGGCGGCGACTTGCTGGTGGAGACGATGAACAGTGTAGATCTTTTTTTTTTCCAGAACAGTAGGATTTTTTTTTCTTTTTTTTTCCAGAACAGTAAGATTCTTTTTTTTAGATCAAACTGGATCTAGGGTTTAACATAGACATGTGGATCGTTTAATTGTAAGAACAATTAAAACCCTGGCTCTGATACCAAATTTGATGCGGAACAATAAAAAAATAAAATTAAAGCAAGAACAGAAAGAAACTTTAGAAAAGAAAGAAGCTGAAGAAGAGAAGAAAGGAGATTGGAGATATGCAAAGTCTGCAATTTTCATTAATCATAAAAAAACTCCCTCTCAAAATGACAGAAGAACAAATAAATAGTAAACCCTAAAACATCCCGCTATTGGGCTCAGCCCATCAAATCAAACTGTTTAACATAAATAATAAAATAACAATGAAATGGGCCCAAATGGGTTAAATAAATAAAATAACAATGAAATGGGCCCAAATGGGCCTAGTCTCCCAACCAAAGCGTGACAGGCTGGGCCATCCTACGTCATCTCCGTCCATATACTCGTGTAGTTTGTGGTGTGGGTCTGGTGTCCCCATCAAGTACCCGTCCCCATTTCTTTTCCCCCTCAGCACTTGGCCGCCATCTCCCTGCCCGGTCATTAACACACTGCCCCTCTGCCAAAAGAGCACCAGAAAGCACAAGACAACCTTCCTTCTTCTTCCTCAAGCTCTTTTCCCTTCCCTCTCCCAGTCGTCCCCTTCCTGGCATATAACCTCTCGGCCACAGCACCTGCCTTCCCTCTTCCAGCCGCCATACCAACATCCACCGATCTGTCCTTTCTTCCGCCTCAACACCGCCATCAACCTCTTCATCCCCAGCAGACCCAGCTTGTCGCCTCCCACAGCGGCCCAAAAACGTCTGACCACACAGAACCCGCCGACCGAACAATCACTCCCATCTCAAGAGCAACTTCAGCGGCTACGTGCACAACAGCAAGGCCGGCCCCATAGCTACCGCAACCACCCGATCTGACATCGGTAGAGTAAAACAAACTGGGAGGAAGACAAAAGAAAACATATCTAAAAGGGGAAGAAAAGAAAAACAAAATAAAATGGATTGTTTGTGTTGTTTGCTTGGCTTTGCAGGTGACGTTGTTTCTCACCGCCGACGAGGAAGGGAAGAGGAGAAGAAGCTAGACCAGATTCACCCGTTTCCAGGCGTTCCCTACGTAGGTGCGTGAAGGAGACGCGCTGCCACTGTTTTGTAGTCTAGAAGCCTTCCCAGCAGTTCCTTGGAGTTTTAGGGGCTATTATGTAATTTTATTTGTGTGATGTATTGTTTGTTTTATTTTGAATTTTGGTAATTGGTAACATGTAAATGTGAGTGCAGGAGAAAAAAAACATAATAAAAAAAAGAATGTGTGTGTGTTTTTTTTATAAAATAAGAAAAAGAAAAAAAGTGTTTTAATTTGTATATAGTCAAATATCTCGAGGACAAATAAAATCATGTTGTATATTTTAAGAACATTTTTTTACATATTTTTTGGGATTTAATAACTGATTTATTAAAGCCTTAAGAATTTGACTAATATGTGGTTTGTTGATTTTAATTATGATTACATGTGATGTTTGTGTTTTTTACAAAGAAAATATAAAAAAATGTTTTTTTTGTGTGTTGCATACGGCCAATACCCTAACATGTTTTGAACGTTCTTTTAAAAAAAATATTGGAAGTTTCAAAAATGTGTTTTTATATGGATTTCTTAAACACAACAAAAATTATTTTCTTGCATTTCTGGATTTTACAACATGTTTGTAAAACTCCAAAGGATATTGGTCAATATTCCAAAAAATACAAAAATCTTATTCTGGGGGAATTCATCTATTATTCACCGCTAATGTTTGGATAAAGAAATCCTTAAGGGACGAATATCCAAAATATTATTGGAAATAATTTGTAATTATTCACTATTAATATTTGGATAAAGAAACCCTAAGTGATAAATATCCAAAATAATTTTCTAGGAATAATAAGTCATCACACATCCTTGAAAGAAGCCTCAATTATAATTGAGGATGTTTCAACTTTTGACTCCACGGTTTACGAGCCGTGAAAGTATGAAACACTAAGGCAAAAGGAGGCTTTTAAAGCGCTCTAAATTTCCTTAGATTTCTAAATCTTTGTCCTCCCTCCTTGCGATTTACGAGTCGCAAACTCTTGAAATACTAAGGGAAAAATGAGCTTTTAAAGCACATGAAATCTCCTTGGATTTCTACCTTAATAAATTTAGTTTGAATCAAACCTAGGAAAACTGATAGGATTAGAAAACACCAACACCATAGCTATTATAAGGCAAACCAAACACCAAGCAATTTACCTTAGGTTGGGCGTACTAGGGGTGCTAATACCTTTCCTTTACGCAACCAGTCCCTTGCCTTAGAATTTCTGAAAGGTCAGTTAGGTTTTCTGGTGACCATAATACTAGGTGGTGACTTTTTTATCCACGAAACAAAAAAACTAAAACGAATCGAGGATCGCTACGATGCCGCGCTCCGCCGCGGGGGTGCGACAGGATGGCGACTCCTCTGTTGACGTTAGAATGGTTAGGTTTACCCGATAAGATAAGGATCTCCTTACCGAGAATGACTTTTCTTAAACCATAGACAGATCAACAACTAGAAAACATGACAAGATCTTAGATTTTATCAAACAATAAAACAATGCAGCTTATCTCAGGTATGACGTATTTTGGGTGCTAATAACTTCCTTTTATGCAACCAGTCCCCATACCGATATCTGAGACTAGTTAGGGTTCCTAGTGATCAAAATACTAGGTGGTGACTCCCAATATTTGCCATATTAGATACCATTTTGAGAGTGGATTTGACCTCCACAACGCCGCACATGTGCAACACACTTTTTCATCCTCACCATTTGATGAATAACCTTGTATGTCATCTCATATATCAAGAAATCTATTCAATTACTGATTTAAATACAAGCCACCATTTTATTCTCCAAGGGATGCCTTCTTTATTACAAATACACCACCTAACAATCTCTTTCAATAAGGAAGAGCCATTTGGCCATAAAAATCCCAATAGTTTTGTGCAGGGCAGATAAATCTCATGAGGAAGGTAAAAGTCTCTCAATGATGGGACAGACAACTCTCAAGTAAAAAATCTCTCATTAAAGCTGATAACCTTTCAAATTTTTTTAAAAAGCCAAAAGCAAAGTAATAACCCAACGTACATAGGCTTGGCAGAATAGCAAGCCCATATTAATACGTCTGGCCTACTTACAGGCCTAACATCTTTAGATTCAGCTACGTTTTGAGCCCAAGTACATATAAGTCTAGCGAACTGCGAGATTCATCATTCTTGGGCTTAGTTATGCACTAAGCCACAATACACGTGGGTCATGCAAGCTTCTAAACCCAATATTCTTAAGCTCGGCATCATGCCAAACCCCAAATGGATATAGACTTGATGATCTTTATAAGCCCAATATTAAGCCATAAGACTTCGTTTGTTTATTCTTATGACTCTTAACCTAAAATCTTAAGGTTAAGGATACCTATCCCTCTACATCCTCAGGTATATAAAAGTCTTTTAAGGACCCATCACATTTCCATTAACACTAATATTGATATAAGGAATACAATATAAAGGTCTTCTAAAAACATACCACATTTTCATCAACATTAATGTTGATGTAAGGAATTATGTATAAAGGTCTTTTAAGGGCTTATCACATTTCCATCAATATTAATATTATGTAAGAGATATTCTCATCAAATTTAATATTGTGTAAATAATATTTTCTCTCTCATTAATGCTTTTAGGAGAAAATGATACTCCACCCCTTCCAACAAAATAAGATAAGGTTTTGGGGTTATAAATACCCCATGAATCACTCATATAAAGGGTTCACAATTTCTATTCTTTTATTATACATTCTTAGAGCATTTATCATGCAAAAACTAAGAACAAATACTCTAGTTCTTAGAATTTAAAGCTTATTTTCTTATTTATTATAATTCTTTACTAAAAAGTCATTGACTTAATCTAAACCCTATTGAAAGAGACTGTTTTTTCGGCACTAGAACTTTTACCACCAGTCATGTGCTGCACTAATTACAAAGAAGAGAATGATGACGTGAACGTATGATCCTTCACTATCCAAACATTAAGAAATCATATTCTCGAGCATATTAGATTCTAGTACATCATCAGTCTATTACCAAATGTTTGTCTCTAATTTATTTGTATCAGGAATAACCTGATTACCTACGGAAACTGAAAAGAAAAACATGAACTGTAACTGATAAACAAACCATTTAGAGTTGGTGTTGTTCTAGCTTTTCTACACGAGAGGAATCTAAATGTTATATTGAATGAGAAGGTAACCGTTTTGCAAGTTTATTGGGGTACTGAGTGTTCACAAGAGCTTGTGCTTGAGGCTCGTCTTGCTGTAGTCAAGGTAGTTCACCATGTAAGTCTC
>Ga0325410_1002879_pt1 | contig 19329 bp, 12 predicted proteins | sample PopdelMetagenome_16_FD_206182 | JGI IMG/M metagenome (GOLD analysis project Ga0325410, IMG submission 206182) | Populus deltoides microbial communities from Bellville, Georgia, United States - Xylem-PdIQD-R3 | ecosystem: Host-associated > Plants > Phyllosphere > Stem > Wood/Secondary xylem... | reverse complement strand
GTTTGCTCAAGCATCGTTTGATTACGCTAATGGATCCCCTTTACACAAGCAATGTAAATTGTACAATTTAATCTCGTAAAGTAGTTTCGTCGTATCTTCAGGCAGCCTTTCTCCTTCCATTCTTTATATAAACAACTAACATAAGTAATGATATTTAATTCTCAATCGAACCTCTAAAGTTGTAAAAATCTCTATGAAGCACTCAAACCTCAATTATATTAAAACTTGCAAGCGATTCTCACACCAAAATCTTATATATATATATATATATATATATATAAATCCCCATGAAGATTTAATAATAATTTGAAGCATTGTTAATTAGTCTCGGTGGATATGATATAGTAATGGGAGTAACCTGAAAGGATTGGGAGTGTAGGAATCTGAAATTAAATAAAAAAATTATCAAGGATAAATTCTCTATATCTATAGTGGAGGAATTGTTGGATGAACTTTGTGAGTCACAATATACACATTTTACAATTAAAATTTAATTCAAAGAAGAATTGTATAGAAATAATAATTAAATTGTAACCGTAATCGTAGTACAAACGTATTTCAATTTTTTTTGTTTTTGTGTTTTAAAAGTATTTTTTAAAAAAATTAATTTTTTTTATTTTTTCCTTACTTCAAGTAATATCTTTTTGGTGATTTTAGATTATTTTAATGCGCTGATATCAAAAATAATTTTTTAAAAATAAAAAAAATAAATTATTTTTATATTTCAGAACAAAAAATAATTATAATCATATTTTTAAATACGTTGATCCTCACACAGTTCAATATTTTTTTTTCCTAAAGTTGAATACACAAGCTTTTCACAAGAATATATTTGTCAATTATTTAGAATTTATGGATACACATTTTATCATTTACATGTTGACACGTTACTTTATAAGAAAATTTAAGTTTGTTTATAAATAATTAATATATTTTTTTAATTCTTTATGTCCAGTCAAGCATACCATTTCACCTCTAGAAATCATACACGTCATAAAGATACTGGAATTAAGCATCATAATAAATAAATCTTGATCAATGTTTAATTTCTTAGCTGGCTTGTGTTTGACCAAGATTTAACAACACATGAAAAACAGGTGGTAATCTGAAGAGAATAAAATATAGGATGTAAATTTGATTAAAACACGTAATTAAACTCCATCCAATAAACCGAAGCCACATGTGCTGTTCTTGAGAGATGAACAGCATGGCTAGGGTTACAAGCAGGTCATTTTCAGGAATACAGGTATAGATAATCTACACGTGTATGACGGCAACGTACGAGAGGAAGATAGGGAAGCTTGCATTCTTGCTTCCAACCTATTAGTCAGGAGTTTGAATTTCTTTAAAGTTATTAATTGTTAATTTTAAAATTTATAAAATTAATTAAGATGCATGTAGATCGATTCGGACATTTATAATTAAAAAATAAAAAAAAGAAAAAGAAGATAGGGAAGCTTGGCATGTTTGTGCTCATCCAGATGATGATGTGGGTGGGGGGTTTGGCGAACTCATCTTTGATTTTGTATCAAGTAAATGCTGAAGAGAGGATGAGCCCAGCCTTTGCTTACACTCGATGCTCACACACAGTTTCAACGCTTGGTGGTGGTGGAGTTTGATGCGTCCATCTGTTTGCTTTGCGGGAGAAGGGCTGGCTGGGCCATCAGGTGTGGTAGAGTGTTTGTTTCTCATACGGGAAGGTTGACCAAACACATTTATTTCGTCATCTCAATATATATATATATACAGAGGAGGGATGAGAGTTGTTTTTGTCAATACCGGAGAGATGAAGAAATTTAGTCTATTATAAAATAATATAAATTATTTTTCTAGATTTTATTTAAAAATTAAAGTTTTTTATTGAATTGGTTTTTTGATATGATATAAGAATCTTAATAACCAAGCGATCACGAATTTAAATCTTATCATCATCATTTATTTGATAAAAATTAAACATAAAGTAGTGTAAATTTATATATAAGTTTAAAAGATTTTCATTTGAAAAATTATATTAAAAAATAATATAAATTATATTTTAAAATTTTATATAATAATTTAAATTATTAAATTAAATCGGTTTTTGGACGGTGCATATGAATCGTGTTACAAAGAAGTTAATAATTTGTCTATATAGAAATATTCAAGGTCGAAGAGGCAATTATTAATGTTGACATTGGATTTCTACGAGGGCTCGTTGTATGACATGATGTGCACAAGCATTGTTAGGAGGAACATTTAATATATGAAGATTCCTGGACTGTCATTTCTCCACCTCCCTGCAAATTGCAAGACGAGAATGGTAGAATTCTTTAGAGGTTATAAGGCTTCGAGTGGACATGGATTTCATACTTGATGGTACAGTTGAGTGTTATATAAGCTCTGTCTCGTTGCTAGTGGGAGGCGATGGGCGAGCAATCATTGCTCTTCAAGCCAAGCACGCTCTCCCGGCTAACTTAAAACCGCTATCAATCATCCGGTTAAAAAAATACGTTTTTAAAGCAACCAATGACTTCCTAATTGATATAAAATCCATAATATTATTATATATCTCTTCAACTTCGTAATTTTTTAGTTTAGTTTTTTTAGATTTTCATAATACTTGAATTCTTTAATTTTTTAAATATTTTTCTATAAATAAATTACTTGTATTATACAAGAAAAGGTATCAACTTCCTTCATAAGTTTTATACTGAATATATATATATATATATGTACTTACTTGTTCTTTATTTTTTTAATATGTTATTAGCAAGGTCACTCTGCTTGATATATGTTGAAATCTTGGGGCGCATGAACTCTTATGTTACGGGGCTTGTATTAATTTCAATATTTTTTTTCATTATTGTTTATACTTTATAGAATATATTTGGCTTTGTAGCTTATTTTGACAAATTTTCTTTTTTTTTATTCATCAAGATTTAAAGTTCTTGGAGAACTAGTATTATAAGTTTACGAATGATTAAATAAATTAAATACAAAAGAACTGAATGATTTTTTTCTTTTATATTAATGATTTTATTTAATAAGTTGTTTTCTTTTTTATAGATAATATTGAATCTGACGAAACTTGAATTTATCGCTCTTGATATATCTGGGAATAATTTTTTGTCATGGATCTTTGATGATGAAATTCATCTGGAAGCTATGAATTTTAGAGAGACCATCAAAGAAGAAAATAACGCATCCTTACGGGATCGCTAAAAAACAATGATTTTATTCGTCACCATCTCCATGAAGGATTAAAAATTGAATATCTCACAATAAAAAATCCTTTTGTTATGTGGCAAAATATAAAGAAAAAATATGACCACCAAAAGTTTACCAAACTCCCTCAAGTTCCTTATGATTAGTTACACTTGAGGTTGGAAGATTTTAAATTGCTTAGTGAATATAATTCTGCAATTTAAAATGGGATAACTTATATTTAGTAATATTTATTCTCTAATTACTTATAATAGTAATGGGATGTATTTTCAAGAAAGCAATTGATAAATGGCCGAATTTCAATTTATAAAACAAATAAAAATCCAAGATGGTTGTGTAGAACTTGTAAGAAAAAGTTGACAGTTGTGCCCATAATAAAAATTAGAACATGTCGAAAAGAAAAAAAAAGGATGGAGGGATCAACATGAATTGGATGGACCAAAAGATGCAATTGCAGCATAGAGCTTGCATGGTAAAAACGTTTGAATGATTTATTAATGCAATTATCAATAAGCATGATTATAACCTGGTTAATTATCAACAAAAAAGGCAATTAAAGCTGCTAGCTTGTTCATCTTGTTCTAGAATCCAAACACGACAAACTCGAGCCTTGATCAACGGGTAGAAAACGTATTTCTTTATATTTTTCAAAGGAACCGCCATCGATCTGTTGGAACTGAAACTTGGGTTAAAATATATGGAAAAAGAAAACCGTGAAGGTCAATTTATGCATAAAGAAAAAGAACATTAGAAGAAGTAATCAAAGAAACATTTTAATCAACAAAACACGGTTGGCATTTTTTTTTTCCAATGAACAGATAAAAGATGATTATTCGAAGGAAAAACAGAGCAACATTACCTGGCTACAAGAGCTAGGACAAAGAAAAAGATGACCCTTTGGCGAAGCACTGATGACATCTTCATAAACACTATTCTTAGTGTAGGAAAATGGTTTCCCTTCATGGTCGCAAGTTATAATTTTTAAACCCTTGTTTGATGAAACTCTTGAGAGAGCAACATATAATTGATCATGGGTGAACAGTTGCTCTTTCAAGAAAACACCAACTATCTTCAATGATTGTCCCTGGTTTTTATTAATTGTCATCGCATAGCATAGCCTCACAGGAAATTAATTGTCTTCGCTTGATTGTAAATGGGAATTTACCATCATTTATTGGGAAAACAATCCGTGGAATAAAAACTCTATTCCTAATGTTAGATCCGGTAATTATTTGAGCTTCAATAACTCGTCCAGCAAGTTGTGTAACGATCAGTCTTATCCCATTGCATAAACCAACAGATGGATTGAGATTTCACAGCAACATTATTGGTGTTTCTATTTTTAAAGTGAGGGTGTGAGAAGGGACGCTGTTGAATTCAAGTTGGTTAATAAACTCAGGTGGATATAACAAATCTGTGTTGTCGCTCTCACCAGATGATGTCTCCAAAGAATCAGTGCTAAGATAAATATGTTGATCACCGCGTGTAATAATAAGGATGAAATCATTGATAAGAAAGAGCTCCCAGTAGAGAGAGATGCTCTCCTTCTTCTGGAAGTTTCTCCTCGGGATGGCGTGCTGCTACTGAGAATTTTGAGCTTTCTTCTTCGTGCCTTTCATGGCAAATAATAAACAGAAACCTATGATTATCTGCTCTTGGGTAAAAAAAAACAGATCCGAGAGAGATCTTTGAAACCCTCCAATCGTAAGAATACTGCGAGTAGACGGCGTGTCTTCCTCAACCTAACTGGGGGGTCCTGTCTTGTTAAGGACGTGTCTGATGTGGCAGACAGCGTGTCCCCCTTTAATGGGCGTCTTTTAGCGGACGATTGCTCGGCTGAAGAAGACTCAACGGACGAATTAGATGGAGATTTGATATTCTTCAATTCCCCTGCACTTTCTTCAGTCCTGGAAACGTTCACTGCTTGCACCGTCGGGGTCACTCCTTCCTCTTGCGTTGCCATAGAGAATCCCTCTGCCAGCACTGATGGGGTCAGCAACTCCTCTGGTTTTAGAGTGCAGCATATCGACCCAATTGCTGGTGCTAAAGATTGTTCAGGTGCTTCTCAGTCCTCTGTCTTAGGTAACTGGAGAGACTTGTTCACCAGCAATGTAGCTCTGATTATTGGCCTGAGATTTTAGTTTTTTTTTTCCTGATAGAGCATGTGGAAGTGGTAGGAAATCTCCTGCCCCTCCTACTCTATTATGTCTCTATATGCTGATATATCAGAGGGCTTAATAGCCCTCTGCAACAACATGAGGTCCTTCACCTCATGTAGTTCGGTCATTGTGGTCCTTGAGACCAGTTTGTTGCTGCCGTCTGTGCTTTTTGCGTATGGTTTGTCGCTCGTGGCTGGGGAAAGATGTATTTTGTATGCTGGAGCCAACGTGTTTGCTCTGCTGGTTTGCTAGAATTTGATTGGTAGCTGTTATGTTACCTCTTTTGCTATAATGACGTTGGGCTGTTAGAGTGATTATGGGGTTGTACCTCCATCCTCCACTGCTAATGGTCTCTTATGGAGTTTGTTTCTTTCTGCCTCTTCTGTAGCAGATTCTTGTTGATGGCCAACTTGGTCTGGTCAGTTTGGTAAACAACACGAGCTGATGATGGGTTTGGCCTTGGTGTCCAGCTTTACTGACTGCTGGGTTGTGTGAGCCTGGTTCAGCTGGTTGGTTATTATGGCTGCTGTGTTGGTTGGTTGGAGTCCATGTCCTATTGGGACTTCTTGCTGACCTCTACTGTTTCTGGGGCTGTCGTGCCTTTATCTCCGCTGCTGTAAATTGTTGCAGCTGTTTGCCTTGGGACTGCTAGCTTTGCCTCTGACTGCTTTGCTGCTTGTCCTGTTGGTTTACTTGTGGTTATGTTCTGTTGCGGTCTGTTGTTGAAGCTGGGTTGGTTGCTACTGAATGCAGTGTTTTTCTGAGCTTCTTGCGGCTGAATGCTGGGATGTGATCTTGAATCACCATCATGGTGCTGCCATTGTGTGGATATGTTCTGCCATGGCTTTTGTGTTGCTGCTGTATGCAGTTTAGGTTACTGCGAAATGCAGTATTTGTATGCTGGAGTTGATGAGATTCCAAGCCTTTTCTGCTGCTGGCTTGTCCTTATTGCAGGCTTGCTGCATGATTATCTGCTGGCTACTGGATCTTCTGGTTGCTGCATGATGTTTGTTTGTTGTTGAAGGCTCTCTTGGGGTTGCCTTTGGCTGCTGCGATTATCTGTCGAAGTGTATGAATCATTAATTTCTGAAACAATAATGTTCTTGGGTGTTACAATCGCCCTCTCTTTAAAATAGTCCATGTTTAAATAAGGTTCTTCAATGTGAGGATAAATGGCTGAAACAATTGATGCAATCAGGTTACCTGAAGTACCAAGTAAAAGCTCATTTGGAATCTTGACAAAGGATGCATCTGGATCATCCAAAACAGGCAAATCACATATAATTCCATCGCCAATCATAAGGATCCACTATGCAAAATGTTTAAGTTCATCTCGTTGAGAAGGAGCATGCCCATCAGCTGATAGACACATGCATGTTTTCTTTAAGCATCAGAATCTTCAATCTTGGCCAAAGTGGTGAGCTGCTCAGAGAAGCGTTAATAACATATTCCTTTGTCCGAACCTGGGATAACAGGAAGGATTTGTCGAAAATCACCAACTAACAGAACTGATTTCCCACCAAATAGTTTGTTCTGTTGCCTTCTATCAACATCACCTAAGACATCTTGCAGTGATCGGTCTAGTGCTTCAAAACAAAATTATTATTCATTGGAGCCTCATCCCAAACAATGGGTGTTCCTCTTAATCTCGCATGTTGAATTCTCATCAACAGAAAGAAAGAGGTATTTTAAATCTTGAATGAGTTGTACGACCACCAGAAAACAAAAGGAAAACACAATACCAGATCAGGCAACAACAAGCACAACCAATCCTTCGGATCCAATACAATTAATAATTATGTGCCATCAAAAAGTTTTCCCTGTCCCATCATGACCATGAACAAATATCAGAGACTGTTGTTGTTGTTTTTTTTTTTCTTCTAGAACAAACCCCACAACGTAATTGTAGACTTCCCTCTAGCATTGGTTAATCTCAGCCATTAATTAAGCTCTGCAATATCATAATTAAGCTCCCCTCCCAAAAGTTTGTTCCTAATCTCAGCCATTAGCCGACCATCTGACATGGGTAATTTATAATCTTTAAGGGATGTTGTAAAAGCATTAAGAAGTTGTTCAAGTTCATACAACATAGAATTCACAAGCTCGCCATCAGTTAAATGGAGGTTTGGTATGGAAAAAGAAGCTTTTAGGTTATATTCAATATCATCATGCATTGAACGCTAAATTTGATCAAGCCTGCCCTTTGAATCAAGTTGTAATTTATTTCTGGGTTCCGTGAAAAAAAATCAAAAAATTATATTTGAAAGAAAAACCAAGAAAAATAATAATAGTGAGAAGAGGATGTCAAAATGTCTAGAAAATGACTCAAAATTGATTGAGAATGTTTAAAAATACAAGGATTAAAATTTGACATTATATTGTTGACTGATGAGAGCCCAACGGACAAAGAAAATTCAATTTGAGGAAGAAAAGTCCAAAATCAGAGGTTTATGGACTCAATTAAATTTTATTGAAGGTTTAATTGAATTTATGGAGGGTTTGATTGCAAGAAAAATTGATTTTGAAGTCAATTTATGCTTTAATCGGAAGAAATTAAAGTTCTAGGTCAAATTATAATTTTTGAGAGTTAATTTGGTCAAATCAGGGGCTTAATTGCATATAAATCTGAAACCAAGGATGAAATTGGAAAAGGCGCGTAAATAGAAGAGTTGTAACTGACGGAATCAGGGGCCAAATTGAAGAAATTAGAAGTTTATTGATCAATTAAGGGTCAAATTGCATAAATCAAATACCAAAGACAAAAGTGAAAAAGTTGGCCAACTTCAGAGCCGACGATTGAATTTGACAGGGATGCAATTGAATTGATTTTTAAAATCAAAATTACAATTTAAGACTTGATTGAACAAATAACAAATTGAGGACTGATTTGGACTTCACGTTTTTGGCTCCATTTCCTTTTAAATGAAACGACACGTTTTGTGCCATGACTAGTTAGGGGTAGTAGGCCTCTCTCCCCATGTATTTGCCTATAAATACAGAAGAGGAGAGAGCTGAAAAGGGGGCAGAGAAAAGAGAAGCGAGGATGAGAAAAAAGAAGAGAAAAAAAACAGAAACAGAGAAGAGAGAAAGAGTGAACGAAACGAAAGAAAAGAAAATAGAAGAGAAAGAGAGAAGGAAGAGTAGAAACAGAGCAAAACAAAAACACAAGAGGAGAAGAACCATCGCCCAGCGCAGTAGCTCCATCGTGCTTCCCAGCCACCGCCTCTGCCATCGCAAACGATAGCGAACAAGCTCCTTCAATCCAGGTAATCTTATCTCCTTTGCTTATTTGTCTTCCCATTTGGTTTCATTTTGCATGCAGGACGTGAGAAATTCACGTTCTCTAGCAAAATGAAAATATAATTAGCCAGTTATTGTGCTGCCCATAGTAACCACTACCTTTAGGTTGATTCTAGCCCAATTTTGTTTTGGGCCTATCTCGGCCCAATTTCTTTGGGCTAGGTTCGACCCACACAAAATATTTTTATTTTTGAAAGAATTGTGATTTTTCCGCATAATTTTTATCAAATTCGCTTAATATTGGTTGGTATTTTTACACCGTAAAAGTACAAATCCGGCATGTTTTTTATGCATACGGCCAAATCTCTCAAAAATAAAAAAAGATCATATTGTATTTTCATACAACAAAGAAAATTAAAAAAAATGTTTTAGCATGCATATCGGCTTTAATAACCAGTTTATTAAAGTCACTAGAACTTGACCAATATTTCAAAAAAACAAAAAAATATTTTTGTTTGGTTTTAGTACTAGGGACTACAAGTTTATACGTAAAACGTATTCTCGATATTAAAAAGATAGTTTTTTTTTATTTTGCTTAGTTTTTTTTATCAGATAATAAAACAATGCAGTCTACCTTAGGTAGGGTGTATTTGGGGTATTAATACATTTCCTTTACGCAACCAGTTTCCGTACCCAATCTCTGAGACCAGTTAGGGTTCCTAGCTACCAAAATACTAGGTGGCGACTCCCATTCCATCTTTCCACTGATAAGAGATAAGAATTCCTTGTCTCTCCACATTTGTCAGAATAGATACCAATACCCTGAGAGGGTGGACGATTCACCGTGACGACGCACACGTGCGACAAACTTCATAAAAAAGGATGATGCTAACAAAATGATGTCTTAACTATAAAGAAGTTGTTGCAATAACCTTAGTAAAAGCCTCAACCCATTCTTTAACATCCCCAAAAGGCCCTAAAGTTCTACAAGCAAACTGAAATGTTGGATAAATTGTCCTGGAACTTATACTTAAGTCATCAAAGCATGTTGCCCCTTTAACATGACCAAGCAACAACCTAAGAAAATAGAGTTCTCTAGTATCAGAATGAATATATATCATCCGACCAAGACAAAAACCCCGTGACATAGGAATTCACTTGTTTTGCCCAGCATCCCAAACATATTTATTTGGGAACTGTGAATAATAAAGGCTTTTTGCTTCAATATTAGTCTTGTTTCATTCAAACAAATTTGTAAGCATTGTCCTATTAACTCCTAGCCTTTGAAGAATACATGAGAGAGATTGGTTTCCTGAAAATACAACATGATGTTGCAACAAAAAATGTACACAAAGTCTTTCTACATATGGGTTTCTGGAATGGATTGGGAATGCAAAAGTCATCATACAACTTTATATAGGCAAATGAATTTGCGATTAAGATAGGCTTAAATCTCATCATCATTCTCCTTTTCAACAACCACCTTACATCGATCAAAGGACCAGATCTCAACATTGATGTGGGCATTGTAACAAAGCAAAAGCTCTTGATTTTATGGAATAAAGTGGCAATTTGAGAGAGGAACGCTAGATTTTATGATTGACGAATCAGGCAATAGACGACTTTTATAATAGACAAACTTGTTCTTATCAAAACCAATTATTTTTTAAATGTTTTTGGGAAATGTTTTTAACACTTGTTCTTTTTCAAGTATTTAGCTTTAGGATTCACAACTCCACGTGGGCCATGCAGCATGAATCTTGAGACAATTCTATAACAAATTGTATCCTGATTTTTGTTAGGTATTTTTACAGAAACAATTGAATCAACATCCTCAAGGGAATGATATTTGAATTCTAGTGCAAGCCAAATCAATAAATGAGTGTGTGGCAAGTCATTTTTTTAACTCAATCTCGTGCACATCTATAAAAAGAGAATGTGAATGGAATTGTGAAAATTGATGTTGTAATAAAAATTAAACTAAAAAGGGATTTTACTTGTATAAAAAAAATTACCAACTATTGTTCGAACAAAAGGTTTCCCTGATTAGATGAAGTGTATCATATCTAGAAGTTTTGATATAAAATGCTGCCTGAACTTTGATTGAATGATCAATATTAGCCCCCATCGATATCAAAGCGAACATTAAATTATAAGCATGAATATCATAATGGAAGTTTTTTTTTTTTATGTTGGACCATTGACTAAGTTAAGGAGCATATCAAGATAATCAGGTGTTTGTTGTGAAGTAGGCAATTTCATCTTTCCACCATCACAACAAAGTGTAAAGGATAAGTTTGTTTTAGTTGAATAGCCTAACCGTTCTTGATGAAAAAAAAAAGCATTGCAATGTTTACACTTGTATGATTTATCATCGAAGTCAATGTATTCAACCAAATACACTGCATAGACATAAACACAAATGAGAAAAAAAACATGTTTTTTTTGTCAAGGTCGTAAAGTAAGGATTAATATAACATGGTGGAACAACTCACACTTTCTCTTCCTTTGATAGGAGGCTTGACCAATGCTTGGTAGTTAAGGAAGAAGAGGTGTTGAAAACGCAACAATTTTAGCGCATAAAGGATGACCACTTGATTCTAAAGCATCAATGATGTTCGAAGATGAAAAATCAAACATATATGCAGGAGAGATTGTACCAAATCAAGTATGTTCACTAAAGTTTAGTGATAAAACTACATGCCCAATATGAGCATCTTCCATTAAAACAAAACACGAAATGGGTTTAGATGTATACAAAGTAGCAATCGGTGTGATTTTTAAACCTTAGTTATCAGGAAGTTGGTCATGATAAAAAATTGAAAGCATAACTAACAAGAGTGTAAGGAGGATATCTAGTTAGCCCAATGATAAAACTCGGTTGAAGGCGTTGTAGATTGTCGTGTGATGAAGTTCCTTTTAAAAAAGACCAAAAAAGAAACATAAAGATTAGGAAACTGAAGCCCCTTTTCAACCTAAATTCCAAGTATATGGATATGAAGCATCCAAAAAAACAATATCAAAAGCATTCATAAAGTGTCAATGGCCATCGAAAGAGATAAATTTAAAACTAAAAAACCCTAATACCTAATCAAAATACGTTATGACATAATGTGTTTAATCAATTAAAGCAAATGTAAGAAGGCATTTTTTTTTTGTTATTGTTGAAAGGAAACCCTAGGTATCTAACAAAGTGGCAAGTCCAAATGAAAACAAACAATGAATGCTTAACATATAACCTAGCACCTTGAAATAGCAACATATAAGGTCAATTATATTGTCTTAAAAAAACTTTAAACAATACAATATTTTCTATATATATATAAAAAAAACCTTTATTGTGTTATAACTCATTTTTGAGTTATTTCCCAAATCCACTTCCTTTTCTTCTAAAAAAAAATAAAATAATAAAATAAAGACTCACAACATGGAGAAAGCAAGCCAAGGAGGATATCAAATATATGGAAAAATCAAGCTGCAATTTTAAAGAAAACTCAAAGCCTAATTGTACCCCATTATGCTAAAAAATAAAGATATAATGCAAATTCAAGGTCAAATTAAATGATTATTGGACGAATTTGCATAAAAATTAAGCCCAAAAACATAATTAAATTTTTATAGGCCAATTTAATTTAATCATGTGCCAAATTTAATTTTAATTATGTTTAAGAATTAATTTGGGTCCAATTGAAAGATTTAATTAAGTGCAAGGACTTAATTATACTTTAAATTGGTCAAATTAATTCTATTAGGGGCTTAATTGGTGAAAAATTAAGTTTGGGAGTTCAATTTGGGCTTAATTGACAATATTGAAATTTTAAGAGACCAAGTTTAATTTTTACCAAGTTAATTGATTGAAATCAAGGGCAAAATTACAAGAAAATTAAAGTTTTGGGGTCAATTAAGGGTTAAATTGAAAGATTTCACGGCCAATGACCATTTTAGAAAAGGAGCCAAACTATAGGGGCTTAATTGATAAAAACCAGGGGTGAAATTGAAGAAATTAAAAGTTTGATGGTCAATTAAGAGTTAAATTGCATAAAGACAAGACCAAGTATCATATTGAAAAATGCGCGTATATCCGGGGTTCAAATTGAAGTTCGACTATGGCTTAATTGCATTAAATCAAAAGTTTAGGGTCAATTAGGGGTGCTATTGAGCAACATTGATAGATGGAGGACTAAATTGAACGTTGAAAAAAAATACCAGACGACGCGTCGTTCATTGTTCATCGTCTTCCTTGAAAAGTTGCTCAAGGCACCTCTTTGCAGGTGCATTTAATGCCTCATATGTTCATCAAATTTGACCAAATTTGCATGCAAATGATCCTCTGACATTTCTCTACAAGCCCATATGGTCCATTCAAACTGATGACACCCTGGTGGTCGAAGCACCGACCTAAAGTGGCCAACTCAAGCAGCCTTAAATTGTTAGATTTGACAGTTTATGATGCCTACTTTGAACCAACGATTGGGATCCTTCCCAACAAAATCAAGGGCCGAAATGTTTCCATAGTGAAGACAAGATTACCCTCCTTCAACCCATATAAATAGGGGTGGATTTCATGGCTTGAGCAGGAAGGAAAACCGGTCCAAAGTTAGCAAAAAATCAACCTCTTCCCCTTGATTTCTGCAATTTATTCTCTTTATCTTTCTTTTCTCTCTCCTTCGTGGCCTTCAGCCACCACCACAGTCACCACCGGCTTGACCACCATCATCTCCACGAACCCATCTCTTCATCAGTGGCTGAACAGCCACCGCCGATCCCTCTTTCTCTTTCCTGTAGATTTTATTCTTCTTTTTCTTCCTCCACCAACGACTAGCATCGGCCACCTTCTCTGCCACAGCCTCAAGTCGTCCTCCATTGCCAGATGACCACCAACGCTCCATAGCTCCGGTAGCCTTTTCCTTTCTTTTCGCTCCCCCTACCATCTTCATTACCCTGAATGCAAAACGAGAATTCATTCTGCATGCAGTTTGGCCCAGACCTAAAATGAAAAGGAAAAGAAAAGATCTCGGCCCAACCCAACTTTCATAGGCTCGACCCATTACTTGGGCTGGCCCAACCCATGTGTTTACTAATACTATTATATATTATTTATAAAAAAACAAAAAACAAAAATTCCAAAAAAATAAAAATCCTTTCAAAAATTGTGATTTTCTCAAATATTTTCTTACCAATTTTGCATAATATCGGGTTGTATATTTACACTATAAAATATAAATCACTATAAAATATAAATCTAGTATTAAAATACTTGGCTTTCTCCAAAATATTTCTAAAAAAATTTAAAACAAATCTTAAAATTTTTAAATTAGTTTCCCTTTTCAAAAGACAAAAAGAAATAAAAAAAATATTTTGATTTCATGCATACAGCCAAATCATAAAAATTTTCCAAGCATATCTTCATAAAAACAAAAAAATTGTATCTTTCTCATGTTTGAAAATGCAAAATGGATATCGTAACCAATTTATGATCATCCATTAGGGTTTAACCAAAATATCAAAAACCCTTTATCAATCATTTTCTTCATTTTATATTAGGGTCTAGATGTAGATTTTAATATATGTGGGGTGTAAAACTACATGATATAGTACACCCTCAGGTATTAAAGATACAAGGTATAAAATAAATTTGATGCTAAGATTCAGACTTTAGAATGGTTAGGACTTCTTTCGATAAGGTAGAGACTCTCTCATGAAGGGAGATCTGCTTTAGACCTTAAAAAAAACCGACGAATTGAAACTTGACCTAGAAAAACAATCAAACAATAATGCAGCTTATCTTAGGTAAGGTGCATAGGGGGTGATGCGTCTTCCCCTTGCACAACTAGTTCCTCACCCAGACTCTCACAAACCATAGGTTCCCAGTGACCATAATACTAGGTGGCGACTCCTTAACCTTAATCATAATTTTATGATTAAATCCAAAAAAATTTCCTAACACATCACACACCACACACCACACACCACACACCACACACCACACACATGCCTTCTCAAGAGGCACGATAAAAGCCCATCGTCACCTTGACGTCGCGGTGCACCCCGCGACGTATTGAGTTTAAGCGCTAAACAAAAATCATATGAAAAAGGATTGAAAAAATATAATTTATATAGTAGACGTGTATCAAAAAATATATCTAAATTCAATATAAGTAAGAGTTTATAATGTATTGCAAAAGCACATCAGGGAAAGTTAAAAAAAAAAAGATTGATTAAGATGGATAGAAACTAAATATATTAAAGTGGTATAAGTCATGGCTACCCCCTTTTTTATTGCAAATCGTGTTGCTTGCCTATAAGAGCGGTGTATCTTTTGTTATTAGAAATAAATTGCACGAGACAACAGATGCAACCCCCCTGTCCAAAAAAAAAACCCAGCCACGCGGGCCTGCTAGATCAGGCCTGATCGTGGACCCAATTGAAAATAGTCTAGACAGGCTAGGCTAGATTGTTATGCCAATATTTTTTTTTCTTGCCCTCTTTTAATTTACAAAAACAATTAAAAAAATTCACCATTTTTTTCAATTTTTGTCACCTGTATTAAGATTAGAACTTCCTCAATCTCTAATTTTATTTGGCAAGCCTATTTCAAATTATGTTTTTTCCTCATAAACATCTAATTTCTGAAGCGGACTTAATGACCCTTTTTTTCTTTATTTTACTGGAAAAAAAATAAACTTAGTTGCGTGCGTTTGCTAGGGTAAGTCTAATTGTGGACCCGGGTGAAAATGGGGCTAAAGGAGCTGGGCTAGTTTGCTATGCCAAATAGGTTTTTACCCCCCCACCCCCACCCCCACCCCCACCCCCACCCCGTTTAATGGAAAACAATAGCTTTTTTCAATGTTTGTTTTCCACATTTATTAAGGTTAGAACCTCCCGCCTCTCAAATTTTATCTAGATAACCTACTTTAACCTATATTCTTTCTCGTGAATAACTAATTTCTGAAGTAGATTTGATGACTATCTTTTTTTTGTTTTTTTAGAAAAAACAAGCCTATATTTTTTTTATGAATATAGTGCATAACTTTTTATGTAATTCATTACAAGTATGTATAATTTTTTTTATCCCAAGCAAGATTTCTTGCAATTACTAAAAACAAGTAGAAAAAAACATGTGGACAAAATTCATTTTCGATGATCAATATATATATATATATATATATATATATATATATATATATATATAATAATTATGAATTCAATTCATTACATGCATGCATAATTAATATGATTCCAACTTAGTATTTTTCTAAACAAAAAATCACATTGAAAACTCGAATATTGATATCGTAAATGCCTAAAAGTTTGCATATGCGATCAATATGTCAATTTTTATTCCATGGCAATTGTGATAACAACAAAAACCTTCTTCTACTTTTTTTATAACAAAAGTATCATAAAAAAAAGTAAATCAAATTACTTTTATGCACAAAGCTATAAATTGACATAATGGATTTATATCACCTATAGGGAAACCTAGGTCTTGGTGGCATATTTATAAACCTGTGCTTTTTTTCTAATCTAATGCGGGAAAGTAAATAGCAAGCCCATATAAATTGAATTTATAGAAACAATCAACTATGTGGAAACCTAGGTCTCAATGGCATATCTATAAACCTATACATGTTCTCTAATTTAACGTAGGAAAGCAAATAACATTCCCATATAAGTTGAATCCATAGAAACAACAAAATAAACAAATCAAGAAAGCGACATTCACCATCAACTATAAACATGTTTTTCAAACCTTATATAGTCCAAGAACGACACCACACCCAACAGAAGATGGAAAAGTTGTAGGCATTGCAACCATAAACATAAATCAAGAAAATATATTAACTAAGAAACCAACCTTATTTACATTGATAACATGCAAACAAAAAACAAAAAGCCAACAATTTTCCAACCTAAAAGAATTTCAAAACCAAATGTTTTGTCCTGCATGTCTAATTACACACACTTCACTTAAATTAACAAACCCAAAAACACATGAATAACAGATGTAAGAAATATATTGGCCCACAACATTGCAAATTCCCAAAGCTTTGCACACTCAAACTCATAGCTTTTAACTCATGTCAATAATGTTAATGACAAAGGTGTTTTCCTAAAGAATTAATTCAAAATCAAAGTGTTGATTGTAGTTTCAAATTCTTAAAAAAAAAATTGCACACCCAATATCCAAGAAAAAGTATTAACATATAAATTTTAGTGTCGAGTGTACTCTTAAAGCCTCATTCTAAAAAACAAAAAACAAATCTTAAAACCAATTCTATCACAAATCCAATTGTAAAAATGTTTATCAACATAATATTTGTCAGCAATAAATGAAACAATAAAATAACCTAAAAGAAAAGGCAAATTCTTGGAGATCATGAAAACCTAAACACTAAAAGGCCTTATAGCACATGTTATCAGGTATGATGTAACCTAACCAAATAACATAGCTGCAACAATTAAAATGATGAAAGGCACGTATTAGTTTTTAAGAACAGAAGGAAAGAGAATAAAGGCAAAGACCATAGAAAATCATGAAACAGAAATAAAAGCCAACGAGCCATCCAAAATAAAACCTAAACATGCTAATTACACCCAGGACAACAGTGATTCCAAAAAAGTAACAAATTCCCATAAAAAAAAGGGAGGAATTCCAACCTAGAAAAGTCTGGCAAACATATATAGATTATTCCACATACATTCTTTACAAACAGGGAAAAAATCAACCTTCTTATCTTTATCATATATAATTCTAAAATCTAGTTTTGAGTTTGTGCAACTATATCCAAACCTAAGTTAGCTCAAACCTACCTAAATCAATCTAAGTATTTAAAGCAAAAATGGCTAAGATCATTGAAGCACATGTTTGGCCAAAAGGAACCCAACATAAACTTGACCAAGACACAAACCACAACAACATTAATAAGCTCATGATAGCAACAAAGAAAGGGAGAATCCAAAATGTTCAAGAACTCATAAACTTTCAATGGTTAAACCAGCTCTTAGCACATAGTCTAGTTCTAAAAAAACAAAAACAAAAACCCAGCCAATGGACCAAACTCCCATAATCCAGCATATAAGAACCCAAACAGCAATAAGTGCAAGGCCAAAACATAAAAGAGAAAAGGAAAATGTAAAAAACTAACAAAAACATCCAAAAAAAGCTCTAAACCTGACCAAGACACAAACCACAACAACATTAATAAGCTCATGATAGCAACAAAGAAAAGGAGAATCCAAAATGTTCAAGAACTCATAAACTTTCAATGGTTAAACCAGCTCTTAGCACATAGTCTAATTCTAAAAAAACAAAAACAAAAACCCAGCCAGTGGACCAAACTCCCATAATCCAGCATATAAGAACCCAAACAGCAATAAGTGCAAGGCCAAAACATAAAAGAGAAAAGGAAAATGTAAAAAACTAACAAAAACATCCAAAAAAAGCTCTAAACTTTAAGGCCCCTACAATAAACCCAACCACAACCAAGGGCACTTCACATATTTTCCCAGACAATAAGTAGCCATGAAAAAACTCAACACAACCAAAGAAAAGCCATCTCCATCAACATAATGACATTTTTTAAAAACAGAATCCCAGACAAAGAAAAGCAACATCATGATTCAATTTCATGGCTAAAAACCAAGATCATAAAAAAATCAATTATCAATGTGCAACACATCCAACCAAACCTATCATGTTTAATGTGATGATGGTACATTCGCATGCCAACAACCCATATATATAGTAAAAGCCCCAAGATTAACATTCAATTATGCTAAAGCACCCTCCCAACTACAGCACTACCAGAACTTGATATGGAAAAATTCTTATAGCCCTAAAGGCAGAGTTTTTAAAGGAGTTTCATCATGCAAAATAACAGATAGAATACAAAAGGTTACTCATTTTTTTTCCCAAAAAAGAAAACATTGTTTCTTTCAAACCAATCTTCCCCCATATATGATCCTTTTGTCAAATGATAACAGTTCTTTTCATTGCACCATAGTATTCTTGGATGACCAACAACAACCAAACAACCTTTAGAAACCCACATCCTTCCTCTCTTTTTTTTTCTAAGCAAAAGCACCCAACAAAAATTTGCCCATGAACCTACCACCCCTAATACAGCAAGCAATCCACGATAAAAAAAACACGTGCCAACACCCTAAAAGCAACAAATTACTCAATGTCTAATAACAAACTAAAGGCAACCTCAAAATGGAACACAAAACAATGGTAAAAGCAACAAATACAGGATAATGAAGAGCACAAGTACCTGTAAAACAGCTCACTAACAAAGTTCTCAAATAGCCCTCACAAACCCACCACTCCTGATAAAGGCAGCAAAGTGAAAGATAACAAATCAAACAATAGGATTTATGGCATCCAGGAAAACCAACAAAAAAGAATGAGCAATGACCAAAGAAATAAAAGGTTGAAAAAAGACATCAACAAATCTTAAAAAATACACGACAAACTAAATTAACAAAAACCAAAGCCAACACAACTTAGAAAGAAAAAAATCTGGAAAAACAACGAAGATGAAATGCAATGCAACTAAAAGCAATAAAACCATAGCCAACATAAAATAAAGGATACAAAAGCATGGCAACCCTTAGAACAATAGTACAAAAATAGAAAAAGAAAATCAATCAAATAGTACATGAAGTGACAACATAGCAAGCACACATCAATAAAAAAGAGCAAATCAAACAAGTTAACCAA
>Ga0325410_1002875_pt1 | contig 19340 bp, 13 predicted proteins | sample PopdelMetagenome_16_FD_206182 | JGI IMG/M metagenome (GOLD analysis project Ga0325410, IMG submission 206182) | Populus deltoides microbial communities from Bellville, Georgia, United States - Xylem-PdIQD-R3 | ecosystem: Host-associated > Plants > Phyllosphere > Stem > Wood/Secondary xylem... | reverse complement strand
AATGATTAAAAAACAGGAAAAAGAACTCTAGTCAACCCGGTTTGACCCGCCAAACCAGTAACCTAAGTCATGAGATGAAGATAACCTCATAGAAAACAAACCAAAATAAATCATGAAACCTAAATCCTAATTCACCCATTGTTGAAGAATGAAATCGAGGAAAAAAAAGTCAATTAGAAAAGTGAAAAAACCTGAGTCAACCGAGTTAACTCGTCAAACCTGCGGTTCGGGTCAAGAAACTGGGATGACCTCATAAAAGTATATTGAAAGAAATTATGAAGTTCAGTCCCCAATAAACCTAATGTTAAATGATGAAATTAAAATTAAGAATTCTATTAAAAAAAAGACACAAAAAAATAACTCGAGTCAACACAAGTTAACCCACCAAACTCGTGACCCGAGTCATGAGACGAGGATAATCTCATTGAATTCAAACCAAAACAAATCAAGAAGTCTAATTTCGAATCAACTCAATATTGAAGGATAAAATTAAGAAAAAAATCAGGAAAAGATAGAAAAACTCGAGTAAATCGAGTCAAACTCGTGGTTCGGGTCATGAAACTGACATAACCTCATAAAAAGTAAATTGAAAAACAATATGAAGCTCAATCCCTAATAAATCTAATATTATAGGATGTAATTGAAATTTGAAAAAAAGAAAAAGAAAAACATAGATGGGAAAAAAAACAAAGAAAGGGAAAAGAAAATATTATTCAAGTAAATAGTGTTTTTGAGGAGATATACATTAAAATCCCTTCCTCAATTTTTTTTTGTTAACTTTTGATTCATGAAAAAAATCATACATATATTTAGTTAGAAATGACTTTTAATTTAAATAAAAATTTGTTATGAAAACAAGTTACAATTTTTAACTTATGAATTCTACCTTATACTTTTTTTAAAAGAAATTAAATTATTTTTATTAAAAATGCTTCCAATTTAAAATTTAACTTATTTCTTTTATAAGTTATTTATAAAAAATAACTTTGATTAAAAGTTAAAGACAGTTTTCATAAATCATGCTAAGCCAATTTTTCTTAAATTTGCAATGGCCTTTTTACATGTGCATTTGTCAATATCATAGCAATTCTTGAGAACCTAAAAAATATATAGCAATTCTAGTTTTTCTCTCTAAAAAACATAGTTCTTACCAAAGAATATCCAATAACAAGTTTATGAACAAAGGAAAGAGAAAATAAATGAAGTGTAATCGTTTTGGTCTTTTAACCAAATGCATTCCTTGTTAATAATCCCACTACCACTTTCAAGATCAAGAGGTGTGACTATTCAATATCTTCAAAACATTTTGTGTCATTTATTCTAAATTCGATGGGTCGTTTCTTCATTTTTAAAAAAGCAATTGAATCCACCATTTTGACTAATTGTTTTCTAGATATGAGTAAATTACCTGAATTATTTAAAATATTCATAAAATATGAGTTGAAATGGTTTTCCAAATTTTTTTGGATAATTTTAGATAATGTTTTCTTAAAAACTCAATTTAGTTTAGTTTCAGTTTCAGATTTTTAAAAATCTTTTCTTATTTAATAAACATTCTACTTTATAACTTTTAAAGAGTATAATATAATACTACCAGAAAATTGACAAATACATATAGACACACCAACAGAAATATTATGTTGGTAAATTGTGGTGAATTTTTGACTAAATATGCCATCACAGTAGACATTGGTAAACACCGACGAAAATATTTCCTCGATATATATCGAGGAAATTACAGTGGGAAAAGGAGGAATGAAAAAAAATCTAAAAAATACGACAATGTGTTGTTCTTACAAAAAGAATTACCGACAGATTTAAATCTGTCAATTAAAACCGTCGGTAAATCCGTTTATAATATTTAATTTATGACCTGACGAGCGATGAACTGCAATGAGCTGAGACCTTTTATTCAGTATGTATAATACTCCATATGTTGTTACTTTCGAATAATTTATCTCTTATACTATCATAAATTGATAGATTGATGAATTCCTCATAGGCAACATTGTTAATTTTGACCGTCCAAAAACTCACAGCTGACTGAATCTCAAATCTTTTGACTATAAAATGAACAATTTTCCTCATGGTTCATAACACATGTAAAAACTATTTAATTATTCTTATATCTCAGGATACTTAGTTTCATTTCACATTTCATGTTAACTGTGATGAAGATGTAATTCATGTACCAAGATTATCATTTGGGAGGGAATGCTAGTGTTACTTTGAATTTACTAAGTTTTGGTCCTGAAAGAAGGTGAAGTGCTATAACAGGCATTTCATCAATGCATGTGTTTAATACTAAAGAGTATAGTCAGGGTAGAAAGACATATAACAATGAGATATGTGTTAAGAGATCGACATCTAAAAAGTTTGAAGTTGACTGCCATGAGATGTGAGAAGAGGTCATTGAGTTGCAATATTATAGCAAGCAGAATACAGTCTTTTTATTCAAATGTTATTGGTATGATACCACTAATAGAGGAATCAGAGTAGATCTCCATCATGGTTGGTAGAAATTAATACAAAGACTACACTCCGCAACGTTGACAATGTCTTTATTTTCGCCAAGCAATAACAAAAAGTTTATTATACATACACTCTTTCATTTAGATAGGATCGTTCAACAGTTGATTGGTTATCCGTAATAAAAACCAAACTTAGGGGTCATGTCCAGGTTGTTCAGAATGACAATGATGAATTAATTGTAGGAGATGATATCATTTCATTTGACGAATTAGTTGATCCATATTGAGTTGCTCCATTTAATGACTTAGAAGAAAATTCAAATTTTTACGTTGCCGAGAATAATTTTGTTGATGTTGACATTGAGGAGTTAAATGGTGTTTTCAAAATTAGTGGACATACACAAGTCAATGAAGATAATGATAGCGATGAAATCAACGTAGAAGATTGTGATGGATATGACGATGATGGAATTGAAGAAGAAGACGATTCTTATTAATTTGTACAACACGAATGTATAATGCCATAAACTGTAATGTAATATTTCTGGATGAAATTAACTTTAATGTAGTGACAATGATGTTTATTTATTATAAAATTACAAAGAAACATTTATTTTATATATTTTTATTATTATTCATAGAACTAGTGTTATTGTTATGTGTGCTGCAGTGGTTTTAAGTATTTGTAGAATGGATACATAAAGAATCCAGATACAATCTAGCAATAGAAATTGTTTTGCACAAATAAAAATACTGATGGACATGTAAAATACAAAAATACATCGATGAATTAAGTCTGTCAGTATATTCCAAAGAGCATCGAAATTGTTCCCTTCTTACTAACATTGTTCATTGTGTTCAATACATATAGGATCACCAAGAATTAATGTCCGTTGGTATTTTTCCAAGAGGTAAGATACTATTCACTTTTTACTTGCATTGTTTATTTACTGTTTAGTACATACAGAATCACCAAGGGTTAATGTACATTAGTATTTTCCCGAGAGCTAAGATACTATTCATTTCTTATTTGCACCAGTTATTACTGATCAGTATATATGAAATCACTGATTGTAAATGTACGTCGATATTTTTCCGAGATCTAAGGTACAGTTCATATCTCACTTGCATTGTTTATTACTGATCAATACATATGAAATCACCAACAGAAGAAAAATAGTCAGTGATAGTTGGCAGGATTCTGAAAATTTTTGATTAAATTGAAATTTTAAATTAGACTTTGCAAACAGATATTAACAGAAAAATTAAAAATATTAATATTTAATTGTCCATCAATGAAAAACCTAAAATTAAAATACTAAAATCAGAACAGACAGGCACATTTCTCTTCTTCTTTCTTCCTCTGCAACTTCTTTTCTCCTCCTTCCATATCTTCATCTTTCTTTTTCTTCTCTCTCTTTTTCTATCCCCAGCCCATTATCTTCTCCTCTCTTCTTCTCCACGCGCATATATATCTTCTCCTCTCTTCTCCTTCTCTTCTTCTCTATTAATTTAATGATTTGTTCAAATTGTTTTCTCTTTTAAGGCTCGGGAAAACTCAACATTAAGGTAAGATTCTTCTTTTTCATTCTCTTTTTGTGTTTTTTTTTGTTTAATATTTTTCTGTTATTAACAATCGTATAAATTTTATTGGGATTTTTTTATTTATTTTTTCATTATCAATAATTGTGTAAATGTTAATGGAATTTTTAAAATTTTTCTACTATAAATAATTGTATAAATGTTGATGGCAATGTTTTAAGTTTTTTAAAGTTTTTTGCTATAAATAATTGCATAAATGTTGATGGAATTTTTTTTTGTTATTAATAATTGTATAAATGTTATTGGAAATTTTTAATTTTTATGTTCTTTAGTGATTGTATATAGATTTTGGCATTTTTTTAAAATTATTTCTAATTTTTTCTTATTAATATGGTTAGCTAATTGATTTGTTGGTGTTAACAAACCGATTTTAATTTCATGAAAAATAAAAATTATTTGAAAATAATAAAAAATAAACAAAATAGTAGCCATCATAAATAAAAAATTAAAAATACCTAAGATACTAGTTAGGATAAATTAATAGTTTTTAATGTGAAATATTGATACTACAGATCCTTTAATGTGTTTATATTAACCTCTTATGATCATTTCACAAATGGCTGTAGCAAAGTTAATTGAAAATTTGGTTAAATTAACATAATTAAAATTATTTCATTGACATAGATTGACATAAAATCAACTGGTTTGTAGCAATCCAATTTAAATTGTTGTGTATTTGCAAGTTAAAATTTTTTAGGTAGTTGATGCAACCATATTATTTAAGAGTTTTACCCATATTTACCTAGTATTTTACCCATGTTTTATATATAAAACATGGGTAAAATATTCTTTATTTTATGTTCTGAAGACACTTTTGGAAGTAAGATTAAAAAAGAAGTAAATTAGAGATAATTGGCATATTTGACTCTCAATCGATGTTTTATGCAGAGCTTGAGCTCTAGAAGTCGAAATGAAGTGATTCTAGAGGCATTAGAAATCTAACATCCATACCTTTCTATATATGACAAGAAAAATAAAAAGAGAAAGAGCATGGAAATGGTGGCCTTCAAAGACAAATCTCGCATTATGCCAATGTTAACCTTTAGCCATTAATCCGACTTGAATATCTTGAGCTACAGAAGTCCATTTGATACAAACTCAATTTTATTGGATTCCTAACTTAAAGAGCTATCCGCCTACCAAATTTAAGAAGAAAAAGATCTTATATGAAAGAGATATTAGTTTTCTAAGATGACATATGAATTTTGCCAACAGACAGGATTTGTGAAGAAACAAGTCCAAAGTACTTCTCAAAGCATCTAAACTGACATCCAAGTTTTTATTTTGGCAATTTAGCTCCTCTAAGTCAAAAGTTAAAGCTTGAAGATTTTATGCAAGGCTATTTCTCCTTTGTTTTTGGAAAATAGTTATTGAAACAGAACTTAAAGGTAAATTGTCTACTTAGAAAAGGACTACTTCATAGAAAAGGGATTAGGGTTTCCTAGGGTATAAAAAGAAAGAGAGAAAGAAAAGAAAGGGGAGGCCAGAAGAGAAAAAAACACACCCTTTCCTCCACAAACTCGAATTCATATGTTCTTTCTTTTTGATTAGTTGTGTTATAACTCGAATTTTGACCCATTTGCCTTTTAATCTAATTTTAAGGGGTTTAAAATTTGAAATTGAAAAGATTAGAGGTTTATATGCAAAATTTGGAAACTCCAAGGACCAAATTGAGAAATGGTCAATTTCGATCCAAAACGGCGTCGTTTCAGCCATACACAGTTTCTTCTTCTTCTTCTTCTTCCTCTAGTGTTGCAAACCCACCTGCAAAGAAGAGCAAAAATGTGAAATGACAGCGTCCTAGTCCTGCTAAAACACAAAGACTAATCCCTATCCTCATGAAGATAAATGCCCCGGGGAGGTAAGGATCGAGCTCAGGTATTCGAATCCTAATGAAACACCAACGCATCCCTCCCAGCCGTGCTTATCCAAAGGCAAGCCGTGCGCGAAGAGAAGACCAGGCACGTCCCCTATAAATACAAAGCTCTGGGGATGAGAAAAGTGGGAGGAGGAGAGGAGAGACGGAGAAAAAGGCAGGGGAGAGACCGAAAGAAAAAGGGAGCAGAAAACAGGGGAACAAAAAACCAAAGGAAAAGAGAACCCATAACAAAAAAACACTAGAGGAAGGGAAAGAATAACAATCTTCGGAAAACCATCACTTTCATCTCCATCTCCGCCAATCACCTTCGTCATCGCCAGGTAAGGCCTTCCTTCTCTCCTTTTGTTTCTGCATTTTTTTCATTATAGAAGAAAGGAAACAGGGTGAAGGTAATTTAATTACCTTCGCCTTGTGCAGCGCGCGCGTGGTTTGAACCATGCGTGCCTGCTGCCCAGCCGGGTCACTAGCTGGGTCAGTGACCAGGCTGGGCCGGCTGAGTCTAACCCAGCCCATGCGGGCTGGGCTGGATTCAGCCCCCTCCCTAAAAAAAAGAGGAGTTGGCCGGGTCTGGGCTTTAGGCCCAGCCGGCCCAAAAGTGTGTTTGCTAAGGGTCTGTTTGGCAAAACACGCCCTTATGCCTTGGTCATAATTTTTATGCCCATTTCTAGTTTGATATTTGTCCAAACGAGCCCCTTTTTGATATCAGAAAATTCCAAAAATATTTGGGGGTCTTTGCTGGTTTATTTGTGGGCCCCTCGCACTTTATTTTAATTTTTTTTTGTGCTTATATAATTTTTTTTAGTTATGTGCTCAATATGTGGACTATTACTATTAAATGCAAATATGTCGTGCAATGTTTTTTTTTTTACTTCCATATAAAAAAGGACAAATAATAATAAAGGATAAACAAGAAAAACTGACATAGAAAATTTCTTCTTCAAATTCATTTTTTGTGAAAATATTCACTAACAACAGAGTCAGGAGTATCGTATTTTTTGGATTTGTGCGATATTTACCAACCTCAGAGTTGGAAATATTCGTAGGAATTGTTTACTGACGCTAGAGTCAGGAACATGAAAGGAAGGATAAAAAAAGGGAAAAGGAGAACAAATTCTTAGCAATTTTAGACAAAACCAGCAATGCAGCCTGCCTTAGGTAGGACGCTTAAGGGGTGATAGCATCTTCCCTTTTATGTAACCAGTCCCGTACCATAGAATCTCTATTAACCCTGTTAGGGTTCCTAGTGACCATAATACTAGGTGGCGACTCCTTGAACTAGACATTTTCCCTCAAAAGAACAAGATGCCAGATATCTGTTCTTTTTCCACTAGAGATTAATTTTTAATTGGTCGCCGCGATGTCCGGGTGTGACAGAATGGCAACTCCACTAGGGACCTTAGGACTAAGCTTTGCTATTTGTCTTTTTATTACTAAACAGTATTTGTCGTATTGTTTTTTTCCTTGTTGTGGTTATGTTGAGTTTATCATGTCTTATTTGTTTTTGCTCTTTTTATTGTTTTAACATGCATAGTTATTCATGTTTATCATGCATATATATTGGATATGGATCTAAGGCCTTCACACATCACTCATCTCATTTTTAAAATACACATGATATCAACTTTAAGATAAGTGGAGTAACGGCACCCCAATGATAGTGGTCGATATGTCGAACTGATATTACTCAGGGCCTCTATCTTAACGCTACTTGAAAACCTCATATCAACCTTTCAAGGACGATCACTGAGCATGCGAAAGACCTTTGAGACTAGATAGCAAAATTACCCTAATGCATTTAATGACCAGAACCTACCTTTTAGGTTGATCCCTGCGTAATTTCACTGAGATAAGCTTAAATGTGTAAGCATCCTTATTACAAGGCTTTCGGGTGACATAATGATCGCTATTCCTAAGATAACAACTGTTAAGTATGGACTCGAGTCTGATTCCTTGCAAATGACCGAGGGAGACTGCCCTAGACTGGATGTCGGTGAGATACCGCTACTCAAAGACATTATATGCATAATGAAAGACACCAAGAATGTGGTTGAAAGCTCATATGACAAAACGCTAAACAGATCTCCTCTCGGCATTGCAATGAATATCGGATTTGGATCTGACCACACATTTAAAGAATAGTGATCGTTATGTCACCCCCCAAAAGGCGACTCCATACCCAATATGTTGTATTCATCTTCATGCATGTTTGAACATACAATTATGAACTGTCATAATACCGCACACCAGGTGAAATATAGGTCCCCCATACCTATAAACACTCGACTACAAAAAAAAAAGACAAATGGAAAACGAAGAAAAAAAAGCCCATTTGGAAGCCCAACACCGAAAAGAGATGGAAAGTCTTAGAGAAGAAGTCGCCAGGCTTACTAGCCTACTCGAACTAGTAGAAGATGGTGTGCTACAATGAACTGCATAGTAAAGTAACCAGTCACAAGGAGTGGATACAAATAACAGGTTAGAGATAGATCTATTAACCATATGCAAAGAGCGATTCCTCAGTGTTCTGTATGGGCGTGCTAAAGCAGCTGTTCCTGTTTTGTATGCAACATCCTCGATCTCAGAAGCATTTAATAAAGTTAAATTCTCTGAATGTCTAAACTCGCACAACTCTTTCGAGGAACAAGAACACTGCCAAATAACTACCCCACCAGCTGCTAGCTTTCGCATTTTCCCTACACACCACCTGCGATATGGTGCTTCCATCAAAGTTAAAAAATTCTACAGAGCTACTGAAGAACTTTAGCTATAGCGTACCAGTCAAATGGTGATGGATATTGTAACATCATGTACTTTCTGGTGTGGTTTTACTTAATCTCAATGACGAGCATATAAGAATTAAGAATTTACAGTTTAGCAAAAATTTACAGTTTAGCCTGAACCTATGCTCATAAATCCACAGAATCTAGGGGCAAATGAGGTGTCTCAACAGGCTATGTATTCCCAATTTGCTCAACCAGCATATCTCATAAGAATGTCATCTACCATTGACCTTACAATAAAGGAATCTCAAAAGAACAAGATGGTAAAAGAAGATGGCTTGGACAAATGAGTTGCCCTGGAACAAAGGTTGATGGCATTCGAGGGATCTACCCTACTTGACTATATAAAGGTTGCTGAGATGTGTTTGGTACCTAACGTAGTCATTCCTAAGAAGTTTAAGGTGCCAAAGTTTGTCAAATATACAGGAACTTAATACCCTGTAACTCATCTCAAAGGATACTGCAACAAAATGGCTGAGGTGGTCCATGATGAGAAACTGTTGATTCACTTCTTTCAAGACAGTTAAAGTGACGTTGCCCTTACTTGGTATATACGGTTGGACAATACCAAGATAAAAAAAAATGGAAGGACTTAGTTGATGCCTTCATTAGACAGTATAAGTTCAATATGGATGTGGGCCATGATAGGTCAAACTTGCAAACTATGGAAAAGGACAACAAGGAGTCCATAAGAGAATAAACTCAAAGGTGGCGTGAGACTACCGCATAAGTGAATCCTCCTTTTATTGGAAAAGGAGATGATTAATTTGTTTGTCAACACTTTCAAGGCCACGTAATTTGAATACCTGGTTGGAAGCTCTGCACAATATTTTTCTGACTTGGTTGCTATAGCTGAGAGGATCGAACAAGCTATCCATTTAGGAAGGGTTGCTGACTCGACTGAGAAGAAAACATTTCACTAGGGAAAAGAAAGAAACCGAGGTTCACAATGTGAAAGGTGGTTACAAAAACGAGAGAAAGAGCTACCAAAACAAAGACATCTAAAGGTCACTCGTCCTGAAGACGAAGCTACAGTGTCACTAAGCCAAGACTGATCTATGTATGACCTTAACTGACTATTGGAAAGGTGCCCCTGTCAAGGAATTCAAAGGAGAGGGATGGTTGGTAGATTCCAGAAATTCCAATCGATGATTACTAAGTGTTTAGCCTTTTTATGTGTAACCTTACTAGTATAAGTCTTTGTTTTTGTCCTTCAATTGTGTCTATTCCTTTGATTTACAACCAAAATATCCTGAAAGGGGTTTCCTCTAAGAACTCACAAATACACTTTTGAAGCCTCCTGTGACCTCATAGACGCAATTCATCTCTTTTACCAAAATCAGTTTCCCTATTGGAGTTTTGAAAAATTAAACTTGCATTTTGATTTCAAAAATAATTTGGTGTTTATTTAAAACAATATTTATGACATTCTACTAGTAAAATGACACATGAATCATGCAACTCCTTCATTAAGGTGACTAAACTCTGAACCAAAATGCACGAATAGAAAATGAACTGTTATCCTCACACCATGACTCTTGAGACATGTTGTTTTAAATGTATGAATACTAATATGTAGTGAACTCATTGCTCATAGACTCACGAAATGCATCTCTTTGCAAAGACCAAACCATCACATTGGACGAGGCCAAAGTATATTGACCTTAACTGCTTGCGTTTGAAATGAGGAAAGGTTATCTTTGTTATTCCTTTCACATTCTAAAAAGTATATCCCTTGTTGTCCTTTTTTGAGCCTGAATAATTTTTCTTTCATGAAAAGTACCGACTAGGATCACACCTCACACTGGGGGCAAACGAGAATTTTAAGAGCTATGAGAAAGACAGAAAGGCAAAAGAGCCCATGAAACTCAAATGCTAGGGGGCATGCCCATATCACAAGAATGAGTGAACCAAGATAAAGTGAGTATGCCCTAAAAAAAAGAGAAAAGAAAAAAGAAAAAAAAAGGGGCAAATAAAAGAAAAACGATAAAAGAAAAGATGAAAGACATAAAGAATTGAACTACTGATAGTGATCCTGTCTTTGAAGCCCTGAAACACTCTTTGAGCCTTATGAATCCTTTTCTTTCATACCCAAAAACTATAGCCTACGTTACATGCCTGTAGAAGTCCTTTCTAATCAAGCAAGCAAGCAATCTGGAACAATAAACAATGCTCTCAAAATGCAAAGAGTACTTTTTCATAGGAGTCATGACATCGAGAACAAACTACTCATTATTATTCATGCTGATAAAATAAGTGTTCAAAAAGAGACAAGTTTTTCTCAAACAAAACCTCGAGCTTTCTCTCGAGCCCTTCACTTTGGAAACCTATAAGTAACAGAAGGTCACCTCATGATGTACTTTTACCAAATACTATATTAACAAATACAAGAGCAAATAATCTCTTTTCTAAGAAAAAACCAAGGAGTTGCAAGATTTCAAAAGCAAATGCTTTTAAACTTACATTAAAACAATTTTTGTTTTCAAAATGCAAGATTAAGATTTCAAGATTCATTCTGGACAAATATTCCTTCACCAAACTAAAAATGGGAGAAATGAGAAAATGGTCACTTAAAAAAAAAACCCATTATTTGGCAGAGTTGTTGACAAAGCACACCTAAGGGCAATGACCAGTACAAGGGGGCAACATTATGTTTATAAGGAAAAATCGATCCCTTCTAGAAAAAGAGATGAACATTTCCTACAACAAGACAAGGGGGCATCTTGGTTTATAAAAGGCAGCTTGATCCTTTCAAACAAGTGACAACGAATGTTTTTAAAGGTGAGACGAGGATTAATGAATGATCCTCTCAAATTATTTGACGGGATGAAAAATCTCTAGCAAGCAAGTAGGTCACGATGGGCACCACAACGGCTAAGCTATGTAAACAAATCTAGGAAGAGACTTACATGGGCCAACTCGAGTAGGCTAGAAGCTAAATGACGAAGATGACCCAAATCAGAGATAGCAAGTCGTCATCAATCAAACAAAAAGATTAAGAAGAAATAGGGGCCTATATTTCAAATCAGGTAAAGATGCATGCATATCATCTAAACTTTAAAACATTAGACAACAAGTTTTGCAAACTTTGCAAGAGAAATCTCTAATGAGATCCATCAAGTGGAAGGCTACCTTGAAAGGGCCAAGTTTGAAATTGCTTTTGAAAATTTTTCACCTTTGAGAAATTTTAACTTAGGCAGGCCGCAAAAAAAAATCTCTTTGTATTTTTCCACCACTTTTCCTCGACCATCCTTTTAAGTGCACCTTTGAGCCTTCATTTTTCTTTCTTCTGTTACTTGGGTAGGTCACCCATTACAATGAGACTCTTTCTTTTTTTACTTGGGTAGGTCACCCATTACAATGAGACCTTTTTTTTGTATTTTTTTTCCACCTGGGTAGGTCACCCATTACAATGAGACCACTTAAAAAAAAACAATTTGTATTTTCACCATCGGGCAGGTCGCCTGGAACAATGAGACCACTTGCGAGTTTCCTCACATTTTATCATCGGGCAGGTCGCCTGGAAAAATAAGACCACTCGTGAAATCCTTCGCGATCCTTCTTCCTATTGGGCAGGTCGCCTGAAACAATAAGACCACTTGCAAAACCCTTTTCGCGTTTTATTCTTTATCGGGCAGGTCACCTGGAAAAATGAGACCACTCACGAAATCCTTCGCATTGTTTCTTTCTATCGGGCAGGTCACCTGGAACAATTAGACTACTCGCGAAACTCTTTTCGCGTTTTATTCTTCATCGGGCAGGTCACCTGGAAAAATGAGACCACTCGCGAAATCCGTCGCGTTGCTTCTTCCTATCAGACAAGTCGCCTGGAACAATTAGACCACTCGCGAAACCCTTTTCGTGTTTCATTCTTTATCGGGCATGTCGCCTGGAACAATTAGATCATTTAAAAAAAAACAAAAAAAAATTCAATAAAAAAAAAGAGAGAAAGAAGAAAAGAGGGAGAGTATTTCACGTTTATTTTTCTTTACAAAACTTACTATTCAAAGTCAAAAGAAAATGAATTTTCCAATGCCTTTGCACCATAAGCATTGTAAAGATGGGGCAACTGTTATAACCCGAATTTTGATCCATTTGCCTTTTAATCTAATTTTAAGGGGTTTAAAATTTAAAATTGAAAAGATTAGAGGTTTATATGCAAAATTTGGAAACTGCAAGGACCAAATTGAGAAATGGTCAATTTCAGTCCAAAACAGTGTCGTTTCAACCATGCACAGTTTCTTCTTATTCTTCCTCTGGCATTGCAAACCCACCTGTAAAGAAGAGCAAAAATGTGAAATGAAAGCGTCCCAGTCCTGCTAAAACACAAAGACTAATCCCTATCCTCATGAAGATAAATGCCTCGGGGAGGTAAGGATCGAGCTCAGGTATTCGAATCCTAATGAAACACCAACGCATCCCTCCCAGCCTTGCTTATCCAAAGGCAAGCCGTGCTCGAAGAGAAGACCAAGCATGTCCCCTATAAATACAAAGCTCTAGGGACGAGAAAAGTGGGAGGAGTAGAGGAGAGACAGAGAAAAAGGCAGGGGAGAGACCGAAAGAAAAAGGGAGCAGAAAACAGGGGAACAAAAAACCAAAGGAAAAGAGAACCCATAACAAAAAAACACTAGAGGAAGGGAAAGAATAACAATCTTCGGAAAACCATCACTTTCATCTCCATCTCCGCCAATCACCTTCGTCATCGCCAGGTAAGGCCTTCCTTCTCTTCTCCTTTTGTTTCTGCATTTTTTTCATTATAGAAGAAAGGAAACAAGGCGAAGGTAATTTAATTACCTTCGCCTTGTGCAGCGCGTGCGTGGTTTGAACCACGCGTGCCTGCTGCCCAGCCGGGTCACTAGTTGGGTCAGTGACCAGGCTGGGCCGGCTGAGTCTAACCCAGCCCATGTGGGCTGGGCTGGACTTAGCCCCCTCCCTAAAAAAAAGAGGAGTTGGCCGGGTCTGGGCTTTAGGCCCAGCCGGCCCAAAAGTGTGTTTGCTAAGGGTCTGTTTGGCAAAACACACCCTTATGCCTTGGTCATAATTTTTATGCCCATTTCTAGTTTGATATTTGTCCAAACGAGCCCCTTTTCGATATCAGAAAATTTCAAAAATATTTAGGGGTCTTTGCTGGTTTATTTGTGGGCCCCTCGCACTTTATTTTAATTTTTTTTTGTGCTTATATAATTTTTTTTGAGCTATGTGCTCAATACGTGGACTATTACTGTTAAATGCAAATATGTCGTGCAATGTTTTTTTTTTTTACTTCCATATAAAAAAGAGCAAATAATAAAAAAGGATAAACAAGAAAAAATGACTTAGAAAATTTCTTCTTCAAATTCATTTTTTGCGAAAATATTCACTGACGCCAGAGTCAGGAGTATCGTATTTTTTGGATTTGTGCGATATTTGCCAACCTCAGAGTTGGAAATATTCGTAGGAATTGTTCACTGACGCCAGAGTTAGGAACATGAAAGGAAGAATAAAAAAAGGGAAAAGGAGAACAAATTCTTAGCAATTTTAGACAAAACCAGCAATGCAGCCTGCCTTAGGTAGGACGCTTAAGGGATGATAGCATCTTCCCTTTTTCGTAACCAGTCCCGTACCATAGAATCTCTGTTGACCAGTTAGGGTTCCTAGTGACCATAATACTAGGTGGCGACTCCTTGAACTAGACATTTTCCCCCAAAAGAACAAGATGCCAGATATCTGTTCTTTTTCCACTAAAGATTAATATTTAATTGGTCGCTGCGATGTCCGGGTGCGACAAGTTGTTCAATAGACATGCAATGCTAAACTCTTTTTCTTGGTTGCAAGGACACAGAAACCTTCGGATTTCAAGAACTGCGAGATTTATTCTACATTTTCTAAACTAAACCTTCCTCGTGGGATCGACCCCTCACTTGCTCTATACTATCTTGTTTATTTAAGTTAGGGTAGTTAATTTGTGTGACTGCGACATCACAACAATAGTCTCCTATATAGGGAAGGTGTTTCCGAATGTTTTTTAAATAGAAATGGTTTATGGTATCTCAATCCTTTAATTTATGTAAATGCCTAGGGAAAAGTCAATAGCACGTCTTACAAATAGGATCACTACTAGTTCTTCTAGCAGTGCTTCTAACGACCATGAGTCGTTAGGTGCCGACCAAGAACAAGCACCTGAGACACATGCATCCACTCACAATGCGGGATCGTCGAGTGCAATGCCGCCACATCAAGGGGGGTCCCTTCATAATAAGATCCATTTACCTGGAAGTACCAGGCTGAGTGGAAGAATGACATTTAAATGTAATTTTGTTTTCCCTTAACATCAACATGTTAATAGTTTTTTAAAAATTAATTTCATTTAATGAATGTAATTTTAGGTTTACAAATATTGAGGCTCTCAGAACCATAACATCAGTAATGAAATCTTCAATGGAAATTCTATTGTTTCAATGGAGCTAGGTTTCAAACATTCTGAATAGATACAGAAGATTTAAGGTTATTATTAACTTAAATATCTTTTTATTATATTGATTCGATAAGTTTATTAACTTATTAAGAAAATTTTTCTTGTATAAATTTCAACAATAAGAAAAAATTTGAATGGAATACAATTGACAATTCTATTGCAAGGTGGGCAAATTCATGCTGCCATTGTCACTTTTCTTGATTTAAATCAACAACAATCTCTTGAATGATTTTTTATGAGCAATTTGACAGCTCAAAAGGCTATCATGTCTATTATGCATTGGCTGAATCATATTATTATAAGCACATAAATCTCCTTCTCCAATCTTAAATTAATAATTCTTATATTCAAATATGCAAGTGGGAGCATTTTAATTCCTTCCGTATTGTTCACGGTGAGAGAAAATACTTTTAAAAATTACTCTACACTGTAATATCATTAATTCATGGCCACTATTCCTATTTTCACATTGAAGTTTAGTGTCCAAAAAGTTCTTCCAAGCTAGAAGAAGGATCCAAGTCCAGGTCAACTCTGGGTCAGGGTGGAAAAAATCTATGAGCCAAACTTTTAAATAATACCAATGGAAGAACATGCAGGACACAAGCTAACATTTATAGTCTTCCCTGAACTTGTAGCCACCTAAAATACTATGTAATGATAAGATTATTTTCTCGCCTGTTACATTGCAAGTTGTTTTTAATATAAAAAGATATTTAATATATTTAAGTATTATTAATGTTTTGTTGTAGTAAAAAATAATTTTAAAATATGTAGGGATTGATCTGATGTGACCTTATTGATTTAACAAGTTTAAGAACAGCTCAAATGACCACTAAAAATATGGTTTGACTCTTAATAAATATTCAAGATGAGATTTTTTTTATTAAGACAATAAATATTGGATCGATTCGGGTCACGTCGGGTTAATCAGCTAATCCAAATACCAAGTCATGATACATGATAACCCCATGAAAAAAAAATCAAAATAAATTATGAAATCTAGTTTCCAACAAACTTAATATTAAATGATGGAATTAGAAAAAAAATCAATTAAAAATAGAACAAAAAAAATAATCAGAGTCAACTCAAGTTAACTTGTCAAACTCACGACGTAGATCATTAGACCGAGATAACCTAATAGAAAGAAAATTAAAACAAATTATGAAGTTCAATTCTTAATCAACCTAATATTTAAAGATGAAATTGAAAAAAACAAAAAAAACTCTAGTTAACCCGGTTTGACCCGCCAAACCAGCGACCTAAGTCATGAGATGAGGATAACCTCATATAAAGCAAACCAAAATAAATCATGAAGCCTAAATCCCAATTTACCCAATGTTGAAGAATAAAATTGAGAAAAAAAAGGTCAATTAGAAAAGTGAAAAAAAAACCCGAGTCAACTGAATTAACTCGTCAAACCCGCGGTTCGGGTCAAGAAATTTAGATGACCTCATAAAAAGTATATTGAAAGAAATTATGAAGTTTAGTCCTTGATAAACCTAACGTTGAATGATGAAATTGAAATTAAGAATTCTATTAAAAAAAGATACAAAAGAATAACTCGAGTCAACTTAAGTTAACCTACCAAACTTGTAACTTAAGTAATGAGACGACGATAATCTCATTGAATTCAAATCAAGAAACCTAATTTCTGAATTAACTCAACATTGAAGGATAAAATTGAAAAAAAAAAACAATCAGGAAAAGGAAGAAAAACTCGAGAAAACCAAGTCAAACTCGTAGTCTAGATCACGAGACTTATATAACTTTATAAAAAATATAAAGCTAAATTTCTAATAAAAAAATTATTATTTTATTAAATCCCTAACAAGTAAATTACCCAAAATAAAAGAGCAATGCCCGTTTAGTTTGTACTAGCCAAGTACCCGTTCCACAGGTAGGATTTTATGTTTTTTTTTTTGAAAGATTAAATTACTAAAAATATATATCCCAATCGTTCTAAAAACTAAAAATCAACCGAAATCTAAAAGTCTTTGATCTTTATTTTTTATTATCATTATAGTTAGAAACCATATCTATTAAATTTTGATCTCAAATATGAATTTATAAACACAAAAATTAATGTTATAGGTGGTCCGAATCTAGTTAATTAAGAGCTTTTCCTCTCCATAGTTTTTTTCGATGACTCTTTCTCCACCCTCTCTAGATCTAGGATTGAAAAACAAAAAAAATAAAATTTGAAATCAAAACAAAAATCCAAAACTAGAATAGATCAAATTCAAAATAAAATAAATATCAAGGAACTAAAATATAACTTTACGATCCTTTGGAATGGTACTACACAAAAAAGAAAAAACTATGAAACTTAGTTAATATTAATTTTGATTTTTATTCTTTTTATTTTATTTTGTTTTTGACAGCAACTTAAAATTCTCTCATGTAAAATCGACTCGCCATTTGATTTGAAACAATCTCCTAACACCTTGGTAATGCTATTCAAAAGCATTCAAAAGAGAATGAAAAACATCTAGTACAGCAAAAAAGGAACTTCTTGATTATGTCAGTCTGGGTACCACATGGTCTTTCAAATGCAAATATATTATTGGATTATTACATGTAAAATACTAAAACATTTATTGGATTATTGCATGTAAAATACTAAAACAGGTCCAATAAGAGAAGACATGCCATAATAAGATGTATGCAAGTCATTTGGTATCATGTAACATCCTCCAAATCCTAATTAGAGATGGGTTATTAAGGTATCCACAGCTTGCTTTCTCGTGCTTTTCTGGATAAAACTAACATTTCTTTATTCACTTACAATACTGTGGAAAACCCATTCTCTAATTGAACCTGAGAAGCATTTGATATTTTGATTGTTTTTTTTTGTTGCGTTTGATCTTTTCTTTCCAAAGCTAGATGATTTTGATGATATTATTAAAAAAAACTTGTGCCCCACATTAAGTTCCAAGCGCTATTAATGAAACGATATTCAGAAGTTGCCAAACACACACGTATCTATATGTATATGTCCTCCGTATGTTCCTAGAAATGAACCTGATCATATGGTCTGTTTGTATCTGTGATAAGTAGTGTATATCCTGGTGTGTACATATTTCAAATCTGGAACTGAGCCAGAACTCTGTGCTGAGCCTTAGGACACTGAATCTGTTGATTTTCATGTCCGCAAATTCATCTGCTTCAATGAGTGATCTTTTTATGTAGATGATAGAAAAATTAAAATGCTTTTGCCTCTTATGATTCAGGGAAGCCAAAAAATTAATCTGCTTCAGATACGCTTGCTGATGCTGTGGATGACAAAAAGTTAAGTCAAAGTTTATCAGAACATTGCAGATAACGTTGTCCCCTGAATGTTTGTAATTGCGTCCTTCACATTGGAGAAACACTTACAAGATAATTGTGGCCACTGGAACTGTTTGTTTAATTCTTTGCTGCACCAATGTGGAATTAGAGGTTACTGTGGCAAGGAGGATAAATATCATTTTGTTTGTTCACTCATCCTGTGGGAAGTGAAAACTATACTAATATTTTCCTTTACCATGGTAGCCACAGTTGCACTGTGTTTTTTCCTTCTTTCTTTTAGGTTCGACGCAGAGATACAGCCACGGCTGCCTCAAGCAAGCACCAGTCCGAACTCCGTCAGTGAGTACTAAACCATTTTGTTTATTTCCGGTTGAGACATTTTCAAATTTAACAGACAATCATAGTAATTTGTGGTGTAGTAAACTAGTGAGCTCGTTTCAAAACCTGAAGGCATGCGTCAGTCCTTAATGGCCAATCGCCTATGCATGACAACGCAAATTGACCAAACAATTTTTACATCCGAAGCACTAAATCATTTCAAGTGTGTGATGCTGTAGGGAAAATGGCACGGTAGAATTTTGACAACATGACTGTTATTCGATGACAGAAGCACAAAATTACGTTCGAACTAAAACTCTGAAAGGAAACTACTTAACAAATTACAAGTTGAAGCCATTACCGACTGTCCAAAAGCTGGGTCTAAGATTCATCTAGACATTCTAATAGAGCTTGGACTACCGAATCCATTGTTGGTCTCTTGTTTCTATCTTCCTCTACACAAGACATGCCAAGTTCAACAATCGTTGTTGCTTGGCTCCTGCTAAACTGACCATTCAATCTTGGATCCACTATTTCTTCTATCCAAG
>Ga0325410_1002872_pt1 | contig 19348 bp, 9 predicted proteins | sample PopdelMetagenome_16_FD_206182 | JGI IMG/M metagenome (GOLD analysis project Ga0325410, IMG submission 206182) | Populus deltoides microbial communities from Bellville, Georgia, United States - Xylem-PdIQD-R3 | ecosystem: Host-associated > Plants > Phyllosphere > Stem > Wood/Secondary xylem... | reverse complement strand
AAATTATACTATAAGATGAAGGGACATGTATTTTACTCCGATAATCTTTCAATTTCTATTATTTTCTATCCTCGAAGTCTAGACATTAATCACCAACATCCTTAAAAATTCTCCCTCGCAGCATTACAAACTCACACAAAGAGAAGGAACACAAATAAAAAAACTCTTGAGTATAAAAAAGATATTATAAAATAAAATACATAAATTATAGAATTAAAAAAAAACATATTTATACTATAGTCTCCAAGATTATTAAACTAAAAAATAAAAATTAAATTTTAATCGATCTTCATTTAGATCACAATTAATATACTTAATAAAATTATAGAATTTATAAGAGAATAAGAGAAAAATCATAAAAAAAAATATATTTCCAATTATGTTTATATTAAATTTCCAAAAACACTATTTTTTTTCCATCATATATATTTGAAAGGATCTTATATATATCACGATTAAAAACCTAAAATATGAATTTGTCTTCTTTTGCATATAAAACCCACAGTTACAATGTACCTCAAATTCACATAAGAACATTAATTTATATTTTGGTAAAGGACATTAAATTCAATTAGATGTCTAATCACACCTGAATAAACATATTGGTAACATGCATCTCTCTCTTTGATTGCCTTTTTCTTTATATTTCTTTTAGGTGTGTGTGTGTGTGGGAGGTCAGCTTTTGAAGATAACTTTTTGCAAACTAATTATGATCCCTCTATATAAATTTATTTATTTATTAATAATTTGGTGCTTCAAATTCAGCATCCTATTGGAGTACCAAGATTAGCATATCTTAATCAAATTAGTAGCAAGAGGAGGGCACATTATTCATTTTCTTGGAGAATATGAGATGTGGAAGAATCTAGAGAAAGCCAGAATCTAGACAAAGCTGTTCAGTTCCGGGGCTTCCTGACAGATTATAAAAGTATTTAATATTGTGATAATAGTTAATTTTTTAAGTTTTTTTTAATGCTTGAAAATAATATTTTTTTTATTTTTTAAAATTTATTTTTAACATTAGCATATCAAAAAAATTCAAAAATATAAAAAAAAATTTACCCAAAAAAATTCATAATTTTATAAAACATGGTTTCTAATGCAAATATATATATATATATATATATATATAGAGAGAGAGAGAGGGAGGGAGGGGGGGGGAGGGAGGGAGGGAGGGGACTATTTCATGCATAGATGTATGCTTAGCTAGGGAAGTTGTGGTGCCCAAATAATTTGATCGTGCTGGCCATTATAGAAAAATATAAGAAGTATATTGCAAGGTTTGAGATTAATGGTGTCCCTAGAATATGCTTCCTAGCAATCATAGCTTGCTCTTTGGGTCCATCACAGTTTATTAAACGAGAAAACAAGTAACGAGAGAAAGCTTCAAGACAATGGAGGTGATGTTTTCATCTCCACACATGACATGACCGCACTTTGGAATTGCTTGGATCGTAACTCCAAATATATCGTTTATTAGTTTACTTAAATTAATTTAATTCTTGCACTTTTGGGCATTTAAACTGATTTAATTCTTACACTTGCCGAAGGTGAGTTGTAATTTACAATGCTGGTTTTAAAAGGTCTTGAAATTAATCCCACTAAGGTAAAGATCAGGAAAGTTTTTTTTTTTTAAGTTTGGGTTTTGAAATTAGTACTTCAAAAAATTATTAATTTTGTTTTTAAATATACCAAGTTCATGTAAAGAATATACATTTAAAATCATTCAAAAAAAAATAATTTGTTCTTGAATGAACTATAAACTATCTCAGGATATTTTTTAACTTTGAATGAAAAAAAATCAATTGTAGATGGGTTGTTTAAATTAGGAGTGGACATTTTTTGTTTGGTTTACTTTTTGATAAAAAGTGAACCAAACTGATTTTTTTTTTATATATATTCAGAGCTGGAACAACCGAAAATTGGTTCGAACCGATCAATTTCGGTTTGGTACGATTCATTTTTTAAAGACAAAAGCTAGCAAGACCTATATATATGGGATTTATTGGGTTTTTTATGGCTAAATCCAATTGTCCAATTTGTACAATCTAAAAAAACAATAAATTGAAAACTTTGATGAATGAATTTTCCAAAATCAAACCACAATCATCTTAAAATTGGTTTCATGGAGGGAGATCCACAATGGTTGATTTGTGAGGACTTAAGGTGCTGTGTTCGACTGAGAATGTGGAGAAGAATAGCTCGAGGCTATGTTGTTGGGTTTTGTGAATAGAGATTAACAAAGAGCAGGGATACCAAGAGAGGCAAAGCACAGGGAGATCGAGAGTGGTGACTTTGATGTTAAGATACTGGCATGCAAACCCGACAAGACAAAAGACAGAGGACATAATTAAATGAGAAATGAGACACGAATTTACGTGGTTCACCTAAATGTAGCTACATCCACAGATAAGTATAGAAGGATTTTATTAAGTAATGTGAGAATTACAATCTCTCTCTAGTAATAGGAGAACAATTAGAAATCTCTCTATTAATAGAAGAAAATACCTCACTTACTCTCACAGATTCCTCACAACTTTATGGGATCACTTTTCTTTTTACTCTCCTTTTATTTCTCTCCTGTGGTGCATCTTAAGGCTTGAATGCATTGCCTATTTATAGGCAGGCATCCATGTCTTTGTCTTGCAAAAGACATGAGGCATTAATTGGTGCTGCAAGTAGCACCGAATCGGTGCCTAACATTGTTGACTTAGGCAGCACCAATTAAAGCCCAGCTGACTTTACATTATCTCACTTGAAGACTTTGATGATTTAATCAAGTCTTCACACTTGATCATCTGTGATTCTTCTATCCTTTTATACTTGTCATCTTCATGGTACTTGTGTTTCTAATAGGCCATAAGAGGATTTACACCATATGTACTTGTCAGTGTTGACTGGTTTGGTCAAAGCATCTGCTAGGTTTTTCTTAGTGTGAATCTTCTGAAAATCCACACTTTCAACTTCCACCACTTCACGAATAAAGTGATACTGAACATCTATATGTTTTGTTCTTGAATGAAACGCTGGATTCCTTACAATATGCAAGGCACTCTGACTATCACAATACAAATGAATCTTCTCTTGTTTGTGCTCGAGCTTCCCCATAAGTTTCCTCATCCATATTGCTTCTTTACAAGCTTGTATAGTTACCATGTACTCAACTTCTGTTATAGATAACGTTACAATAGTCTGAAGTTTAGAGACCCAGCTCACAGCTCCTCCTATAATTGTGAACACATAGCCTAAGTGGATTTTCTTTTCTCAAGGTCATCAATAAAATCTAAATCAACATAACCTCTAACAGTAGATTTTGATCCTCCATAACATAATGTGGCATCTTAGGTACCTTTGATGTATCTCAAGATCATCTTAATAGTATTTCAATGCTCTTTACCAGGATTTGCCATGTATCGACTAACTGCTCTCACTGTTTGTGCAATGTCTGGTCTTGTACATATCATGGCAAACATTAAACTTTCCACTACCGATGCATACGTTACTCGAGACATCCCCATCCTCTCTACTTCATTGCTAGTAGACATACTTGAGGATAATTTGAAGTTAATAGGAAGTGGGGTGGAAATTGGCTTATAATCTTACATGTTGAAGCGTCGCAAGATTTTCTTCAAATAATTCTTCTAAGAAAGCCAATTCTTCCTCTTACTTCTATCTCGGTGAATTTGCATTCTTAGAATCTTGTTTGTTAGTCTCAAGTCTTTCATATCAAACTTCCTAGCCAACGGTGCCTTCAATTCTTAGACTCGATCTTTGTTGGGGCCTATTACCAACATGTCATCCATGTACAACAACAGAATGATGAAATCATCATCTTCTTCAAACCTCTTGTAATACGTACAATGGTCTAAACTGAGTCTGTTGTACCCAAGGCTAATTATAAAGGAATCAAATATCTTGTTCTAACACCTTGGCGCTTGTTTGAGACCATATAGAGATTTGTTCAACCTGCAAACTAAGTTCTCTTTACCTGTTTTAGCAAAACCTTTTGGTTGGAGCATATAAATTTCTTCTTCAAGTTTTTCATGAAGAAATGCAGTTTTCACATCTAACTGTTCCAAGTAAAGATCAAATAAAGCACACATCGCCAAGACTACTCTAATTGTAGTAAGTTGTACCACTAGAGAAAATATTTCATTGAAGTCTATTCTTTCTTTCTGAGCATATCCTTTCACCACAAATCTTGCACGATATCGCTCCACTTGATCATTATCATCACGTTTTATCTTATAAAACCATTTGTTGCCAATGGCCTTCCTTTCTTGTGGTAGCGGAACAAGATCCCAAGTGTTATTCTTATGTAGAGCTTCAATCTCCTCTTACATTATTGTCATCCATATAGATACATTTGTGCCTTTTATAGCCTCATGGAAAGTTGATGGCTCTTCATCCTATGTTAGAAGATAGTATGCAATGTTGCTCTTAGTAACATATTCTGAGTGTCAGGCCGGCTGTCTTCTTTCACAAGTTGACCGTCGAACTTTAGGAGTTTCAGACTCTATATGTTCTTATTTTTCATGCTCTAGTATAGCTTCGGAAGAAGTATGATTTTGAGTATTTTCCATCTGGATTGTTGTAGTCTCCTTTAAAATGCTAGTATTTTCTTCCATTTACCTTTTACATTCTGCAAATATGACATATCTGCTGATGACTAACTTATAGGCAATGGGATCCCATAAACAATACCCCTTCACTCCATTAGCATATCTCAAGAATACACATTTTCTGGATTTTGAATCCAGCTTGCTAACTTCTTGAGTATTGTACATCACGTATACAAGACTTCCAAATGTATGCAACTAAGAATAATCAGTTGGTTTTTCAGACCACATCTCCATCGATGTCTTCAGATCAATTGCAGTTGATGGAGATTGATTTATCACATAACAAGCATTTTTTACTACTTCTGCATATAATGGCTTTCCTAGACTTGTAGCCTTCAACTTTGCTCTTGTTCTTTCTAATAAAGTTCTATTCATCCGCTCTGCCACTTCATTTTATTGTGGAGTGTATGCTGTTGTGAACTGTCTTTTGATACCTTTATGTTAACATAAGTTATCAAATTCATCACTGGTCCTCCATTGTTAGTCCTCAAACACTTGATCTTCTTTTCAGATTCAAGTTCTACCCATGCTTTGAAAGTTTTAAAGACTGCGAGCACATCTTCCTTTTTTTTAATTGGATACACTTAACATCTTCTGTAGAAGTCATCTATAAATGATACAAGGTATCTTGCTCCTCCCAATGATACAACAAGTGCTTGTCAAACATCAGATTGAATCAGGTCTAAGATGCATTTGCTCTTAGTTATTGATTTGTCAAACTTCAACCTATGTTGTTTACTTGTAACACAGTGCTCACAAAAAGGTAGAGTAACCTTCGTAAGCCCAGATAGTAACTTCTAATCAGAGAGAATTTTCAAACCTTTCTCTGACATGTGGCCTAGTGTTTTATGCCACATCATCGTTTTCTCTTCTGCAGGACTGGCTGATGCGATTGACGTCCCTGTCTCATGATGTGTTTCTCTCATTAATACAAACAAGTTTACAACTATCCTTCTTGCCTTTAAAATCATCAGCGCTCCTTTGACAATTTTCACAATTCCATTATTTGTTCGAATCTTACAACTAAAACTATCAAATTGTCCCACGAATAAAAGATTCTTCTTTAAGCCTTTCACATGTTGTACTTTTAAAATAATATAAATTGACCCATCATACATCTTCAATTTGATGGTGTCAATTCTAACAATCTCTAAAGCCTAATCATTACCCATGAACACTAAGCCTTCAAAGATGGGTTCATATATATGGAACCAATCTCGATGGGGAGTCATATATTATGTTGCTTTTAAATCCATTAACCAAACCTCAATGAGCTCTTATCTATCTATAGAGATTGTCGCTACTTCATTATATAAAACCTCCCTATCTTTTTGAGGTGTTTGCAACACATCCTTAAGGTTTTGATAACTCTGCAGTGTTCTCTATACCATTTTTAAACCAACAATCCCTTTTGAAGTGCCCTTTTCTGCTACAGTTGTAGCATTTCACAGTCTTTTTATTTCTTGATTTGGACCTCCCTTGCATTTGACTCCCACTAGAGCCACATTCCATTGATTTTTCTCTTAACATCAACAATGCCTCTACTTAGTTTGAACTATTTCTGTCTTCTTTATTTTTGCGCCTATTTTCTTCTTCCAAGATTGCGACTGCAATATCATTGAAGACTAAATAGTCTGAGAGGATATTATTGGTTAAGTTGATAATGAGTTGATCATACGAATCAGGAAGAGTTTTAAGTAGAAGCTTTGCACATTCATTTTCCTTTATTTGTTGACCCAACATAGTGAGTTGTGAAAATATAGTTCTTATTGTGTTGATGTGGTCAATTACCAATGTGATTTTTGCCATTCAAAGGGTATAAAGTCTCCGCTTTAAGAAAATCTTATTGTACAAAAACTTGGACTCGTACAACTTTATCAGAGTATCTCATATCTCCTTAGCTGTTTTCTTATCCACCACACTTGATAATACTTCATCGGCTAATGCTAAATATATGTTAGCAATGGCATTGCCATCCATCTCATTCTATTTTGCATCATCAGTAATCTTCGCAGGTCTATCTCCAATTGCTGTCAAGCAATTGTTTTTTCTTAAGATTGTCTTGATTCTCATTTTCGACAGTGAGAAATTACTCCCCTTGAACCTCTCAATCTCTTACTTTACTGCCATTTTATTCACTGTGATCTATTTAGCCATCACTGTTTCATTGATCTGTAACATATACAAAAATAATATCGTGTGAATAATACTTCATTAAGTAAGTTCCCATGAAAGATTGAAGGGGTCACAAATGGTCCCGCTTAAAACCTAGTCTCCTTAGACAGAACTTCCTAAGTTGTATTTAGTCACCGCACTGACTTTCTTTATATGCCATCAGTAATGTATGTGAACAGTATCGTATGGATTAATAGTATCATAGACGTGAATAGTAACCGTATACACGAATAGCTTTTGTGTGTTAACAACACCAACCCAAAGTCTGTAATACCATTGTTAGGATATTGGCATGCAAACCCAACAAGACAAAAAGCAAGGGACATGATAAAATGAGAAATGAGACACAAGAATTTATATGATTCACCCAAATTTAGCTACATTCACGGGTAAGTATAGAAGAATTTTACTAAGTAATGTGAGAAATACAATCTTTCTCTACTAATAGGAGAACAGTTAGGAATCTCTCTATTAATAGAAGAAAATACCTCACTTACTCTCTCGCAGATTCCTCACAACTTTGTGAGATCACTTTCCTTTTACTCTCCTCTTATTTCTCTCTTGTGATGCATCTTAAGGCTTGAATGCATTGCCTATTTATAGACAAGCATCCATGCCTTTGTCTTGCAAAAGACACGAGGCATTAACTGAATTGGTGCTGCAAGTAGCACTGAATTGGTGCCTAACATTGTTGACTTAGGCAACACCAATTAATGCCCAACTAACTTTACATTTGAACTATTTGGGAGTTAGGTTTTTGTGCATATGAGGAGAAAAGAGAAGTTGTTATCCTATAATGGAAGTTGGTTTGGCTGATTTGTGGTGAAGGAGATGTTTTAATGGAGGGAGATCGTGAGAGGGGTGTCTTTGAATGATTTGAGAGTTAGGGTTTGTGGATGGGGAGAGAAGAGAAGTTTTTATACTTGTTTTTTTTTTTATAGTAGAGTTTTATTTTGGTTGCATCATTTTGGTTCGATTCGGTTCAATTGGTTTTATACTTGTTTTCTTTTTATAGTAGAGTTTTATTTTGGTTGCATCATTTTGGTTCGATTCGGTTCAATTGGTTTTATACTTGTTTTCTTTTTATAGTAGAGTTTTATTTTGGTTGAATCATTTTGGTTCGATTCAGTTCAATCGGTTTCATAATTTTGAAACCAAAACCAAACTAGACCAATTTTTTTAAAATTTTCTGATTGATCTATTTGGTTTTTTTATTAATTTTTTTTCTTTCTTGATTTAGTTAGTTAGTTATTTAATTTTTTTTTTCACCTGGTTTAAAGTTTAAACAAAATGAAAAAAAGAGATTTTTAATCTTGACATAGAAAAACTGCCTCGATATTTTGTTTGTATCTTTTCCAGAGTCTAAATTCTATAATTGATTGCCAAAACTATTGTCTTTTTCCTTGTGCACATACATGCATTTATTTTATTCTGATGAACACCAGGAATCCTCTTATTATTTAATTAAATTTAACATTTAACCCGTATCATCAATTAGTTCCAGCTAGGTTTCATCCATTTAATTACTTAGATGTATACCAAGTAATGATGCACGCATTTCTCCTCAGCAATGTAAAGGTGTAGGGTAAGAAAAAGCAATGTCCATTTAATCTTATAAACTTATGATAATATAAATCACAAAAACTTTAATGTAAAATACGAATTGGACCGAGTTTAATATAAGGTGGGTCATATATGTAATGCAAAAGTGTTCTTACAAATTAATATTTAACCTTTATGAACACATGCAATGAACGTGGAATTACCTAATTAATTGCCGAGAAAAAAAAAAGCAGGTGTTTTTGTACTTGAAATTGTGAATTAAGGAGCTAAATTAAGTCGTATAGTAATTTGATAAAGATTGAGCTATGATGATTTCATATGGTGAGGCCTTGTGGCTTCCCTCGTTATCATTTCCACCACTACTTTCTTCTGGGTCTGTTAACATGAAACTACATTTATTTAGGGGAAAGGACTCCATTGTTGAGCTAGATGTGCCCAATGAAAAGCTATTGGGCTGCACCAAATCCTTCAAGAACATTATCAGTTGGGATTTATACTGCAATTAAGTTTGGAACAATGTTGTGCGGACTGAACATGAGTCGTGTTTTTTCTATATATTTCTTGTTTAGAAAGATAAAAAAAATTAAAAATTTATATTCCCGTTTGTATTTCTTAAAAGAAAAAACTTAATGCATGTACTTATACAAACCTTTAATCAAGTGTTTTTACTTTTATTTTTTATATTAGAGTATCCATTTCTCTGTTTTTATTAATAAAAAAAATTATTTTTATTTTTCTATTTGAGACTATGTATCTCCACTTATTTCTTTAATTGTATAGCTCTGAATTAATTTATGTTTTTTTTTTTAATGTAGTATTGATCGGGTCAACCTGTCTGTTAACATACCGAGCCGGTCCAAGTTTTATTTTAACTGTGGTAAGAACACCTTAACCCTAAACTACACACAGAGGAAAAGAAACCCTCACTTCCCTCCTTCGTCACTGGCCACAAACTCTCTCTCTCTCTCCTGATTCTTTCTGCGTGCCAAAAGAGCAACACTTTCCTCTGCACAACAAAGCTACAAATAAGATTTAGAAAAGTATTGAATTCTTGTTTTCGGTCAGAGAGTTGTCTATTTTTCTTTAATTATGCAAATACCCAGATGGAGAAACGTGTTGATTCTCAAGAATTCATTGGTACCAGATTTATCACAATCAATAACTACAAAGACCCATTTTGCTTCAATTCATTCTACACCTATTACATGTGATAAACGGAAGAGCAAACGGGACGGCGTGAGTGTAAATTTCTTTTCTGTTTTGCTGCTTTGCTTCTATGTGATAAAAGTTTAGATTTTTCAATGAATGGTGGGAATTTTTTGTGTGTTTTTGTGATTCAAGTAAAGGGTAGCTGTGATGATGATGATGAATGATGAGCTACATGGTGTTAGTTTTTGTGCCCTTTCTGAATTTCAAGATTGAGACTTTATGTTTAGCTTGTCGCTTTTTACTCACAATTCATTAGCTGAATTCTACTGATAGACACCTATTTGTATTGGATTAGAACCCATCTTTGTTGTATTGTGAACCAATGTCTTGAATGTTGGAATTTGGGAGCTATGGGACTGCAGAAAGGTCATCATGATCTAAGTCGTCTTGTTCTATGTCATGAAGTGTTGCTCTTTTTATTTGGATTTAAAGAGGTGAAATGAGAGGAAAGTTAGAGTCTGAGATTGAGGAGGAATAAAAAAGAGATGAAGCTACTTCAAGGTATCGCATTCACTGGTAGTGAAGGGATTAATAGTAAGGAGGGTTACATGGGATTATGCTTCTTGAACCTGTATTATCAAGCGCAACAGACTTGTAGTGTCTTGTTAGTGTTAAGCCGTATTAGCCATGATCTATGGCTGTTTTGTTTTTTCTTTTTGGTTGAAAGGACCCCCATTTGATGCTTTGGCTAATTGCAGATGGAGGCAACACTTGATGCTCTGAAAGAATTATTAAGTGCAACAGAGATGTCTTTTTTCCTTTTCCGAGTTACCTTTTCCGATTTAGTACCAAAAGAAGTAGAAAACATTTTTCAAATATAGCAACCAAGGGATGTTTGCAGAGTTTGGAACAAGCAACTGCAACAACCATAAGCAAGCTTTAATTTTTTTAATTGGCTGTGAGGAAAGTTGCTTTTCTAAAACTAACTTATAGTGCCAGAGAGTACTACATAATTTACTAATTGGATGAGGTTAGATTATATTCTAAGAAAAGTGATACATGAGAGGTTAGATTTGCTTTTGTATAATAGCCTCTGAAGTCTGAACCACACATCATTGGGTGGGGAGAAAACATGAAGTTTGGCAATTCAATAAAATGAATCGTATATGACTTATGACCTTGAGTTGAAATTTGGAAATGAAAAGTTTTCCTTGAGTTGTATTTGATTTAGTGGAAAATTTCTAGCAGTACAGAATTTTCTTTGAGTTGATTATATCTAAGGTGGAAAAATTTCTAGCAGTGTTAACTTGTACTCAAAAAATAAATCTTGAACTCTTCAGCTGCTCTAGACTTGAATGAAATTTCCAGAATTCCAATGGATTGTTGTGAGATGTTGACAATAGTATAGCAGCATTCTGCTCTCCAACAATAACTGTTGCCTACGACTTCCACTTGTTGCACGGATTTCAATAGCGCAAGTCTTTCATCATGCATACTTTAGATAACTCTTTCAAGAGATATGTTAATCCCCATGAAAGATACAGTGTGTTCTTATTTTTCCCTGTGGAAGTTATGAGAGTTGCCCATGCCTCTAATAAGCTGCTAGAAGTATATTTAGGTTTCTCTAGTTAGGGAGCATCAGCTGGACAAAACAAATATTTTGTATAAGAAACCATTTTAAATCAGAATGTTCCTTTTCTAGTTTTGTAAACATATTGGCCCACATGAAACAGAGAGATGATTAGTTTTTGGTGAGCTATTTCTCTTTGTATTTAATTTCTTTATTAGATGTAAGTTAGAGATTCATCATTGTTTTGTCAATAATTTTTTTATATCCTATTGTTTATTTTCTTACAGCTCTCTGGATACTAATGTTTGCTGATGAGAAAGACTAACATTTTTCCTTGCCCAGGATGAAAGAGGATCTCAACAACCATCTAAGGTGAAACTTGTTTGCCACATCTGGTCAACAACATATGTTACCTTTTATTTCCCAAGAAAAATATCTAGATATTGAAAGTTTACATTTTACATAAATTTCGAAGGTCATAAAACCTTTCCATTGTCTCCTATCTTAACAAGATTTGCTTTTTACTCTTTATGCCCTCCCCATCCCCTATCAGTTTATTGTTTATACATTTACTGCTCTTTTTGAAAAATAAAGTTTGTGACATGCAAATATAACCTCAGGCTTACATAAGATATTCAATACGCCAAAAACCCTCTGCTGCAAAGAGAGCATTGCAAGGCCTTCTGTACAATAGTGGAGTTTCTAGAAGTTCATTTCAGGTAAAAAAAATTGTTGCTTTTACTGAATTAATACAACTCCTAGGTGCAAACAACATTATTGCATTGACATCCTATGCTGTATCTTAGTTAAAAACTCTATAAACATACATTCAATCAATCTCAATAACTTAGTTTCCACAGTTAGCCTAGATTGTTCTAAGAAGTCTTTGGTCTGACTGTATATTGCATCCAGTTAATGGATTTGCTGAAAGGATTTTACTTGATAATTTGACAACAAGTGGATGGACCTGCTTTTCTAGTTTCACATCTAAGTCTAACTCAAATTCACCTAGTCAGTTAATGAAAGGTATGGCATTATCATATCGGTATGTTTTGTTGGAATGACAAGCCAAATCATGAATCTGATTCTCCGTTATTCTTGACCAGAAACAAAAGCCATGAAATGCTCCCTGTTCATTTAGTTTTAAAGCATATGCATTTTCACTGAGATGGGGGCATAGACTTCAACCTTTAATTCACATTTTGTTCTCTATTTTGCTGGTCAAAAGTTTCAATTTAGTTATTTTGGAAGGGATACACTCACTGATTTGTGTTTTTATCCAGCATATAGAACCAATACAGTCATTTGATGCAGAGCCATCAGTTGGTTCCAGAAAAAAGAAATTGAAGGCTAATGCTCAACGTGCTAAGAAATATCACCAAGACAGAATGAGAAGTGAGCCTTTTCTCATTCTTTTACTTTTTTTTCCTTTTGTTTATTATTTGTAGCCATAGTATAATGTGACTTCCACGCTTGTCACAGAAGGATGAGAAGGAAAGTGGGCAGTGTTCTCCCAAATACTTCTCAAATGCTGTCACTCTTCCATTCCTTTTATGTTACCACATGGAAGTTCTAACTGGCTTCATATAAATTGGAGAATGAAGAAAATACTTACCAAAATGCCCAAATCATCCTACGTGGTGAACTATCTGAAGTAAGCGTACAGGAGTTTTATATTGTAATTTAATATGACTAAAAAGCTGCAAATTTTCATGATGTCAGTTAAGGTTTGCATTAAAACCTTTGTTGGTTTTTGATCATCTTAGGATTCATGATTCATCCATCCACAACCCTCGTGGACTGTAATGAAACAATTTGATTTGGTTGAGCTTACCTGGTTGCATTCTGCATTTGTGAATATCATTGTAGTTTATTAGACCTAATACTAAAGTTTGATCTTCACCTGTATGCACAGCCTCGACTATTTACCATGATTATGGGCATTCAAAAGTTTATATTTTTGTATAAATGGGAAAATACAGACTGGAAATTCATGTTACGTTTCTCATTTAATCCTTCTAGTCCTAGAGGTGAGACCAGGCAATGGAGAAGATCACGGTTGAAACAGTTGAAATCGAGCTGTTATAGGTTCAATGTGTTAGTTACGCACAGAATTATGGCTTTTTCCTGCATATGCATTTTACAAACTGGACTGCTGACTTCATCAAATGTTCAGGTAAGCTAAGAAGAGAGAGTTTCTCAGATGACTTTGGTGACCCCGAGACACTTTCTCGAGCTACATTCAAAAACAAACAGTATACAAGGTCTAATAAGTCTTTCGGAAGTGAACCATATGGATTTGAGTGGAGAGAACCTCCGAAGTGGAAGAATCGAAGATACAAAGGATGGGATGCTACTAGTGAAACAGAGTATGACAATACTTCATATTCTGTAGGATCACATTCTGACAGAACAATACTTGGTCTGCCTCCAACTGGACCTCTAAAGATTGAAGATGTTAAGAATGCGTAAGTGCTTCAGTGCTTTTCTTGACCATAAAAGGAAGCATCCTTTCGACATTTGATTTTCATCAGGTTTTCTTCATTGCACCATTATTGATCATTTATATCTTTTTAATTATGTTTGCAGTTTCCGCCTCTCAGCTTTAAAATGGCATCCTGATAAGCATCAAGATGCTTCACTGGTCAGTTGAATTCATGTTTAGTTTTTGTCCCCCATTACACCTTGTCGTTTCTTGATCAAGCAGGATCATTGCCCTTCTAGAAGCAGGATATGTTATCATATCCTCATCGCCCCACTTTCTGATGATTATAAGGCATACCTTTATTTATTATTTTGATTTATATGCGGTGTGTTTAGAAATGCTAGGGTTTTTATTTTTATAAAAAAAGAAGAAAAACTAGAAAGGTTCGAGTTTCTCAAATTGAAAATAGAATAACATTAAATGCCTTAAGGCTCAGTTGTTTTCATTTCTCATTTTTTGGGGTTCTCCTCAAAAGTTATTGGATTAGCCAGTAATCAAACAAAAACATGCTATATCATCAACCAAGCAAGACAGTTTGCAGAGAGCCAAATTTTTGGAACATCTTGAAACGTGTATCTGGCTCAACCATGAGTGGTATTTGTTAGCTTATAACGTTGGTTTCTTTTTTCTCTTTTTTTTTTTTTCCCCCTTGAGCACATTTCTTTTCATGAATATTTGCAGGCAGTCGCTGAAGAGAAATTCAAACTTTGTGTTGACGCATACAAATCAATATGTGAAGCTCTCGCCTGAGTTAAAGCACCAGGCTGCTACTGGAATCCTTACTGTTTCTTAGTCGCTGAGCAGCAATGATGGAGAAGAGGTGTACTATATCATTTATTTATATTTTGTTTCACAATATGGGCACTAAATCCTCTCTTTTTTTTCACTCTACTGATCAATTCCTTAACCCTTTTTCAATAGTAAGGGTTCAATTTGAGATTTCGATCGCATTAGATTAGTGGATGCTGGTGGGTTTTGGTTTTACTTTAATCCATTATTAAAAAAAGAAGGTAGGGTTTGGATTGCTTGGACCAGATTGGACATTACACTGTTTAAAATGACTTAAACATACAATGAAACTCACATAATAATTCTTTTCATATCATTTTCTTTTGCTAGTTCCTGCAGTTCAAAAAGCTGTGGGAAATTTATTCATTTATCTACTATTGAGCAAGAGTAGTTATAACTGGTTTGGTTTGGAGATAATTCACAACTCCCCCCTGAAATGAGCACTATAATAGTTTGAATGTTTAGGCGTGAAACATAAGCATCCGTGAAAGCTTGCCAGCTCTGCCCAAAAATTGCTTCTGCCCTGGATCACATGCTCTGTAAATGGGAACTAAAGAAAGTAGAACTTGAGTTTCAGTCGTCCAATTTTCAAGCCAAATATAGTGCTAAACACATGCAAATCTTGGTCATTAAAGAGACAGGTATCGAGACACAAGTATCATTGTATTGTAGAACTGTTTTCAACCATCCAAGCATGCAAAAGTCACGGTAGCTTGAGTTTTTCAAGCCCTCCTCTTAAAATGCTTTCATTCTCCAGTATCTGGCAGCGCTTGAAGGATTTTTATAGGGACCATCAATGAATCTTTGAGTAACTCGATTTCAAGTTAACTAGATTGTTCAGCCTAGGCTTTCTTGCTCGTGCTCTGATCTACCTTGCATGACACAATATGTATACTACGACCGTAGTTGAAATATATAAATTTGGGATGGAGCGGGTAAAATTAATAGATTAGTGGATGATATGTTTCCTAGAAAAAAATCTTGAAGATTCATTTTATTAACGTTAAAACAGACTGAAATGGCTCGCACTTTTAATTTATTACTGTACATATAGACTCGTTACCTGGATTCGATCAGTAAAATGATAATTTTATCTCTATAAACATAACACAATTAGCCTTGAAAGCAAATATATAATAGTTTTTTTGTCATGTTTTGAACAATAAAATAAATAATATGCTCCTAGAGACAGAAATAAAATAAAATTATACACCGGCGGGCAGTGGCAAAATTTTGCCTTTTACTTTTTATTTGGAATGTAAAATTATCACGAAGCCCTTAAATGAAAATTGTCTTTGCCTCGAGGACAAGGATTAATTTTATTTTTTTTTATCTTTTTAGTAAGTTTTGTTTTTGTAACTATCGATTTTAATAAGAGGTAATTTAGTATTTTGACATGAATAAAATATTATTTAATAAGAAAAGCCAGGTGAGCGTGGGTTCTCCCATGTTTTTTGAATGACATATATAGCGTAACCTAACGATCAAATTCCATATTATTTTAATTTTCGCTGTCATTCCTAAACAGTGTGTGTGATAAAATTATGTTGGGTTCTTCTCTCTTTCTTGATTCTAAACTCAACCCTTGTATATTTTCAAAGTAGTTCTTTAATTAATTTATTTATTTATTAGATTTGATTTATGTTTTTTTTATTGGTATTTTTTTATTTTAGATTATTCATAGAATTGAAAATTTCTTTCAATTTAATCATTATTTGCTTTTTTTAGCTATCAGGCCTTATTCTTTTGATTTTGATTTTTTAAAAAAATTATTCTCTTAATTAAATTGTCTTTTCAATTACATCCCTTAATATTTTATATCATTCTCTTAATTGGATATTTTATGTATTTGCGCCCCTCAATATTTTATATCATTCTCTTAATTAAATTATTTTTTTTAATTGCATCCTTTAATATTTTAGTTCATTTTATTTTATGCTAGATTTGGTCTTTATTTTTTTATTGCTATTTTTTTTATTGGAACTTTTCTTTTCGATTTTATCCCTTAGTATTTTATTGATTGAGATTTTGTTAACTTTTTCGCTCACAGGTTTGAAAGATTGAACCGGGTTAGCTTAGATTTTTTTTTCAGACCCTTTTTTATAATTGATTTTTGTTGGTACCGTCCTTCAATACAATTATCACGATCTCGTTTGTCAGGTCATGAATTTCATATGTTAACCCAACATTGTCCCATGCAATTTTTTAATAAATTTATTTGTTGTTGTTGCCTTATTTTTATCATATTATGAAATAATCTAGGTTTAACCCAATTATCGAATTTCTCCTACTTCTTTAAAAATATATTTGTCTCCTTAACTTGTTTTTTCGAGTTGAAAAAAAGTTTAGTCGGGCTCACGGCATCGCGTGGGCCACCAATTTAATATATACTAAAAATCCTTGACACTTCAATGTAGCAACGAACAGTGAAATACTAAATACATTTTCACTTTGGTCCTTAAAGAGTGAAAAGGCCCTTGATATTTTTTAGAACTTTTTTTTTAACTTTTTATTTATTTCATCCTCACAACATTAGATTTATCGAGTATTTGGGCATTTGACTTTATAATTTGTTTTGATTTTCTTTTCATAGAGTTATTCTGGTCTCATGATCCAAGTCGCGAGTTTTGCCAGTTAGCTATATTGACTTAGGTTATTTTTTTATCATTTTTATAATTAATTTCTTTATCAACTTCATCTTTCGACATTAAGTCGATTCAAAATTGGGATTTATAATTGTTTTCTTATTTAATTTGTATGGAGTTATCGCGATCTCATGATCCGAATTGGGAGTTTTGCTGGTTTGCCAAGTTGACTCATTTTTTTTCTTTTTTTAATTAAATTTTTTTTTCAATTTTATCCTTCAACATTAGGTTGATTGGGGATTTGACTTTATATTTTTTTATTTGCTTTCAATGAAGTTATCTCCGTCTCTTAACCCGAGCTTGACAGTTTAACTTGGGTATATTCGGGCTTGTTGTTTTGTTCTTTTTTATTTATTTCTTCAATTTAATTTTTCAATACTAGGTTGATTGATAATTAAAATTTATATTTATTTGTATTTGCTTTTTATATAGTTATCACAGTCTTATAACATGATCGCGGGTTAGGCCGATTGACTCATTTTTTTCCTTTTTTGTGATTTTGTTTTCAAATTCATCATTCAATATTGATTGATTGAAAATTAGACTTCATAATTTATTTGATTTGCGTTCTAAAAGGTTTTCTCTGTCTCATAACTTGGGTCACAGATTTGGTTGGTTGATTCGCGGTGACTTGGATGGTTTTTTGTATTCTTTTTTTAATTTCATCCTTCAATATTGGATTGATTTGAAATTGAGCTTCATAATTTATTTCAATTTGTTTTTTATGAGTTTATCCTCATCTCATGACCCGGGTATAACATGTTAACTCGGGTTGACTCGACTGATTTTTTTAGTTGAATTTTATTTTTAATTTCATTATTCAACATTAGGTTAATTGAGAATATTGTTTAATAATTATTTTTTATTTGATTTATATAGGGTTATCAGGGTCTTGTGACCTGGGTAGTAGATTTGGCAGGTTAACCTGAATTAATCTGAGTTGATTTATTATGTTGCCATTTTAATATTTATAAAAAGATGTTTTGATTTTTTTAGTCAAACTATATTTTTACTGATCTTCCGGGTTGTTTTTAAACCTACAAGTCAATTCTCATGTAGTTTAGGCCCCCCCCCCGCCGGTTAAAATTATAAATATTTTATTTACATCTAGAAAAACTTGATCTGGGAAAATTTGATCCGATCTGCAGCATAGTGCTGGTAATTATCTAGTAGAAGTCTAAAAATACTTCATCTTTACCAAACGCAATGGGTCACTGAAAAATAAAACACTACATTATTCGATTTTATTTGGATTTGGTTTAAAATTGAAGATTATCTTTTAAAAATAACAAAATCTTCAATTCTTCTTCAAAAACTAAAAAGGGGCTGATGCATGAAAGTGTACATATTAGCTGAGGATTATCTGGAACATTATTGTGATTTTAACACTACATTACTTTGTTTTATAACCTGTCCCACGAAGAACATTTGATTTTTTTTTTTTATTAAAAGAAAACCCTAAAAAGATGTTATTTGAGACCCAAAAAAAACCCAATTATTTTCACTAATCTAGCCTAGACCAAGACCTAAACCAGGCAGTGGAGGATTATTATAAGAGCAAAAGAAAAGAATGGTTGAAACTGGAGGACTCGACTCCGATTTTTTGAGGATAGTTGCTGGGCTGATATGAATGAAGATTTTACCAGCATTGACGTGCCTCACCAGCTTTATATAGAAATTTGTATTGGTAGTTGGAAAAATAAATTAAAATTTGAGGATGCTGATGGAGATTTTATTAACTCTCAAGTGTCCAACTAATCCCAAAAAGAAATGTACACCAAACAATAGCTAAAAATATTAAAATTTTTAAATTTTATTTTTAATACCATATTAAAATTTTTAAAATCACTCCGAAGTATTATTATGATTGCTTTTTAAAATATTTTTTATTCAGAAATATATTGAAATAATATTTTTTTTATTTTTTTAAATTATTTTTTATATCAATATATCAAAATAATTTTAAAACCTAAAAAAAATAATTGAAAGTAAAGAAAAAATAAAAAAAAATTAACTTTTTTTAAATGAACTTTTTTTTAATGTAAAACATATATATTCTGTTTTTCAAAATATTTTTACTTTAAAATATATTAAAATAATATTTTTTATTTTTAAAAATTTATTTTTAATATTAACATATTAAAATAATTTAAAAAAAAAAAACAAATTCACTGGGGTTGATTTTGAACGGGTAGTTTTCCTCTTCCATTCAAATTTCAAATTGAGAAACACCAAATATAATATAAATCAATACAACTGCATATTCATAGATAAACTAATGAGTTCCGTACATTTTACTGTATTTTATTTTCTCTGACACTGTTCAGCAATCCAGGAAAAGGTTAAAGAC
>Ga0325410_1002871_pt1 | contig 19359 bp, 12 predicted proteins | sample PopdelMetagenome_16_FD_206182 | JGI IMG/M metagenome (GOLD analysis project Ga0325410, IMG submission 206182) | Populus deltoides microbial communities from Bellville, Georgia, United States - Xylem-PdIQD-R3 | ecosystem: Host-associated > Plants > Phyllosphere > Stem > Wood/Secondary xylem... | reverse complement strand
TTACTTAGTGCAGGAGACACTTGTGCTATTAAAATCAAACCAAACTGAATTAAGAAAATAAAATGGTGTTCTATCATGCCCCCACATTGTTCATGCGTTCCCCGGATCATTGCACTGTTCAGGAGGAGTGTTTTTTATTTTCCACTTTAGGCTGTGTAGTTTTTATTTTTTTTTATGAAAATTTAAAATTAGGATACGAGAGAAAAAACTAATCGTCAGTTATATTTTAAACACGAAAGTATTGATTTTAATGTTATCGAGTTTATCTTAAAAATTATATTACGTGCGTGTTTTGGGGTTGAAAATTAGATTATGAAAGTTTATAAAATGTTTTTGATGAAAACAAGTTGCGGTTAGGGTTTGAAGAGTAAAGAAAAACTCAAACTTTAATTTCTTAATTATCTAAGGTGGCCAAAATATGTTGTAGAGATGTTGTATCTTATGCCTAGATGATGTGTTATTAGGTTAATATTTTTAGAAAAGCTAGATATATTTGACATGCTCTATAAAATCCAAGTATGTTTGCGCTTGATTCTCTTATTTTTTTTATTTATTTTTATTGAGTTATTTTATTTTTATAATTTTAAAATAGTTTTTTTGTAAATAAAATAATTATAATGATACTTTAAAATGTTTTTGGTGACATTATGTTTTTCAAATAAAATTATAAATTTTTATATATGAATCTAACATGCAGTTGTTTTTTTTAATGCTCATGGGCATTTTATTATATTAAAATATTTATTTTGTATTTTTTACTGTAAAGTTTTTCTATATTGTTTTCAAATTAATTAATTCTTCATTTTCAGATACAACCACCTAGACATGTTTTTGTTTTTTTTGAAATTGGCTTTCCATGATAAGTTTCTATTAAAAAATCATGCTATTAATAAAACATTATTAATTATGAATAAAAAAGGGAGTCTTAACCAAAAATATTTTTTTTCATTAGAATCTAAATCATTAAAATTCTTATGAGTATTTATTTTAATTTCTTTAAAATTAAATAAATACAAATTTTTTTAAAAAAGCATATCTAGTAAGACTTTCAAATATTACTTTAATCAATTACTATAAATTGATTATTTTTTTAAGACAGGTGATAAATATAAGAGAGGAAAAAATACATTGGTTGAATAAATAAAGATAAAAATATAAAATAAATATACTCTTAAAATTATCTTAATAAATTTATATAATCTCAAAATATGTATATATAAAAAAACATATATCCTTTATTTTCATTGAACATTTAAAAACATGGAGCATGAATGGGCCCGATTTAGTTGGGCTCCGTTGGATTCTGAATGCTTTATGGGCCGATCTAATTGGGTGGTCCAAGATAGGATGGCTTGTCCTTACTTTTTCTTTGTTTTGGGCTTCAAGCCCCTTTCTGTAACAAAAAAAGAAACCCTCTCCTTTCTTCCTTGTCAGCAGCTCAACTGCTTAAACCCTAAAAGCAAAAACCCTAATCTTCCAAAACCTCAAAACAACCACGTACTCTTTCGCCTCACTCTCTTCAATGGACGACCCAAGCTCTGCCTCTGAAGACAACGGTATGCAGTAACTTAAACTTCACTCTTTTAGTCCAAACCTTTCTATTTATCGTTATGTTTCATGTATTTTTTTTTATATATTTTGGTACCATTTTCGCAGTTGTAATGGGAGATGAAAACGATAGCGAAGTCGAGGTAGAGGAAAGCGCAGTGCCAAAGTTTGAAATCAAAGCAAACTTCCAAGCGAAACTTAGTGAATTACTACACAGAATAAATTCAAATGAGATTAAGTTATGTAAAGACGGAACAAAAGAGTTCATCAAGTTACTAAAAAGTGAGTCTGGGGGAGAATTGCTTCGTGTTTATGTACAAATTTCATCGAGTTTTACGGAACTTTTAAGTGCTTGGAAGCTTAGGGCAGGGAAAAATGGAATTTCATATGTAATGTCATTGATTTCGGTGATTTTTAGTCATTCTGAGGGGAAATATAGCGCTAATGATAGAGAGAGGATATTTGTTAGTAGGGCTCTTGATAAGTTTGCTAGGTTGATTGTCCAAGAAAAAATGGATGGTCTTTATAAGGAGTTGAATAGTAAAGACGGGAAGCGTGAAAAGGCAGTGCTTTTGTTAATGGCGTCTATTGTTAGGAGAGGGTCGGGTTTGGCTTCGGAGGTCGCGAAGACTTTTGATTTTAAGCTTCAGGGGTTTTTGAAACTGGCGGAGTATAAGAAGAGGCAACAAAATGATAAGAGAAAGAAGAAGTCCACTAGAAAGGCATTTGTTGGGTTTGCGATGTCATTTTTGGAGGTGGGGAAGCCGGGGTTGTTGAGATGGGTGCTGCAGCAAAAGGAGATGTATTCAGGCGTTCTACGTGGACTTGGGAGTGATGACGATGAGACTTTAATTTATGTTTTGTCCACATTGAGGGATAGAGTGCTTATCGAGCAGTCATTGGTGCCTCCTGGTCTTAGGAGTGTTCTCTTTGGGAATGTTACTTTGGAACAGTTAGTCGGGATTTCTGGTAAGGAGAATGGTGGAGATGCTGCTGAGTTGGCACACAATGTGTTGGTTATGGTTTGTACTGATCCTAGCAATGGATTGATGCCGGATTTGAATAGACATCCAAGTCCATTAAAGGGTAATCCGAAGAGACTCTTGGGGCTCATGAAGAAGCTAAAGGCAGTTAATATTGACTATCACAGAGACTTGCTCTTAGCTATTGTTAAGGGAAGGCCGTCGTTTGGCTCAGCATACTTGGAGGAGTTCCCTTACAACCTTGAAGATTATGCATCGCCTTCTTGGTCAGATTTCTGCATAGTTTTGCACACACCATATCTTTATTCATTTGTTTTTTTTATCATTTCTTTTCTTTTCCATTTGCTTCTACACATATACATTGCAACTGAAGCTGCAGCAGGTTTTCTACTGTTTCTCTGGCAGCAAAATTAGTTTCGTCAGTGAGAGTCGGCCTTCATTTTGGTTTTCTTGATTCTCAATCCAATGATCCACCTTCCTTCGATAGCATGGATGTGAAGAGTATCATTAATTGCATATCTCCTCCTCCATTCAGCAGATCAGTGATCAATAAGGGGTTACTTCACTCAGATTTTCTAGTAAAGAATGGAACTTTAAGACTTCTTATGGAGGGACTAAAACTGTTGAATTCCTTCTTCAGATCTATAAACCTTTCCTGTTCCAGGAAACAAAAAAATTTGCATTGCTGGGCATCTCTCAAGCAGGAAATCCAGAATGAAATTCGAACTTTGCTTCCTGATCCCCAAGTTTTATTGACCTTGCTTTCTTCTTTTGGTAGCCATGCTAGAACTGATGAGAAATGTTTGAAAAGAAAAGCAGATGAAGAAAATTTTGCTGAACAAGGAGGCAAAAGAATAAAGAAACTGAAAACAGATGCTGTAGATGAGGAGATGGACATTATTGTAGCTGGAATAAGTTCAGTTCCCGATATCCCTTTGCCTGGGGAGGGTGAATCTGTTGCTGAGGCAGAGGCACCAGAGGAGCCAGACAGCGGAAAGGATTTTATAAATGTTATATTACAGCTGTGGGGTTCTGACCTGTGCTCTGAGCCTGTTATTACACTGAAGGATGCAGAGATATTCTTCCACTCTAAGCTGCTTGATGCTCTGAAAATTTATCTTGTAAGTTTCAATTCGTGCTGTAACTTGGACATTGTATGGAAACATGAATTTCTTTCTGTTTTCCGTGCATGTAATTTTCATATACAAAAAATGGATAGTTTTATTCTAGAATAATTTGTTTATAAGCTATTTGATTTGATATGCCTTTGTTGGTCTGGCCTTTCCAAGTTCAGGACACTTGTTCTTGGTGCATTTTTTTTTTACCATCCAGTGGCCAGTCATTTTTTATGATGGTTCTTGGCCCACCAAATGCTTGTTTGCTGTATGATGGGAAATTAGTGACTAAACTGTTCTTGATTTGTCCATTTGAGTAATTTATTTGGCAATCTCTCCTTTTCTGGATATCATGATTTTGTGCTTTCCATCTTTAATTTGCTAAAGAGTTGCAATGTGTTGTAATTTTGTTTCTCCAAGTATGGACTTGTATTATGTTTTCCTGTTACTTGGTCCATCTTTATATTTATGGCTTATTGACTTTAAATCACTATTATACTCCAGCATCTAGCTGATGACTCCTATCATGTCTGTCAATCTTATGGGGAAATGAATGTTGAATGATGGATTAACTTTATGATTTTGAAAGACTGTTCCAAGTGTTATTAGTTCTGAACATTTTATGTGGCAACAATTAATGCTGAGTGGAAGATGTAACTTTATAACCTTAAAGCCTGTTTCAAGTGATCATTCTTACCTTAGCTTTGAACTTCATCTTCTGCAGCTGACAATGCCCACTGCTTTGGAGGGATCATTTGAATTTTTTATGAATCTTCTCAGCAATCCTTTAGCATTACCCAATAATCTGCAGGGCTCTTTATTGTCTCTTCTAGTTGAGTACATTAAACGGTCTCCAACGAGTGGAATTGCTATTAGAACACCATCCTTGATGTACAAGCAACTGCAGACCTTTATTAACTTACTGATCTTTTCACCCATTGATGACATAAAGGTTCAAGCATATAACCTGGCACGGGCAGCTATGTCAAGTACTGGTGCATTTGACAGAAACTTAAAAGAAATTGATGCATGGTTTTTCTTCTTACCTGGTTACACTGCAGTCAGATCATCTTTTGAGGTCCAAGGAATCGAAGTGCTGCAGAGTTTATCATCAGCTGTCATTTCATTCTTATGTGATGCCATCTCTACCATTGGGAATAACTTATTCAAATACTGGGATGCTCTCAGGAATTATAATCACTCCTTGAAAGAGTTCAAAGGTAACTACTAATTCACACATTTCAATTGAATGGTATCTGCGAGTCTTGTTTTGTTGATTGAAATTATATAGTTATACCTTTGCATATGACAATTTGTTTTTACTGATATTTACATCAATAATATATAGAAAATATTGTTAAGCTTTTCTTCATAATTTGGTCATTTAGCTATTTTTGAAGCATTTGCTGTTTAAAGAAACTATTTGCAGGCCCTTTTAACTGCTTGTAGAATTTGTTAGTAGGAGGCGTATACATTGGTTATGCTGGATGTCTGCTAAAAGGAAAAAAAAGGTTACATTTATTTTAATGTTCTAGCTTTGTTAGGATTCAGTTAGCTGTTTGCATAATACACTGGCTATATAATATGATAATGGACTTGTCATTTCATCCTTCGGTACTTCTGTCAGCTTAAGATGCATTGACACTGATGTTAATCCAATTAAGACGTGGACCATATTTGGTTGGTAATCTCCCTTTTTTTTGTTGTTTGATCTTTTAATTTTAACATGATCCTTTCTTGTATAGAATGGCTGGCCCCTTGCATACATGTCTTATCATGGCCTATGGTCCTGCTTTCTTGCATTTAGTTTTGGTCAAACTGGACATGTCGATGCATGTGCATATCAACATGGATCTCTCGGCTGTGCAAGAATAGTATATTTGGGCCACAGGAAGTTACTTCAATTGCAGGCTTTCCAAGGATTTTTGCTTGATTGTGCTGTTTGAGTGATCAGAATAACTTTTGTGTTCATTCATTGAGAACAAAATTATATCATATTTTATTGGATTGATACACCCGAATGATTCTCTGACACTGTAGTGAAATTTCAAATAAAATTTGTTGAGGCCAGGATAATATTCTCCTCTTTTTAGCTCTGTCTCTCTCTCTCTCTGATAATTCAGGTAGCCAATTTTAATCACGAGCACCTCTCTAACACCTCCCCGCTAACTACATATTTTTGTTTGGTAGCTTTATTTCTTATACTTTTTTTTTTGGTGAATAGATACCTAACATCCCCTGAACCTTAGGAACATCACTTCAGCTTTGTATTGATAGTTTGACAGTCCTATAAATTGGCTTTTGTCTTTCTGTTTAATAGATTGCATAAAAGGGATGTCTAATTCTTTCTGCTCACCCAAAAGACCGATGACAGATGATGGCATGTATTTTGGTTACAGTTTTATTGTTTTTTTACTGCAGATGCATCCCTGGATTTTAGCCCTTTCATCATATGTATCTTGCAGAAGTGTGTAAGGTTACTTGGTTCTGAATCAGGAACCTTTTCATTGCCTGAGAAATCAATAATTTCAGTATATGTGTGCAGCACATTGAAGTATCTTTTGCAAACTCAGGTAAGCATTTTGTACTTTGGCTTACAATTAGAGGTGTTTGTGTTTCATGTAATCAGAAAGATGAAAATTTACAGGTAGATGCGGGCTTATTATCTGCTTTGATTAGGTCAGTTTTGTCCGAGGGGCTTACGGATCACTGTCCTTCAATTGATGATTCTGAGACTTTGTTCTGTGAGTGGAGACCATTGAGGAACTTGTTGCTCTTTGCGGAGAGTGTATTGAATAAACAAGCTTGCTGCCAATTTTTCAATGACCAAGAAGCTATGCCCACTGTTGGTTCTTTTACAAACACACTTGATGAAGTAAGGAATATTGTAGAGAGTGGGCATGGTGGTGAAATAGCTGGAATATCAAAAGCTCTTTCTTCTTCAATTATATGTACAACATCCAATGAGCTATTAAAGAACTTTCCGTCAGTTTTGATAACTTTTCAACGCCTTCGAGTTCCCGAGTCATTTTTATCATCAATAATCTTTCTTGAGCACAGTTTTCTTGCTGGTGTTCTGAAGCTGTGGCCTGAAATGTTCTTTTCTGGTTTAGAAATGGTAATCTCTATGATTAATTCTCAAGGCACAATTGGTGATGCCTCTGCTAAAGAAACAGCACAGCATGTGGATTTTGATGCCAGTGAATCTGCAGCAGCTGTTTCATTCAGCCTCTTTCTTAGGCAGGTGCCTTTTCATCTGCTATTTCCCGCAATCATGAGCATCAATGCTCCTTCTTTAGTGGAATCCTTGAATATAAAAGACTTGCTTTTGGCAAGACTATCTGAGTCATCAACTGATTCTGTTATTTCTCATTTGCGCCTTATTCTATTTTGGTTTCATCAAATATGGTCATCTTATAGAATTAAACCATTGACTGAGCTTGAACGACTTGCTGAAATTTGCTATGTTCTTGTTAAGCACATCCTTGCTCAACCACTGGCTTCAAAGCTCAATTCTCCCATGAATGCAGGGGTTCCTTTATCAGCAGATAATATTGGAGAAGTGGCTGAAACCATTTTCTGTCATCCTGCAGTGGTAGCATCTTTGGTTCATCCTTTGCATTGTCATGGTGATTTCACCGAGGGAAAGTTAGGGGAAAGTTTGGAGGAAATCCTTTGTTTCTCTGGACAGACGGTTCACAAAATAGATCATCATGTCTTGGATATGTTGACAGCAACTTTTGATGATTTGTTTCTTCTGTCTGGTGGGCAACATCGTTCTACACTTGAATTTGATGATTGTGCTAGTAAACTAATTGTGAAGGCTTTCAACACCCTGTTACAGAGGCTATATCTGGAAGTTAGGGACAAGTTTGATCAGTGCACTAGTACAGAAGATCCACTGCCCCTTCTCCCATTATTTTATGCTTTGCATGCTTTGAATCGGTTTATATCCCCATTTGAGCTTCTCAAATTGGTCCATTGGATGTTTGGTAGGGTTGATGCGAGTGGTTTAAATGTTCAGAAACATTTTGGGTTATCAGCTCTTTCTGTGGGTCTTTGCATCGCTGCTGATGCCTTTGACATTTTGTCTGCTTATTTGCAGCAGCCAATGACAAGGAATGTGCCATTTTATATGCTTTGGAAATCAGAAGAGAAATTTTTTGATGTTAACCTGATTGAGGAGATCTATGTTCAAGTATGCAAGTTTGCCACTGATTTTAACCAGGATTTTGCGCATGTTTGTTTGCTGAAAGCTGTGAATGCTGTCTACAGCCAAAAATACATGCAACATGGCATCCTTCATCCATTAAGCTTGGTATTGCCTAGGATTATAAGGAGCACTCCTCTAGAAATACTTTCTCAATGCATTTACCGAACAAACATGACAAAAGCTAAATTATTGTCTCTTCTTGTTGAGATGAGCCCCTTGCATTTGTCAGTCTTCGGACACTTATTTTTTGGGATTTTGGATGAAGATTTTAATCTGAAGATAAAGACAGTGGAAAAGACTCGTGATTCAGCTCTTTCAAATACAGATTTTGTTATGCTTCTACCCGCTGCTTTGTCATACTTGAATTCAATTCTCATGAAATTTGAAAAGCAGCAATACAAGCAGTTTACAAATATACCTTCGTTCTACTCAAAATTGCTATTAAAGGGTTTCCTTCATTGGAAGAGTTTTGTATCTGGATATGTATTTCAGGAAAGTTATAATGATTTCTTGCCATCATCCATTGAAGAACTTCTCAATCTCGTGGATAGTAGTCTTCTTGGAAAGGCAATCTGTATGTTACGACAGTACTTCTCCATAAGTGTAGATATGAAATTGAAGGAGCGATTGAAACTTTTTAATTCCATTCTATCCTGTTCCGATACACATGTTGAACTGCTAGATTGTGAAGTTGGTGAAATGGAATTTTGTTCTCATAACCAGTCATTAAACCTTGTTAATAGAGTTGTTGCAAAAATATCATTTTGTCGAATGTTGTTATTTCCAAAGGATAATCAGATTGTGTCTCTGCCAAAAGAAGCAGTTGAGAACTTGCAGGAGGTTTCTTTAGAAAAGGTGTCTAACAAGGAGGGCCAATCAAGGATGAGGTTGTTAAAGATTTTGGTAGATACTTGGCAATTCATGGTTAAGAAATTCCCTTCAGTTTCAAATGGTTCAACGAAAGAAAAGATCTCCAATTGTTTGCAGTTATACAGATACCTGGAGCTGTTCATTTTCAGAACCATTTTTGAATTAGCCATGGAGATGCGTGAGGATCTTATCCTTTTGGAGTCTGTTCCCTTCCTTGAACAGTTGACGAGGTCTTCTCTTCTCTATCGTTTTGAGGATCCAACAACAATGAAAATTCTTCGTGGTATTTTAGTTTTGCTGTCAGAAGGAAAATTTTCATGTGCTCTATATCTTCAACTGCTTGTTTCTCACTCTCAATTTTCTTCTACTATTCAATCTATCACTGAATCATTTGGATGTCAGACCGGTGCTTTTGTCAAGCCCATGTCTAGCATTCTGAGATCACCTGTTATCCTTCGTACAAAAAGCAGTGATGATTTGCAAACAACTGAGCTGCACATGAAGCAGCTGGAAATTGTTAAGTTACTCAGAACACTCCTTCAACTAAAGCCTCGTCAGAGCAGTTTTGATTCTGGAAACGATATTGGCATAAATCTTAAAGAATTGCATTTGTTGCTTCTATCTTCTTATGGTGCAACCCTAAGTGAAACTGACTTGGAGATATACAATTTGATGCTTGAGATTGAGTCAATTGATAATTCTGTCGTTGATGTTGTTGCTGATATGGATTATCTGTGGGGAACTGCTGTTTTAAAGATAAGCAAAGAACGGGTGCTAGATCAGGAAACATATGATGTCGTGACTAATACAGAAGCAGTAAAAGAACATCGAAGAAGTCAATTTAGGGAAAATCTTCCTGTTGATCCCAAGATGTGTGTGACAACGGCGCTACATTTTCCCTACGACAGAACTGTAACTGATGGATCTTTTTCCTTGGATAGGCTTCAACTAGATAATCTAAAGGATATATATGAGGTATGATCAATGTTACTTTAGCAGATTAATCTGAATTTGTGCTTTTGAAGAATTTGCCTTTTTGTTCTGGCCATGACAACTCAGAACTATTTGATTCTATTGTATTGTGTGCAGAGACATGTTCCTGGTGTTGAAAACATACAGCTATATGATCCTGTTTTCATATTGCGCTTTTCAATTCATGCTCTGTCGATGGGTTACATTGAAGCCGTGGAGTTTGCTGGTTTGGGGTTGCTTGCTGTTGCATTTGTTAGCATGTCTTCACCTGATGTTGGGATGAGAAAACTGGGTTATGAATTAATTGGGAAATATAAGAATGTGCTAGAGGTAATACTCTCTTCCATGCTGTTACTGGCTCATGCTGAGCTTGCATATGATCATGCATGCAAGTGAGAGACAGTTAATGTCTATGGGTCCCCATGCATGTGCATGCATATTATCCCTGTGGTTTGATTCAATAATTGAATTTTCATTTGTTATTTTTCCTTAAAAGAAATTCCTATGGCATGCTACTCAGAATGGTGGATTGCTCATTTAATCTACAGTATTTTTCTGTGAGACATGCAATGCATTTTATTCTTCGTGGTTTACAACATAGTATTTAATGTATTACAGATGGGTGATGTATATTTTCAAACGATAACATTCATGTTTATGCAAAAAGTCACTTAAGTTTAGAAACTTTTTTGAGTGAGCAAAATAACAAATATGGTTGATAAGTACTGACATATTTGGAAAGGGAAAAGGACTAATATTAAAGGAAATGGTTAGACCTGTTTTCTCTTATAAACCCTTAAAGGGGTTGTTGTGATAATTCCAGGTTTTTGCACATGGGTAAAAAGAGGTTCATGTGGGCGTTAAATGCATCTTAGAAAGTCGACGTGTTTCATTGGTAAGATGCATCTTAAAAGGGTTGTGATAATTCCAGAAGTTTTTGAACATGGGTAAAGAGGTTCATGTGGGCGTTAAATGCATCTTAGAAAGTTGACGTGTCTCATTGGTAAACAGTAATTCAAGAAGTATCATGTCTCAACTTTAACCAATCAAATATACCTGTCTCACTTGTTTATCTAAATTATTCACGGGTCATTGGATAAAATAGACCCTAGAGAGGTTTAAATAGAAAGAAGAAAAACAAATCAAATGGGAATACATTTGCAGTAGGAAAAGAAGCACTCCAAAATTTTTCTATGGTAATTTGTAACTATTCAAATGCTCTCTCTTATGCTATACTCTAATGACCAGATATTGTAATAATTCAATATAAGGCTATTTTGTAAATACAGCAATTAGGATATTTTTTTGTCTTCACAAAAATTTTAAAAACAGTGGAACTTTTATATATAGTAATTGTAAATTCATTGTGATGCAAGAACATAAAAAAGGTAGAGTTGGTAGAGTTGCTGGACCCTTTATGTAATGGAATATAGAATATGGGATAGAGTTATGTGACACATTCTTCTTGTTTACATGAGTGCATGATTTTTTTCTTCCCGCATCCAAGTTCCCTTCCATTTTTTATTTGAAGTTCAATTTTTTTTTTTGCACAGAACTGTCAAAAGACAAAAGATGTAATGCGACTCCGACTCCTGTTGACATACTTGCAAAATGGAATATCTGAACCATGGCAGAGAATTCCTTCTGTTCTAGCACTTTTTGCTGCAGAGTCATCTTTGATATTGTTGGATCCTTCACATGATCATTACACAACCTTAAGCAAGCATTTGATGCATTCCTCCAAGGTGAACATGAAGGTATTGTCTTATGAGCAAAGCAATCTGACTTGCTATGAATGTATCTCTTCCACTGTTTTGCAGCAGCTTTTTTATACTCATCTTTTTGTTCGTTGTATAATCTTTTGCTCTTACAATGACTAACTCCATCCTTCTCACTTTGTTTAATATTGCAGAGCATACCATTATTTCATGTCTTTTTCCTGAGTAATGCAGTCAATTTCAGAATGGAGAGGCTCTGGATGCTTCGCCTAGCATGTGGAGGGCTGAATTTAGATGACGATACTCAAATATTTATTAGGAATTCCACTATTGAGACCCTATTGAGTTTTTATTCTTCTCCTCTTTCAGATAATGAGTCAAAAGAAATAATTCTTGAGGTAAAGTTTGGATTTTTTGGTCTAGCATGCTTTGCAGTTGACGCATTTCTTTTAAGTTTTCTTCTTGCAGATGACAGTTTTTTTCTTATTTGTTTTGCAGATAGTGAAGAAGGCGGCTAAATTGCCCAGGATGGTTCGTTACCTAGTGGAACACTGTGGTCTGTTTCCGTGGTTATCATCTGTTCTCTCAGTCTACAAAGGGATGCTGCATGAAAATGAAAGAATTTTTTTCTCACAGCTGTTGGTTGTGGTCATAGAGGTAGTTGCTAGTTTTTATTTGCTGTCTTTTTTGAAACATTTGTCCTGTGATATTTCTATTCTATAGTTCACTTGATAGTATTTTCTTCATTCATACCGGTAAAATAAATTTGTCATTATTGTTTCAGTCCTTAACTGGGATCTTGTCATTGCTCCAATTTTGTCATGACTGTTCTCTGAAATATTTGCAATGTTAAAAGTGCTTAATAGGAGACTATTATGGACACAACCTACTTCAATAATGCTGGCAAGAATAAAATTGGATATGCTTACGAGTGACCTGTACATATTTGGAGGTTATATAGGCTCAAGAATAAAATTGGATATGCTTACGAGTGACCTGTACATATTTGAAGGTTATATAGGCTCAAGAATAAAATTGGATATGCTTATGAGTGGCCTGTACATATTTTAAAGTTATATAGGCTTGTATGCACTCTAGGTTTTTTTTGGTCAAATTATGCTGGTTTTTGTTTGAATGTCTTTTCTTTTTATCTAGGTTCTTTTGACAAAATTATTGTGTTGATGCTTTGTTTTAGTGACATTTTTTTTTTTTTTGGATTTAGGTCGTCAATGATGTTGTTTCATCCAGAAACATTGTTGAGTGGTTGCAAAACTATGCTCTTGAGCAGCTAATGGAACTTGCAACTTATCTTTACAAGCTCCTAGTTGCTGGCTCAAAGTTGATAAAGGAGAATGTCACATTGGTTAATTCGGTTCTGCATATAATGCTGACAACATTGAAAATATCCCAAAAACGGAAAATATACCAGCCACATTTTACCCTAACATTCGAGGGCTTATTCCAAATTTATCAGGCTTTGGATGTATTCAATACTTCAAGACCTAGTGCAAGTTCAGAGCTTGGGCTTAAAACAATACTTATGGGTTTTCCTCGGGTTGACATATTGCACATGGTCTCTCTCTCTCTCTCTCTCTCTCTCTCTGTAGCTCTCTCTCCCCCCTCTCTTACCTTCTCTCTTGCATTAATGCATGCTCAACGTTCTAAGTTACAATAATGAAAACAGGGATACAAAAGGGGAACTAGAAAAGAAAGGAGGTTTTACTGTCAGACACGCTAACAGAAAAGGAAAATGGAGGGGGGGGGGGGCAAAAAATGAAGTGATATGAAATGAAATTTGATAAATAATGAGTATATCTGGTTGCTTGAATTGTTTAGTGAATAACTTATTTTTTCACACTTTTATTCAGTGTTGCCAATACTGCCACAACTGACATTGGTCTTTTAAATCTTTGTTTGATATCATTTACAGAATCAAGAGAAGCTTTCAAGTTTCCTTCTGTGGGCAGTCTCTACTGCCATGAAGTCTGATTCCAGCCAAATCATCAATGTTAAAGATACTCGTGCGAATCTCACAATCAACTCGGAGGAAACACCATCTGAGGAGTCTTTGGTATCAAAACTTTTGCGTTGGCTTGTTGCTTCTGTAATTCTGGGAAAGCTTTCAAGGAAACTTGATGTAAATGCTGAACTTTCTGAAAAATCAAGTTTTAAAACATTGCAAAACTTATTAGAAAATGTTGAAAAAGGGTGTGGAGAAAGCAACAGATTGGGATTTGATTGTGAAGAGGTATTAGCTTTGTCAATATTTTACCTCCAGCAGCTTCTTGGCATGAATTTCACAGTGCTTCCTTCAGTTGTGTCTTCACTATCTCTTCTACTTCTTTGCAAGAAATCGAAGTTTTCAGGTATGGTACTTCAGTTGTTTTTTGCTGGCATCTTGGTTTTATGCTTTTGCTTTCTTTCCCAAAGTAAATGTCTGCAAGAATTGTGTTTTTGTTTTGGGTTATCCTTGGGCAATGATAGTTTCATTAATTTTGATGATGTGTGTTGAACCTGGAGCAGATTTCGCACTTGGTTACAGGACATCTACACTGTCACTATGGTCGAAAATTCGTTGTCCAGCTGAAGCTAATCCTGCTTGGAGATGGTAATATATTCCGTGTCAGAGTGTTTCTACTTTTATCTTATGATGTGTGACTGAAAGGAATTTGATCATTGCTGCAAAATAAATATTTTCCAGGCTATCAATTTAAACTAAATTGCTCTGCAACATTCTTTGTGCAGGTCATTCTACCAACCGTGGAAGGATCCTTCATGTGAACTGAGTGAATCACAGAGAATGTATGAACAGCACGCCTGTCAATCTCTTCTAGTGATCATCACAAATGTTCTTGGAAAGAAATCATCAGATGATACACGGGTTTTATCACTTGAAGATGTAGAAAATTCTGGTCTTTTCAAATGGGAAAGGACTATAGCAGAAATTGAATTATAACTTGTGCAAATGTACTTTCATTTTAAATGTAAAATCAGTTCAGTTTTGTCTATTAATCTTGTGACCAACATTATATTTTTATGTTTGGATTGCTTATACACCTGGAGAAACATGAAAATATATATTAAATAAATAGGATTGGAAGATATCCTAAACTCAGCCATCTTCGCACTCTGTTCCAAGTCTTCGGCTTTCGAGGCTTCCTTATATATATTAAATAAATAAATCCCGAGGATAGGGCATGCTTTTCTTGTACGCGAATCTTGAACTACATATCTTACATCAGTACGTGTTGTTGAGAGTAGGTTGTATTTCTTACTTAGAGTCTATTAAAATATTTTATTTTTTATTTTTTAAAATTTATTTTGATATTAGCATAAACATAAAAAAAAATAATAAAAATTTAAAACAATAAAAATTTTCAGAAACGCTTTAAACATGTTTTTTAAATCTCCACTCCTCGCATAATTTGAATATGAAGGCGATTTTTGGGAACATAATTTGATACAGGTTTGGGTGGGACTATGGTGATCTGTTTAGAAGTATGGTTGTAATTATTTTTTAAAGTATTTTTCAAGTTGAAATGTGGTAAAATGATGTTTTTTTTTTAAAAAAAATTATTTTTGAAATCAGCGCATCAAAATGATTGAAAATGTAAAAAAAATTATATATTTTAAAAAAATTTAAATTTTTTAAAAACACAGATACAAACATGTTTCCAAACATTAACTATATCTTGCTTGTACTAGAAATAGAAGTCTACAATTAGGTAGACCGAATATTGTATAATTCATTTTCAATAATTTCAATGAGCATGTCTAGTGGTTAAGGGTAGTCTAATGTTCTTTGATTTTATGAGTGTAAATCTTAAGACAAACTTTTAATAACATTTTTGCGTGTAAGTTTTTAAAATTATTTTAAAAAATATTTAATCTCAATTATAGTGTAAAATAGTTTTAAAATATCCATATAGTTTGAATAGAAAGAAATAATGATTCAGGAAATAGTTGTTTTTAAAATATTCATAAATAATTATATTTAAATTACTATTAAAACGGCGGCCATTAAATAGGATGTTTATATTATAATAGCAATTATTTTTGTATAAAAATGTATTAAAATAATATATTTTTATACAAAAATATTTTTAACATTATTACATAGATAAAAAAAAAACACAAAAAAATTTAATTTAAAATAAAAAAATTAATTTTTTTCAAAAATATTTTTAATAAACAAAAATAAATAATTAACGAACAAACTAAGAATGTGTTAGGGAACACGGTGCAAACTACATTCTCAAAAAATTCGTTTTTTTGGTTAAAATTTAATATAGTTTGTATGTTTTGGATTGTTTTGATGTATTAATATAAAAAGTAATTTTTTAAAAATAAAAAAATATTATTAACATATATTTTGATATAAAAAATTATTTAAAAAATAACTAATACTGCCGATCACTATTTAAGTTATTCTCACCCTTCATTTATTATCATTGCTCAATGAGAGAAACGTACGAAAATTATGGAAAGGCATCCAAACGTTAAATCACTGTCGAGTTCACGTGTTGTGGTATGACAACAATTTCTGTTAGCCATCTGACCTCTTAGGGTGTGTCTGTTCTTGCGGCTAACGCGTAGCTAGCTGTAATAAACAAACAAAGTTTTTTTTTTTTTTTTTGCTAGAGCAGATCTAACATCGATTATTGAGGGAGTCGGCATGATGATTGTTGAAGGGATAGGGTTAGGGTTCAAATATATTAATTTGAATAATAAATCTCTTAATTTTAGTATGGATTTGATGTTTGAGGTGACCCTATTGAGATAGATTTCCCCTCCGGAAATGAGAAATTAAGAGCAAATCTGTCATTTAGATGGGACCTGGGAGACCCAAAATGTCAGCTAGAAATGACGAAATACATGTTACTTTCTAAAAGATAAATCCATTCACATTAAACCCCCCAAAACAAAACTAAAGATGAGAGTCTTAGTGTACCTTTCTCGTGAAACTTTTTTTTTTTTTAAATTTAATTTTTATTATTAAATTTATTAAGTATTATAATTTATATTTTTTAACTTAATTTTTATGAAGTATTAGTAATGTAACCTCAACTACAAGGTTAATGGATTAACTTAACCGATTTGAGTTTTTCTTATTTATTTTTTTTAAATTCAACCTTTAAAATTAAATTTATTTAGAATTATAGGTTGTGATTTTTTTTTTAATTTATTTTCTGTAAGATTATTTTAATCTCATGATTTAGTTTGTGAGTTGTATGTTAACTTGAGTTGAATCGAGTTATTTTTTGTTTTTTTAATTGATTTATTAATTTCAATTGCATCTTTCAATATTAGATTTATTGGGGATTAATCTTCATAATTTTCAATCTATTTTTTATAAAGGTATCCCAGTATTATGACCTAGACTACATGTTTGATGAGTTAACTCGATTGACTCGAGTTTTTCTCCCCTTTTTCTAATTGACTTTTTATCTCAGTTTTATTCTTTAAAATTAAGTTGATTGTAAATTAGGCTTCTTAACATCTTTCAGTTTGCTTTCTTTGAAGCTGGTTATCCTCTTTTCATGGCTCGGGTTACGGATTAATTTGATGAATTGACTTGAATTGTTTTTTGTGTCATTTTTAATTAATTTTTTTCTTCTCAATTTCATCTTCCAACACTAAGTTGATTGAGAACTATGCTTCATAATATATTTTAATTTGCTTTTTATTAGGTTTTCTTAGTTTCATGATTTGGATTATGAGTTTGTCAAGTTAACCCGGGTTAACTTGGGTTATCTTTTTTTAATTGATTTTTTTTTATCAATTTCATCATTCAACATTGTTTTTATTGGAAATTAGGCTTTATAATTTGTTTTGATTTGTTGAGGTTATCATAATCTCATACTCACGAATATATAGGTTGATCCAAATTGACTCAATATATTATCATTTGAATATTTATATAAAATACCATATTAAACATTTATTTTTAGTAAAATTATATTTTTAATTATTGTTCGAGTTATTTTTTAACCTACCAAATTCATCAGTTTATACATTAACAATGCCTCATAGCATAACGTGTGAAAGTAATCTATTCTGCTTGAAAATTTAAACAATTTTGGAGGTCACTTCAAACTGTTTTGCATGCTTGTCACATTCCAGCTGAGAATCTTGCTTGAAAAAAAAATTATTAAATTATTTATCAATACGTGATTGATTGGTTGAATTCAATGTGTTATTGTTTTTTTTTTTTTTTAAATTTCTTGTATTAATTTGTTCAGGTTAATATCTTGTTTAACAAATCAACTAACTCATAAATTAACTTACTACGTCACATAAATTTAATCAAATCAATATCAAAACTGGCTTAATTTAAAACCTAACTAGGATTATTAATTTGAACTAACTTTATTTACCAAACACCCATCCAATTTTTGTGCATAAATGAAGAGTAGTTGTGTTGATCCACTCTTTCTAATTTAGAATAATTAATTGATCCTAATGTAATTATTATCATCATTGATTAATTTTGTGAATATTCCATATATAATATAATTAATATTATATTATAATAATTGCTAAATTAAATGAACCATGTTCAAGGAACCATGGTGGTTAACAAATATTTTCTATACATTGCTTTCTATTTATTTTAATAAATTCATAATTTAAAAACTTCGTCGCCCAAAAAAAATATGATCTCTTACAGCAAATTATCAAGAAAACAAATGTTTGGATAATTCAATTTAGTATTTAATTTTTAAATTTTTTAGTACGGTTAACTCGACTCAAGCTTGAATTATTAAATTAATTTTATTTTTTTAATTAAAATAATATTTTAATTAAAAAAATAAATAGTTAATACATTACAACTATCATGAATTATTTTTTTCAAAACATAATTTATGAAAATTGTCTTTTCATGAAATAAAAATTAACGTGAAACCATGCGGAAGTGGAACATGAATACATACATGATCATTATCTCCCACTCCCATGAAAAAGTAAAAACATACTTCCAAGAAAGTAATCATGGGTCATTGACAAGAAAATATGCCTGACATTAACCCTTTTTCTGTCATGTACCTGCCCCTTGTATTAAGGGCAGACCCGTCATCAAAACAGGACAAACCTGGCTAGATACTACCAGTTCAAGCAAAACAAACAATATAAATTGTCTGATCTCTCTTTCATACAATAATAGTAACTAACTGAAAATCAAACAATGGAGCCAAAACTGGTTTTATTTGTGTTTCTGCTAATCTCTGCAGCGGCTACCTGTGAATACATTAGACCTCCACCTCGAAAGACCCTTCATTTTCCTTGGAATTCAAAGTTGTCTTCTCATCCCCAACAGGTTATCTTATCATCCCTCTTCCTGTTCTGTTGATCAGATTGTGTTTTGCATTGGTTTTAGTGTTAAAGATTGTTTCTTTTCCAATTATCTGATCCGGATTTTTTTTTGTTTTCTTCATCCGGGTTCTTTTGATGAACACATAGTTTATTGAATAGGATAAAGTCAAGAAAGAGTGTTACTTTTGAATGTGTTGAATTGTTGTTGTTTAGTTGCATTGGAACTCTTGATTTTATTGATGTTGATTGTTGTTTTATTGGACTTGATTTGGTGGGTGTCTGTTTGGTTTAATTACTTGCTGAAGTTACCCCAAAGAGTTGTTTCTGAGATGCTTTTCTTGTTTGTGACTCTGTGAAATGCTTTGGAACAATGGTTTTTCTGGGTTTCAAGGTAATTTATGATGCTGATTTGGTTTTGAAGTGCTTTGGCTCAATGAATCCCCTATTGTAGGTGCACATCTCTTTGGCTGGAGACAAGCACATGCGAGTCTCATGGGTTTCCAATGATAAATCTACCCTACCCATGGTTGAATATGGAACTTCTCCTGGAAGATACAGCAATAAGTCTCAAGGAGAGAGCACTTCATATAGTTATCTATTTTATAGCTCTGGAAAGATACACCACA
>Ga0325410_1002869_pt1 | contig 19369 bp, 9 predicted proteins | sample PopdelMetagenome_16_FD_206182 | JGI IMG/M metagenome (GOLD analysis project Ga0325410, IMG submission 206182) | Populus deltoides microbial communities from Bellville, Georgia, United States - Xylem-PdIQD-R3 | ecosystem: Host-associated > Plants > Phyllosphere > Stem > Wood/Secondary xylem... | reverse complement strand
TTTTTCATTTTATGAAAAAAATATATTTTTATGAGAAGTTTTGTTTTTGAAGTAAAAACTCACTATAGTTGTTATAGCAAGTCTCAATTATTATTCTTTGAAATCATTTTTATGCACATATATAAAAAACATACAAGAAAAATAAATTAAAAATAAATATTTTATTCTTAATAAATTATTAATAAGTAAATTATTTTAAAACTTATGCGGCTAATAAATAATTATTCATAAAACAATCAAGAATATTATCATATAAAACCCTAATTTTCTTTAAAAAAAAGACATAATTAACTAATCACATAAATATTATTTTAATTAATTAATTTTGTATCATTTACTTGTTGGGTCTCCTGCCACCTCTAGTGCCCTAAACCTCAATTTTCAAGTTTTGAAACCCAAAAAAAACTTATAAACCTTAATAAACCTATTTTAAACCCCAAACAAGCATGTAATCTACTTAACTCTTTAGTTACTATTTAAATAACAAAAAAAATTAAATGAAAGATAGATAGTACGTACCAAAGAAAATCTTTGAACATTCGGGTTGCGTTTTGTACTGTGCAATGGTCAGGTGGACTAAACGATTGTGTAGAACCATGCATGTGCAAATTAAACCGAAAAATTGGACATAGGAGCAGTAAATCACAGACGGCGCCGGAACCAGAAGTTTGTCGGAAAAAAACTATAAGACTACTGATAGATCATGCTATGGATTATATACAAATGTTAAGTTAGATTTGTTTTATGACATAATAAAAAATTATTTGAATTTTCTTGTTTATGAAAAAACATAGCGTTCATATTTCATATTTCACAATTAATTTTTAATTTAATAATTTAAATAGATGTGAAAAATAAAATAATAAAGAATTAAGTTGATGTTTAATTTGTTCATGTATTTAAGTATTATCTATTTAATTCGAATTTAATGGTTTAAATTAAAAGAAATGATAAAGCATGACTGAATGAAACACGAAAGGATAAAAAAAAAGGAGGAAATTGACTATTAATATACTACTAAATTACTAATATATATATATATATATGTATATATAGTGTTAGGTTCATATCTTTTTTGCACACAAACAATATTACTTCCTAAAAATATGACCAAAATTAGGTTCTTAGGTTGCTTACACAGAAAATATGACCAAAATTAGGTTCTTAGGTTTATCAATGCAAATCGTCACAGAACGGGCCATGTGAAATCGTAACCACAAGCGTCAGTTTTCTGTGCCAATCATTGTCTATAAAACCATTCTCAACACGCCCCAAGTACCCACAAAACCCCACACTCAATTTGAGCAACAAAAATCAATCCAACTCACACACTTCTCTTTCCATGCAATTCCAGCAATTAAGATGGGAGTCATGGGAGTACGTACAGCCTCACAAGCTCTTTGTCACTTTCCCTGCTCAAGGTCACATAAATCCAGCCCTTCAATTTGCCAGACGTTTAGTAGCCATTGCTGCACATATCATGACCTTTGCTACGAGCACGGGTGCCGAACAGCAGATGTCCAAAACCGGAACTTATCCCAAAGGCTTGTCTTTTGCTGCCTATGATGATGGTTCCGAACATGGGCTCAGACCCGGTGATGATATGGAACACTACTTCACCGGGCTCAGGCGTGTTGGCTCAAAATCTCTGGCTTAACTTATCGTGGCAAGTTCCAAGACTGGTCAACCATTTACGTGTGTGGTTTACTCCAATCTCATACCTTGGGGGGCTAAGGTGGCCCGTGAACTAAACCTTCCGTCAATACTTCTTTGGAACCAGTCTCCTGCTGTTTTAGACATCTTCTAGTAGTACTTCAATGGCTATGGTGATACTATTCAGGAGAATATCAATGATCCAACGTTTTCGCTGAATTTACCCGGATTACCTCCTCTTGGCAGTCGTGATCACTTATCCTCATTTTTCAATTATAGATGTAACACTTCCATAGCGCGGCAACCGATTAAAAAATAATCTTGATTAAAAAAAAGAATATATATCTGACATGTTGTTTTTTAGGGGAAAATATCTTGTTGAAGAAGTCATCACCTAGTATTATAGCTAGTCACTAGAAACCCTAATGGGTCAACAAAAATTCTACGGTACGAGACCGGTTATGTAAAAAGGAAGACGCTATCACCCCCTAAATGTCCTACCTGAAACAAGTTGCATTGCTGGTTTTGTCTAAAATTGCTTAAGAATTTGTTCTTCTTTTTCCCTTTTTTTATTCTTCCTTTCATGTTCCCGACTCTAGCGTCAATGAACAATTCCTACGAATATTTCCAACTCTGGCGTTGGTAAATATTACACAAATAAAAAAATACAATACTCCTGACTCTGACGTCAGTGCATATTTTTGCAAAAAATAAATTTGAAGAAGAAATTTTCTATGTCATTTTTTCTTATTTATCCTTTATTATTATTTTCCCTTTTTAGATGGAAATAAAAAAACATTGCACGGCAGATTTGCATTTAACAATAATAGGCCACAGATTGAGCATATAACTTAAAAAATACAAAACGCAAAGAAAAAAATAAATCAAAGTGTGAGGGGCCCACAAATAAATCAACAAATATCTCCAAATATTTTTGGAATTTTTTTGATATAAAAAAGGGGCTCGTTTGACCAAATATCAAACTAAAATGTGCATAAAAATTATGGTCAAAGCTTAAGGGTGTGTTTTGCCAAACACACCCTTAATAAACATAATTTGGGTCGGCTGGTCCTAAAGCCCAGATCCGGCCAACTCTCTTTTCTTCTTCTTTTTTTTTTGGGCTGGGTCTAACCCATCCAACATGGCTGGGCTTGACCCAGCCAACCCAGCCTGGTCACTAGCTCCAAGCCAGTGACCCGATTGGGCAGCAGGCACGCGTGGCTCAACCCACGTGTGCACTGCACAGTGCGAAGGTAACTAAATTACCTGCACTGTTTTCTTGCAACAATTATATAGAGAGAAGAAGAAGACTTTACCTGGTAAAGCCAAAGGCGAACGCGAAGGTAACAGTGCAGGCACCAGCTGAAGAATGCTCTCCTTCTCCTCATCTTTTTAATCTCTCCTCCCTCTGTTCTTGGTTTTTTTTTTTTGGTTCTCTCCTTTGTTTTCTCACTTATGTTGTCTCCCCTGTTTTTCTCCTTTGTTTTTTTTTCTATGTTTTTTTCTCTATATATATCACCTCCCCTTTTTTGTGCATACACTGAGATATGTATTTATAGTGTCAGAGTCCCTTCGTATGTGAGAAACAGAGGTTCAATCAAACTCATTCTCTTCTTTAAAGTTTGAATTTGATTAAGAATCAAATTTGAAAATGGATAATTATCATTATCTTAAAGACAAAGATTAGAAGATAAGGATTATCTTGAAGATAAGGATAGAATGACAAAAGCACATTGTAGTCCCTAGTTTTCACACAAGTTGACAAATCACACTTTTCATCGAAATAAATCTTTGATCTTTTAATTTTACATTTTAAACCTTGTAAAAATAAATTTAAAAAGCAATAGGCCAAAATTGGGTTACAACATTTGCCTTCTCTTTACAATGCTTATGGTGCAAAGGCATTAGAAAATTTATTTTTTTGACTTTGTATAGTAAGTTTTGTAAAGAAGAATAATTGTAAAAACCCTTTCTCTTTTTCTTTTTTTTTTCTATTGAGTTTTTTTTTTAAATGGTCTCATTGTAATGGGTGACCTACTCAAGAAAAAGAAGAGGTCTCATTGTAATGGGTGACCTACCCAAGAAAAAGAATGGGTCTCATTTTAATGGATGACTACCCAAGAAAAGATCTCATTATAATGGTTGACTTACCTAGGTGGAAAAAGAAAGTCTTACAGGGATGACATGACAGGGCTCAAAGATGCACTATCCCCAAGATGGGGACTCAAAGGAGCACTCGAAAAGAAGATCAGGGCTCGAGGGCGCACTCAAAAAGAGGTGAGGGCTCGAGGGCGCACTCAAAAGAAGGTGAGGGCTTGAAGGCGCACTCGAAAGCCAATAAGAGCTCGAAAGCGCACTCGAAGGAGGTGAGGGCTTGAAGACGCACTTAAAAAGGTAGTCGAGGGCTCAAAGGCACACTCGAAGAAGGTGAGGGCTCGAAGGTGCACTCAAAGGGAGGTGAGGGCTCGAAGGCTCACTCGAAAAAAATAAAGGCTCGAAGGCGCACTCGAAGGAGATCAGGGCTCGAAGGCGCACTCAAAAGGAGGTGAGGGCTCGAAGGTGCACTCGAAAGAGGTGAGGGCTCGAAGGCGCACTCAAAAGGAGATGAGCGCTTGAAGGCGCACTAAAAAGGAGATGAGGGCTCGAAAGCGCACTCAAAAGAAAATGAGGGCTCAAAGGCACACTTAAAAGGATGGTCGAGGGCTTGAAGGCGCACTCGAAGGAGATGAGGGCTCGAAGGCGCACTAAAAAAAATGTGAAGGCTTAAAGGCGCACTCGAAAGAGGTGAGGGCTCGAAGGCGCACTCGAAAGAAAATGAGAGCTCGAAGGCGCACTCAAAAGGATGGTCGAGGGCTCGAAGACGCACTTAAAAGGAGGTGAGGGCTTGAAGGTACACTCGAAAGGAGGTTGGGTTAGGAAACACATTACATGAGGGATGGAAATGAAAGGTGGTAGAAAAATACAAAGATTTTTTTTCTGCAGCCTAATTCTCATGGGTAGCCTGCCCAGGTTAAAATTTCTCATAGGTGAAAAATTTTCAAAAGCAATTTCAATCCTGACCATTTCAAGGTGGCCTTCCATTTGATGGATCCCGCCAGAGATTTCTCTTGTGAAATTTGCAAAACTCATTGTCCAATGTCTCAAAGTTTAGATGATATGCATGCATCTTTATCTGATTTGAAATATAGGCCCCTATTTCTTCTTAATCTTCTTGTTTGCTTGATTGATGACGACTTGCTATCTCTGATTTGGGTCATCTTCGTTGTTTAGCTTCTAGCCTACTCGAGTTGGCCCATGTAAGTCTCTTCCCAGATTCATTTACACAGCTTAGCCTTTATGGTGCTCATCGTGACACACTTTCTTGCTAAAAATATTTTGTCTCATCAAATAATTTGAGATGATCATTTATTAATCCCCGTCTCACTTTAAAAACATTCATTGTCACTTGTTAAAAAGATCAAACTGTCTTTTATAAACCAAGATGCCTCCTTGTCTTGTTGTAGGAAATGTTCATCTCTTTTTCTAGAAGGGATCGATTTTTTCTTCTAAACATAATGTTGCCCCCTTGTACTGGTCATTGCCCCTTGGTATGCTTTGTCAGCAACTTTGCCAAATGATGGTTTTTAAGTGATCATTTTCTCATTTCTCTTATTTTCAGTTTGGTGAAGTAATATTTGTCCAAAATGAATCTTGAAATCTTGATCTTGCATTTTGAAAACAAAAATTGTTTTGATGTAAGTTTAAAAGCATTTGCTTTTGAAATCTTGCAACTCCTTGGTTTTTTTCTTGGAAAAGAGATTATTTGCTCTTGTAGTTGGCGATATTGTCTTTGGTGAAAGTACATTATGAGGTGACCTTCTATTTCTTATTGTCTTTGGTGAAAGTACTCGAGAAAAAGCTCAAGGTTTTGTTTGAGAAAAACTTATCTCTTTTTGAACACTTATTTTATCAGTATGAATAATAATGAGTAGTTTGTTATCGATGTTATGACTCCTATGAAAAAGTACTTTTTGCATTTTGAGAGTATTATTTATTGTTCCAGGTTGCTTACTTGCTTGATTAGAAAGGACTTCCACAGGCACGTAATGTAGGCTGAGGTTTATGGTTATGAAAGAAAAGACCATAAGGCTTTCAGGGTTTCAAAAACCAAGGATTACTATCAGGAGTTCGACTCTTTGTGTCATTCCTCTCTATTTTTGCCGCTTTTCTTTGATTCGCCCTTTTTCTTTTTTCATTTCTTTTCTAGGGCATACTCATTTTATCTTGGTTATCACTTTTTCTTGTGATTTGGGCATGCCCCCTAATCATTGAGTTTCTTGGGCTCTTTTTCCTTTTCGGCTTTCTCATGGTTTTTTCATCTTTTCTCATTGAAATTTTCACTTGCCCTCAATGTGGGGTGTGATCCTAGTCGGGATTTTTCATGAAAGAAATATTATTCAGGCTCAAAAATAGAACCACAAAGGATATATGACACGATCAAAAGATTGATGTCTCATCCCAAGTGCAGGAGTGTCGAAGTAATAAATAACCCGGCAAGACCAGGGTCGAACCACAGGGAGGTTAACTGTATAAACTACAAATAAAAAATAGATAATAACAGAAAAGGAGTTGAAGAGAGCTTTGAGATGTGATATTGATGTAAGGATTTTAAAAAATATAAAATAATTGTCAAGGTTAGAGGATCTACTAATGGTATTTCAAATAAGTATAATATAAACTCTTTTTATTATTCAACTAGAAATCACATATAAAGGAGGTTCCAATCGGATTATAATTTATTAACATGATTATATTAATTATCTTATATGAGTAATGCCAATATTTGTAAATGTTGTCAGGTATTCATGTTGATAACTTATGTTAACAAAAAATAAAGTTCCTTTCATAGCACAGGTGTCGGTTATACCATATAGTTGGGCTATGAAAGTGTCAAGTATTTGTTGTACCAAGAGTTGTTCAACACAAATCTAGATTAACCATTTAACAAGTAAGGTATTAAAAGTGAGTAAAATAATAAATACATAACATGTTAGTATCAAACATTAAAGACCATGTTGAGTTTATACTATACTTATTCTTACACTATTAGTGTAACCTTTTCACCTTGACATAATAAACTTAGCTGAACATTTGGACTTCTAGAACGGTGTCTAGGCTGGATGACAAATTCCGACATCTCTTTTGTTGCTACAATTTGAGCTTGAAAATGGCTGTTTTGAATATTGGACTCCCATGAAAGATTTAGGCCTATGTCTTGAACCAACATCTCTTCTCCAAGCTTAACCTCTTTTTATCTTCTCAATTTCAATAGTTAAACAAATCAATCAATCCTTTGAATTGTGAAACATGCCTGCATTTGAAATGAGCATTTACCATAAATTAAAGTCATCTTATATTATCTGACTTGTTATTATAAAGCGTGCTTAAGTTAGGGAATTTAATGATGCTTTAAGTGCAATATGATGATATAAAACCTTGATAAAAATGCACTTTTAAGTACTAATCAATATACTATTTTAGAATGTGAAAAGAATAACAAAGATGGTTTTTCCTCATTTCAATCACAAGCATTTAAGATCAATAAACTTTGAACTCATCCAGTGTGATTATTTAGAATTTTGCAAAGAAATGCATTTCATGAGTCTATGAACAACAAGTCCACTATATACTATTATGCAAACATTTAAAACACAAGGCTCAAGGGTCATGGTGCGAGGGTGAAAGTTTATTTTTTATCTGTGCACTTTGGTTCAAAGTTTAGGCACCTCAATGAAGGAGTTGCTTGATTCATGTGGCATTCTACAAGTAGAGTATCAAAAATATCATTTTAAATAAACTTCAAATTATTTTTGAAATCAAAATACAAGTTCAATTTTTAAAATTTCAATGGGGAAATTGATTTTGGTAAAAGAGATTAATTGAGTCTATGAGATCATGCGAGGCTTCAAAAGTGTATTTGTGAGTACTTATAGGGAATCCCTTTAAGGATATTTTGGTTGTAAATCCAAGGAAAAGACACAATTGAAGGACAAATTCATTATTTCATTGAAATCCTAAAAAAGCAACAAAGACCTTATACTAGCAAGGTGACACATAAATTGAGTTGTGATATTACCAATAGTGCAATCTACTAGATTGGGTTGTTTTTAACAATACAACCATGAAAATGTATTATTATTTCAAAAAATTTTAAGGTGCATTAAATTTTTAAAATATTTTTTGGAATATGCTATGTCATGATGTTATTCTAAAAATCTAAAATTGCCAACCCACTTAATGTCATCATTGTAATAATTAAGGAGAGCATAAAAAACACTCACAACTATTAAATAGCAAACAATAAAAGTAAAATCACTCTAAAAAAAAGAAAACAATAGTTGCTTTGCAATAGAACAAAAATAGAGACTACTAGCAAATATCATATTAATAGAATTCTATCAAGTGAATAGTGTCTTGGGCAACTAAATTAGTCATTTAGGAAAAACCTTCGATCTCAAAAAGCTCATAGCTCAAGTTATATATTGGGAGTAACATAACTTAAATGTAAACCCCCGGTTCTAATTTTTTGGGGTATTTAAAAGATGAGAAATTTAACCAATAGTAAAATAGGTTAAATTAAATTAAAGAAACCTAAATCAAGATAAAAATAGTGAAATTAATGAAATAAAAAGTGAATATAATACTAAATCATTGAAAAGAAAAACATTTGTGAGGACAAAATAAATACGTAAGATCAAGAGAGGTCAATATTCAAATAACAGAAGGTTGGGAGTTTATGTATAAATGATAAAAAGGGATGGGGATAAATGTGCAATTAACAAGATGTTAGAACTATAAATATCATTCTATTTTCTCTCTTGGAGGGACTGGCAAGAGTAAAAGAGAGTTTAGAGAGAGGCTGGAGAGAAGATATATTGATGGCAAATCAATCGACAGCTAGAACTGCACCTTCCACCATTGGATCGGCACGATATTTGGATATGTTGTTCTCATCCATGTCTTGTACATTGTCACCGTAGGGATTTGCTATATCAGGCCCCGTTGGAGAGATACCGAGGGAGGAAAATATATGGGAAAATACACTTCTGGACAGTCGTCTTTGCTGTCTGTTTTCTCCTTCGACCACCGTTGGATTAGGCTATAACTTGGATATGTTGTGCTTCCTGATTCTGTCTAGATTCTGAACGGTGGAGATCTGAAACAACATTTAGTATAGAAGTTGTGTATCTCGCATAGTAGGTCTGCAAGTTTGAGGTTAGTTCGGTTAAACCCATATTTCTGGAAATTCCACCATTTGATGAAGTTAATATTTGGATATGTTATACTCATAATAATGCATTATAACTTGAAAGTATGGATTGTTTGGAATATTATTCATTTGTTATTTATGGTTGATTGAAACTGTTGTCAAGGATTGTGTTTAGAAGAATATTGTTTGGAAAGTTTGTAAAATCAATAAGAATGTTTTATTTTGATGTTAAGAGGGAAGATTGAAATAAATAAGAAAAATTAGCGCTTATAAATATATTTTTTTGATACTCTTAAACGATATGTGATATGGCCAAGGGTTGAGATAAAAGAGAAAAAAGTTAAATTGTGGATGTTGTGTGTAAATGGAAAGGTTGATGAATCTTGACAAATCGTCTCCTGACTTTTGGAGAGAATTCGAGTAGGAGGATGAGAGAATTAGGATCAAGTTTCTCATAGTAATTGTAGTTTTGGATGTTAGCTAACTAAGAAAATTGATCTTACTCAATATGGAGCTGTAGAACCCCAGTTATGGGTCATCAATCGAGATTGGGTCTTGACAGACCCTATAGGGTAGTGTTTGTTAATAAGTAATTTTGACTATCTCAAAGGCAGAAAGGAGTTCTCCTTCCTTCAGAGAACTTGTAGTCTCGTGTATTAGCTCTCCAACGAGACTAATCTCGCTTGAAACAGAGTTCTATAACTCTAGATATAGTTAAAAATTTGATGAGTGTTCAGACAACAACAGTTCAATGTCTAGACAGTAACAGTTCAATGTGTAGACAGCAACAGTTCAAATGTCTGGATAGTAACAGGTCAAAGTTGGACAGTAACAGTTCAATGTGCAGACAGTAACAGCTCAAATGTCTAGACAATAACAGTTCAAAGTTGGACAGTAACAGTTCAATGTGTAGAGAGTAACAATTCAAATATCTAGACAGTAACAATTTAAAGTTAGACAGTAACAGTTCAAATGTCTAGACAGTAACGGTTCAAAGTCAGACAGTAACGGTTGGAAATTGGACAGTAACAGTTCAAAGTCAAACAGTAACGGTTCAAAGTCAGACAGTAATAGTTGAAAATTGGACAGTAACAGCTCAAAATTAGACAGTAACAATAGACTTCCATGTGAATACTATATAAAAGAATTGAGTCATACGAACACTTGCACATATATATATATATATATATGAGGAAATGAACATTCATAGAAAGTAACATATGATTAATGAATGAATATGGATTCTCTATAATATCGGCCTGAATGAATGATAACTATGGTTGGATAAAGGATGACAACATTAATGGGCGTAATGAGAAAAACGTAAGATATAAAGAAATAAATGATTGAAAAAAAGATTTATTAGTTATTGATATGATTATTATAAATCATATCCTTGAATGAGGAAAATTTATGAGATGAGTCTGTGACTGCAGGAGGGACCACCGGTGTGGTGCAACAGCAGCAACAGGGGAGCACGAGTAGAGCTTCTACTGCAGGTAGGTGACTTTCACCTTCCTTTTAAATAATGTTGAATAATGAAAATATTTTATCATGAATGTTATTGTATTATGTTAATTCAGATACCAGACTGTCAAAAGCTTAAATGTTGACAAATGGTTGATTAGCTTCGGCTAATGGCATTTGAAGAGATGACCTCGAACAATGAAATAACTTATCATGAATGTTGTCGTATTATGCTAATTCAGATATCAAATTGTCAAATGCTTAAATGTTGACAAATGGTTGATTAGCTTCGGCTAATGGTATCTGAAGAGATGACCTCGAACAATGAAATACCTTATCATGAACGTTGTCGTATTGTGCTAATTCAGATATCAGATTGTCATATGCTTAAATGTTGACAAGTGGTTGATTAGCTTAGGCTAATGGCATCTGAAGAGATGACCTTAAACAATGAAATACTTTAACATGAACGTTGTCGTATTGTGTTAATTCAGATATCAGATTGCCAAATGATTGATTAGCTTCGGCTAATGGCACCCGAATGGATGACCAGGACAAATGATTGATTAGCTTCGGCTAATGGCATCTGAATGGATGACCGGGACAAACAAATTATTAGCTTCGGCTAATGGCATCCGAACGGATGACTGTGATAAATGATTGATTAGCTTCGGTTAATGGCATCCGAAAGGATGACCAGGACAAACAAATGATTAGCTTCGGCTAATAGCATCCGAATGGATGGCCGGAATAAATTAATGATTAGCTTTGGCTAATAGCATCCGAAGGGATGACCGGGACAAACGGTTGATTAGTTTTGGCTGATGGCATTCGAAGGGGATGGCCGGGGTGAGTGAACAGTTAACCTCGACAAATGATATCTTAAAAGAATAGCCGGATTTAAGATTATGGTGATTGTAAGAATTGGTGCATATATATGTACTGCAAGTTACGTATACCAAGTACATGAAGGAACTACAAAATGTCACGCTTCAAACATGAGATAATGTTAATGCTTCATTAAACTGTCATACCATTTTTTTATTGTTGTTGTTGTTGTTGTTGTTGTTGTTGTTGTTATTAAGTAATTGCATTCTTGTAAATATTTTGTACTGCAGTAGGGATGTTATACCAACAAGGAGCCTAGGAAACCCGATACACAGGAACCTACTTTTGCAAGGAATCATGTGGTTGCATTCTAAATCATGATGTATTTTATATGAATCAATGTACTGAATGTATAACTATTATTAGATCCTTTTAGATTAAATTTGTGATGACTATTTGTAGGATAGAATACAAACTTATGACTATGCATGTATATTTTAAATGCGAACTTCTAATCATGCAAACATAATATTATGAGTTATGTGAGATTCACTTTTAAATGAAATGTTGATTGTTGTTGATGTATGGATTATATATTGATGACGTGAAGGGAACATGTTCGCCGATTACCGACACGATGTGTGTCAAGTACAAAAAAAAAATACAGTTGTTTTAGGCTTGAAAAACCAAATTTTATTATTGTTTTGGGCCTGAAAAGCCGGGTTCTTACATTAAATGACTTCAAGCAATAAGCATCTTGAAAATAAGACAAATATTGTTAGAGTGTTAACATTTTCTTCTCTATCCTACGATCTCTCTACATGGAATTGAACTTCCACCTTTTAAACATATAAAATATCTATAAATTATGCTAATATGTAAAGTAACTCATTCATAATAAATGAATTTAAATAAATATTAGACCAAGATGTTCTCGAGAAGAGAATTGCCTACTTGTGTCCATAGCCATTCTCCCTCAAAGTTAAACAAAAACCTAACATGATATCATTTCAAAGGCCGAAAGATAAGTTGTTAGTATGAGTCACAAGATTGTAATTGGTTGTAATTATATGGAAATGAATTATAATTACCTTGTAATCATATAATAAAAATATTTGTAGGGATTATGATTATTTTCCTAATTAGGCTAGTTGATCATTATATTTTAATATTATAAAAAAGCTTCATATAGGTTAATTATTGTTTGGGTTATATTATCCATTGTTGCAAATCTTGATCAGCCATTATAGCAATATGATGTAAGAAATTCTTTTTTATGTGGAGATTTATTCGAGAAATTTTATAGTATTCAAGTTGTAACTAATAGTATCCTATTAGTTACAATTTAGTTTTATTTATTAGTATGATATATGTCATTAAAAAAACCCATGTCAGCAAAATAAAAAAATATTTCTTACCTTTTTTTATCATCCTTGTAAGGAGAAATCCCTAAACAATCATAACCACCCTAATTGCTCTCTCCCTACAAAATCAAATCATATCATCACCCTCATTTCTCTTTTACGCAGCTCAACCAGCAACCCTCCATCTCTCGTATGACACAACTAGCAATCGCCCTCATTCCCCTCTCTCTTGCATGGCCAACAACCATCCCTCCCACTTAGGTCATTTTTAAAAATTAATTTCAGTATCAAAAGGGAGGAGTAACATTCGTTTTTGAGAATTGGTTGGGTCTTTGTGTAACTATTAGGAATTGGCGAATCTCTCATGCAATATCTTTCAAGAAAGATGATAGCCACGTCGTACCTCGTCAAATTCTAAGGCAATTCAAGTAATCTCTTAAATTGATTCATCTAATAACAATTTGAATAACAAACTTTAATAGTTGTATGAATAAATACTTTGCATTTTTTTATTCACAAAAAAACTTAAACTAAATGTTGTTATTGACGAAGCTCTGAATAAAAAAAATCTTCAAGTATTAGCTTTCTTTAAAATAGAATAAAACTTGAGGCTATATCCATTTTATCATTGCTTATATAATTTAAAATCTCTTATATGTTCCACATCAAAATTAAAGTTCAATGTGCTAATCCATCATCTTGAATGAAGTAATTAAAGAATTAAAGCAACCATCATGCAAATTAATACCATTCCATAAAGAGAGAGATAGAAAGATGAAAACTACAACCTTAAAAAGTTCTAACATGTTTCGTTGGTTTCATTTAAAATCATAGATTTATACACTACATCAGAAGGAACTAAAGTCATTTTGATTTAAAAATACAGCAAATGTAAACAAGCGTTAAACCATAAAATAACTAAAGGATAAATAGAGCAGCTAATGTAAAACAATGAAGCACCTCACTAATCTATCTTAAAAAAAACATATACAACATATTATGTCAGGAACTTGCTTGAAGACATCACGTTCTAATATTGAAATTTTTTCAACATGTTGTATTTTTCAAGTAGGTCATTCAAAAAGCCATGATGTGTTGAACCATTTACAACTATAACCATGGTTGTAACTTTAAATGTGATAACCAATATTAGCTTCTACCAAAGATGAAACATCTTGTGGCATATAATTTGTTGTATACATATACCGTACTACAATCATTGATAAAGAATTATAACCTTTAACCGTAATCATAAAATCACCAAAAACTTCATCTTGACTTGATGGATCAAGATTTATTAATATTTTTAGAAAATACATCTTTAAGTTAGTCCAAACCTATTTTAAAAATGGCACATGCCTTGAATGGATTTCAAAAACATACGTTACACCCAAACCATGGTCTTGAGCCTAAACACTAGACACACACCAATATATGCGGGCTCAACCATAGTGCCCAAATCCAATCACTAGATATTTGCCTAATACCTATATTGCCAGAGCCCTCACGAGCTCGAGCAACACACTCGAGCCTAATCATTTAAAGCATACTTAGCGCTTCATGGGCTAAGACCTAATGCTTAAACCCAGGCATATTGCTCAATGTTCATGGGATCGTTGCACTTTCTAGATCTTTTTAATCTTGGCTTTGTGACTTGGACCCAACATTATTTACTTGGGTTTTTTTTCCTTATCAAACTCAATCTTTTTTCCCTAGGTCCTACTCAATATGCTTCCTTAGTTGTACAAGACTCTCTCATGACCTACCATATTTCCATCTCATTAATACATATGTAAGGGACATTTGTCCCATATTAATGTTTATGTCAAAGATATTTCTCATTTATTAATGTTTGTGTAAGAGATATTTATCCATTATTAAAACTATAAGGGTGGAATGACTTTCCACTCCTCTTCTTTAAAATTAAAAAAAAGGTTAATAAATGTTTAAAAACTCCATGAATCTCTTAGGTAAGGGGTTCATAATTTATGTCATGTGTGCGGCATCACGGCAATCATCCCCCTGGATTGAGGCAGTTGAAAATGGTGTGGGAGGAAAAGACAATGAGTTCTTATCCTTTATCGGTAAAAAGAGAGAATGAGAGTCGCCACCTAATATTTTGGTCACTAGAAATCTTAACTGGTCTTAGAGTTTGGGTAAGGAGACTGATTGCACAGAGAGAAGATATTAGCACCCTTAATACACCTTAATTAGGATAAGCTGCATTGTTTATTTGTATGATGTAAACTAAGAAAATGTTATGTTTTCTAACTGTTGATCTGTTTAAGGTTGAAGAAAAGTTCTTTTCAATGAGAAGGTTCTTATTTTATCAGATGAGAAATCTAATTGTTCTAATACCAATATAAAAATAAAAAAATAAAATGTATTTTTATTTAATATCAGAAATATATCCTATGTATAAGTTTATAATCCTAAATATTAAAAAAAATTATTGTGGTGTTTTTAAAATGTAGGCTAAAATCCTTTGGAATTTTACAAACTTGTTATAAAATCCATGCAAAAGTATTTCATATTTTAAAAATAATTGCTCAAATTTTTATTATATTTAGGATTTTTGGCCATATGAAAAAAAAGAAATATTTTTTTTACCAGGTCGACTTGACTAAGATGACCCAATCGACTTGACCAGAAATTTTTGGGTCGACCATAAACCGACCTAAAAAACTTGGTTTGATCTAAAAACAACCCAAATACAAAACTAAAGTAAAAAATAGATTAAATACCTAAAATACACAAAAACTCAAAAATTCTTGAATGAAACAAATGAAATACCAAAAATATAAAGAATATAAAGAACATCAAACATGAACCTAACAACATAAGTTCCAAATCAAACTAGATTTGGTCAAAACAAAGGCATAAACATGTTAGAAATCATGCAAGGATCAATAATCTAGCATCCAATCATTTCAATCTTCACTCAAATATCATGATTTTTGTCAAAATAGGTTTCGATTTAAAACCAAAAACCTTGGATTAAAAGCCATTGAAGTCATGTTAATGATGCAAATAAACACTAGATTATTTATTAATCATGCATAAGGAAGGGTTCTAGAAAATAAATAAAACAAACAAGTCAAAATCATATAGTTAAGACAATGTTCTTGGAAAGAACACAAAAAACAAATGAAGTGTATTCAACTTGAACCCAATAACATGGCTCTCAAACCTGACCAAATATGGACAAACTGAAAGCAAATACATGTTGAAAATCATGCAATGATTAATAATCTAATATCCATTCACTTCGATTATCAATGAATCATCACGATTTGACTAAAATAGGTTTCAGTTCAAAATCAAAACCACAGGATTAAAAACCATTTAAACATGTTATTGATGTAAATAAACACTAGATTATTGGTTAATCATACATAAGGAAGGTGTATGTGAAAATAAATAGACCGAAATTGGTCCAAATCAAGGGGGTAAGACAATGTTTTTTCCAAGAATATGAAAAACATTGCCTATAAACCCAGCCATTGCCTAGAAAATTAACTCAGCAACCTAGCCACCATCAACCCTAGGAATTGGTATATTTGACCTCTAAAACATGCTTTTTTATCCAAACAAGTCATCCTACCATAAACAAACATGTTTGAATCTAAAAAAACTAATAAAAAAACATCAAAACATCAAAATCAAGCATGAAATACCAAATCTAAAAAACTAACAACCTAAAATAGACTACATGTTCATGAAACATGGATTCAAAATTATTTTTTAGAACTCATTTTTATGCAAGAACAAGTTTAACAAGCTAAGGATAAACATTCTTGTTTTAAACATGCATAACTCCAACTAAAACAAAGTTTAAAACAACATATATATATATATATATATATATATATATATATATATATATATATATATATCTCAAGAGAAGAACTGAAACAACAATTTGAATACATTAAAAACATAAAGAAAACTTTAAAATAACTTCATTAAATAGAAATCAAAGCAACAAAGAGGTGAATGCAACATTGCTTATTAAGCATTCAAAACTCTTTTCTTATGTTTGTAACTATAAACATTAAAAAAACAAACAATAAAAATAACAAAAGTAGGTCACAAAGAACCTATTTTTAGGTTTGCAATGTATACCTCGAACAACTACTCTCTCTTGTCTTTTCTTTAAAAAGTTTTGCCTCTTATGAGCTTACAAAGCTTTAAGAAAACTTGGTTTTTGCTCTTGGATCTCTAATTTTATATTTCTTATTGTTATTACTCTCCTTTTCCTATCTTCTCTTATCCTTTTTTCTTTTTTCTTTTCCTCTTTTCTCCTTTTTTTTGTCTCCTCATCTGATTACCTCTCCTTAAATAGGCGAAATCCAGAGCTTCTAGATGAGTTTTTTGGGGTTATAACAAACTAATAGTAGGTTGGTTTCACCCCTGGATCAATAGTTTTGGCTTTGGGTGGTTTTGTAACAAGCTTGAAGGCCAAGGTGAAGTGTTTATGACCTTTTAATCTTAAAAGAATGGTTTTAGACCCTTGATAAGAACCCTATTGGAGTTTTTAAGTGTGAACACATGAAAACATTAGATGGTTTTGTGCAGATGAGTGTCTTAGTTAAAGCTGACTAGGTTGGCCACTTTCGTGACTTCTTTAGAGCAACACCAACATCAATGTCTCATGAGATCACCTAATCATGTTAGAGAGGGTGCATACCTTTTAATTGGATTTATTCTTGCTTAATTTAGAGGTATGTAGCTCTATATTTATTTATTTGAAAGTGTCAACTCAATCAACATGGAATCTGAAAGTGTAGTGCTGGCTGACCGAAGACAAGATGTTGTTAAGATTATTAGAAAAAATAAAATATAAACATTTAAGTTCATGGTAATAAGGTTATAGAAGGGGTGTTTCTCAGTTGAATGGTGGTAGTTACAACCTTAAAGATAATCAGACACGGCACATTCACTCACTTAAAAGTGCCTCCTAAATCAACTAAAATTGTTGAAGAATAAGGTGCACTGTAGCTGAACGACATCATTTTGGCTAAACCCTATAAATTAGGGATTTTTAATTTGGGTTCTGGCAAACTTCAATTGAATCCCTATTCTTCCTATTTCTTTTAATCTTACCTATAATTTCCTCATGAACTCCTCGTTTCATGTAATTTCACCTCTGTCAAATTGAATTGCCAGCCCTAAATTTGAGCATCTTTTATAATTTGGTCCTTATCTTTGATTTATTTAATTGGACCCTCAATTGATTAAAAAACTTTTAATGTTCCTTAATTTGACCCTTGATTTCACCGATTTCAGTCCCTAAAGTCACATGCCTTTTGCAAGTTGGTCATTGGTTTATGAATTGTTCAATTAAGTCCTTAATTGCCCATTGGACTTTGAATTTTATGCAATTAAACCCCTAATTTGACCAATTAAACTTTTCAAAGTTCAATTTTAGTCCTCAAACTTCAATTTGTTTCAATTAACATCCAAATCGACTCCAGAAGCTAATTTTCCTTGTGATTAAGTCCTCAATAAAATTAATAAATCTTTCAAAATTTCAATTGAGTCCTTAAACACCTAAATAAAAATATTTTCACCAATGGAGTCTTTTGTCAATCAAAATTGGGTTGTTAATTGTTTTGATCTCATACATTTCAGTCTGCTAACTTTTTACTTGTTGTTTTGGTCCACCATCAACTTGGACAGTCTTTTAGGCTTTCTTCATGTGTATTCTCTTGTATTTTTTTGGATTTTTTTTTGTGAGGTAAAAATGGGTAACAATAATTTTCATTCTCAACACACACATACACACCCTTTGTTTATAGAGCATTAATTTTCTACCAAGAACAAGAATAAACAACCTTGTTTATTATAATTTAATACTCTTTATTAGATTTATTACTTTTTCCCTCTAAAGTTACTAACTTAGGCATATGAAGGTCCCTAAATTTACCCAAAAGGAAATTTTGTATATATCAGGATGCTCTCATCAAAAGATCATCTTTTTTTACTATAAAAGTGGGTTTAGTTGAATAAACACATGATTAACCCATAATCCAACCATTGAAAAACCATATTCCTAAGTATTTAGATTTTGAAACATTATCAATTGGCACCGTCTGCGAGAACTTAGATAAAAAAAAGGCCCTCAATTCTTTGAGAACTTATTTTTAATATTCTAAATCACTTTATGATAGACAATCACGACATATTAAGGCCGAGATGTGTGGACTTTCAACAACTTATTAATCAAATGCAACTCTTTACTCAAGCAGTGCTTACAACCTAGAGGCAAAATCAAGTCTTGCTATCTTAGTAAGTCTTAGCACTTTCAATAATACCAGGTGCCCTAATGACACCGCTAACTACCGCTCTCATTGTTTATAAATAGTTACACTATACCAATAAATTTGGGAAAAACAACATTCAAGAGAGTGTTTTGCTTTAGTGTTTATCAAATCCCTCAAGGGATTGCTCACATCATCATGATACCCATGTATAAAATAGGTATTCAAGGCATGCTCCTTTTATTACCGTGGGATGGATGTCAGTTACCAATCCTGTCATTTTGCATAAGACTACTAAGCTTTTCGGAGCCTGGTAAGAAAATGACCGAGTGATGGTTGATCTTTAAACACATCTAGAAAAACACCTACATCTTTCACCAAGTTTAGGACTCTCTTTTATCCACACAAGTTTTGAATACTCAGATTCTTTGGGCTTACATCTCTATAAAAATAAGCTTAAACAACTATAATGGTCTTGCTAACTTGAGAAAACATGTGCAGAACATGTAGAGTAACTTGGATTTAGTCATCTAGGATAGTAATGC
>Ga0325410_1002867_pt1 | contig 19380 bp, 15 predicted proteins | sample PopdelMetagenome_16_FD_206182 | JGI IMG/M metagenome (GOLD analysis project Ga0325410, IMG submission 206182) | Populus deltoides microbial communities from Bellville, Georgia, United States - Xylem-PdIQD-R3 | ecosystem: Host-associated > Plants > Phyllosphere > Stem > Wood/Secondary xylem... | reverse complement strand
ATTAGTTAAGAAATATTTTAAAACTAGTTTACACATTAATTAAGGTATTTTGCAGATGCTTGGGGAATCTATAAAAGTGCTGACGTGGAAGAAGCCCAGCAGAAGTGGACCATAAAAGCAATTAAGCAATGCAATATGCAGCCTTGCAGTGCCGCACTCATTTTTAATCTTCTCGTCTCTTCACTTTCACTGCAAAACCAACCCCACAAAAGCTCTCTCCTTTCTTAGCTATCGCTCTCTCAAAAATTTCTCCTTTTTGATACTCTTCAATCCATCAAAACCTGCGACTATTATTACCTTAATCTAATCAGTGCGAACCCTAGAATTCCTTTTGTTTTCTCTTGCTCTTCAAGGTAAAAATTCTGTCTTTTATGTGAACAAGAGCATTCTTTTATAAGGTTTTTTTTGGTTCATTTGATGCCTTGATCGTGTTACTGGTCTTTTTTCGCGAAAACCTTTTTTGTTTTATTGTTTTTCTAATATAGTGTTAGAAATGTAATGGGAATCAATGACTATTTTGTTTGTTGAATGGTGAATTGGGTATTGTGAAACTAAGGATAAGTGGAGGATTTTATTTTTTAATGCGAAAATTCTCTTTTTTTGTTTCGTTTCTGATTTACGTGAAGGGATTTTGTTACTGATACTTAGTTGGATGATATGCAGTGAAGTAGATGCCTCGAGCGTTTTCTGATTTTTGAATATTGAATATGTATGTGAATTTGAAATGGACAGCAAAGTTTTCAAAATAAGTGTATCATGTAAACTTATTGGAAGCACGCTCATGAACTTTTTTGTGTTTTGGTTACTGAAAATATAAGTGGTGAAGTTGAAAAGGGGCATTATGTGAAACTATTGAATGTATTTCTATGAGATGTCTTTATTTTTGGTTCCAATATGACCTGCAATGGCTAAAATTTAGAAGGTGCATAGATGTTACCTTGAAGACCATGTGAAACAATGTGAGTGAATTTATTTTGGAGCTGCAATGCACTTTGAGTCTGGCTGAATAAGTTCTGTATAACTAACTTTCCCGATGTTTTACAGTTGGTTGACATGTAATTTGTTTGTGTTCATAATTTTCTCTCTGGATGCTTGATTCCTGTTCGTTTTGACTTTATAAGTTGTAATTGAAAGGATGGATGTGGGTTGTTGCAGGCATGACGCTGGTTTCCCAGGCTGGTCCATCATACTGTATACCTACTAATATAAGCCGCTGTAAAACTGCACAAAATGTGGTTATTGGTATGGCTAGTAACATTGATGCATCTAAGCTGAAGGAAACACCAGCCAGATTCTCTTCATTATCATGTAATTCTAGCAAGACACCTAAGATTCTGAGTTCAGAGAGTCTGTCCGTAGGAATGAAAAGAGGGCATCAATTTGTTGTCGCCGCAAGCCCTCCTACAGAAGATGCTGTCGTTGCCACAGAACCACTAACGAAAGAGGATCTTATTAGATACCTTGCCTCTGGTTGCAAGCCCAAGGAAAATTGGAGGTAAATTTTCAGTTCCTGATCATAGTTGGATTAGGGTCGTATCGTCTTCTTGCTGGAGACCTTGTCACTGATTGCATCCCCGAGGAAAAATGGTATATTGTTAAAATCATGCATATGGATAAAAGACTCTTCCTTGGCCCATTCCACCGTTCCTAAATTCTGCAAATCGTAGTGGTTCCTGAATTCTTGCAATTCAAATAATCTGACACAAATCATGTTTGTATCTACCAAAGGTCAATTATGATCGAACATATAGTGGGAAGGTTTTGTTGTGCTTGTACCCTTCTGACTAGTCTATCTCATACTGTAGTGCTTCGTATGCTTTTCAAGTTGTAAGTCCAAGCACCTTCTGTTAAAGAAGAGTTCTTCCTTCGTCCTTGCTAACAACCTCGTTTATATCCCATTTCATTTTGTTTTCATTGATACTCAATTCTATCGGGGTCTTTATATTTGATTTCTTGTTTTACCTGTACCCAAGGTATTTGCTTGTTTACACGTGTTACTTTTGCAGAATAGGTACAGAACACGAGAAGTTTGGTTTTGAGATCGGAACTTTGCGCCCTATGAAATATGAACAGATTGCAGAGTTGCTTCATGGTATTGCTGAGAGATTTGACTGGGACAAAATAATGGAAGGTGACACCATCATAGGACTTAAACAGGTAAAATGGTCATCTTGTTTATCTTCATTGCTTTTCCGTAGCTAATTGCATCTCATTCTTATGCCATATACTTTGTTCTGGACTTCTTTTCTACTGTTTATATACAAGCTAGATGCATCTCTTACACTGGAATTCTTTGTGCTGCTTTCTCAAACGGCACCTGAGTTGTTGATTATGTGCTTTTAATTGTTGTGCCCAGGAGAAACAAAGCATATCATTAGAGCCTGGTGGCCAGTTTGAGCTCAGTGGAGCACCTGTAGAAACTTTGCATCAAACTTGTGCAGAAGTTAATTCACACCTTTATCAGGTAAATTGAGATCGTTATACTTTTTTAGCATTTGCATGACTTGTGTTGAGGTTAATTCAACTTCTAGGTTTGTTGTGGTATAGGACAAGTGTCTTTTTTCCAAACAACGTCTGAGAAACATCTAAACGATCTGTTTCCATAAAAAAATATGTTTTTCTTCATGTTTTGCCAAAAAAAGGTATATGTGCATAGTTCTGTGGTCTACCTGATTCCAGTTCACCGTCCAAAACATTGGATCAGATTACTCATTTTTATGCTTCAAATCCTTCTCTCTAGAATTTTTCATTCCTTTAAATCAACTCTTTATGTTTATCTTATAACTTTCTCGAATTAATTTTGGGTCGATCTTGACTTGGATTCTATTAATTGTTGGCATTATAATTTTATTATTGTATGAATGAATATGATATTGTTTGGTGGTTCTTATCTCTTTTCAAATGCCTAATGAAATGCCTGCACACACACAATACATCCTATTGAGCTTGACTTATGTTAATTTCTCCAGGTGAAAGCCGTTGCAGAGGAAATGGGAATTGGATTCTTAGGAATTGGCTTCCAGCCTAAATGGGCACTCAAAGACATACCTATTATGCCCAAGGTATAATCATTCAATCAATTTATATTTTTTTTATCCAATTAACTTGCATGGAAATATAAAATGGATAATTGAGGAAAGTAAAAGGTAATAGTTGTCACAGAATTAGCTTGAACATGCTTTTCATATAAGACAAATGTGCCCTTGTAAACTTTTTAAGTGAGTTTTTGCGTCACCAACAAAAGGGATGGAATAAATAAAATTATGATCATATGGATTTATATTCATGGTTTTTATATTGTTTCATTGGTTTCCTGTTTGCCTTTTGCATGTCGAACCTTCATAGAAGGGATGGATCTAGGACTATTGAGATAGGGGGGGGGGGGAGTGAAAATTCATTTCCCTATGAAAAAGTGGAGGAAAAAAAATAATCAGATATGTCTAACTCATTATCTTTTGTAGGACACAAAATAAATTAAACGTCTTTAAGGATTCAAACTAAAATTTTGTAAGAAAAGAGGACCAAATGGGTCATCTTCTAATAAGGAAAGCTAATTTTCTATCTTTGGATGGTTAAATGAAAAAGGCTTTCAAGGGAAAACAGTTATATTTTTCAGGGATTAAATGAAAATTTTCTAAACAACAGAACCTAATATGCTGTATTAGCAGGGGGGAGGGGCAGGGCAACCCCTGGTCCCCCCTGGATTTGTCCTTCCTTCACAGTATGCTACAAATGCTTCCTTCTTTGTTAAATATGGCAGATTGTGTCTCTGAGCTTTCACATATCTATGCCAATCTCTCGGGAATTGTTTAGTTTTGTGGCTTTAAGCTGACTATTCAGCCAACTACACCCCACTAGTATTTTCTTGCTATAAGCTATCTAAAGTTGCATATGTAGACTGATTTAAATGTTCATGTCAAGAGGAAAGAGCCTCTAGAAATTTGCGGACTGCTTTAAGTATTGGATTTGTCAAAAGATCCTTTCCAATCTATCATGCGAGTCTGGGACACACCATCAGTGATATTTAATATATGTTTATTATCCCTGCAGTACTAGGCCTTTCAATTAATCCCTTTTTTAATACTTCTCCTTCCTTCCTTTTTTTTGTGCTATTTATAATCATGGTTGTCTTTGTAAATTTTAATTGCATGTCTACTGACATGTATTTTGTCTCAGGGAAGATATGATATCATGAGGAATTACATGCCCAAAGTTGGCTCACTAGGACTTGATATGATGTTTAGGACTTGCACTGTTCAGGTCAGATGAATTTTGCTTTTTCAATGGTTTAGTCATTTTGAATCAAAATTTTGCCTGGTGGCTAATTTTGTAGCTTAAACTTCCTTTTTTGTATTTAGTGAATTTTTCTCCTAATGTATATTGATAACTTTTATTTATATTAAAAATCGACTTTCAATAGGTTAACCTGGACTTCAGTTCTGAGGCTGACATGATAAGAAAATTTCGTGCTGGCCTTGCTTTGCAGCCGGTGAGAAACTTTTCTATATTCCTTCTTTTTTTTTCACTGCAAAATTTTCTGATTTCTTATTTTTTGAAAATAAACAGATAGCAACAGCTCTATTTGCAAACTCACCTTTCACTGATGGAAAACCAAATGGCTATCTCAGCAAGAGAAGGTTTCTAAACGTAATTGTACTGTTGTACTTAATATGAAATTTGTTTCCCATGGGCTTCCAGTGACTTTTCTTTACCTGAGCAGCCATATCTGGACTGATACTGACAACAACCGAGCTGGGATGCTCCCATTTATTTTTGATGACAACTTTGGGTAAGTTTAACTTGTTATTTGAGAGGAAAATAACATTTAAGATAATAATTTTTGGGTTGGGGTGGTGGAGGGTGGGTGGATTTGGAAATCCAACTACATAATCTATATTTTTCAAGCTTTTTGTTATTCTGAACGTTGTGATGTACAGGAACCTAGACCGCTTCAATTATGAGCACATATGATCATTGTTTGTGTAAATATAGATCTAATGACATGTATAGAATCACTCCTTGCTAGTTTGTTTATGATTAAGAGGAGCCATCATGACTTCCGACTACTGAGTTAAAAAGATCCAAGATGGGTAGCATCAATCCCGTTTCTTTTATCAGTTTGCAGATCAGGTGTAAATAAACATGAGGAATATACCCATTCCTGCATTCAAATACATGCTACATGTATGTTTGAAAGCTTAAGTTCATAATGCTTGCATGAATACTTGCATAAACAAGTGGACAAGCACTTGGTGTACGAAGTTGATTACATGATGACAATTTTGTTTTATTTTTCCCTTTGCAGGTTTGAGCAGTATGTTGATTATGCTCTTGATGTTCCAATGTATTTCGTGTATCGGAAAGAGAAGTATATTGACTGTACTGGAATGTCATTCCGGGTTTCTATCTATCCTTAATAGTCTTGTAATTTATGGCCTTTGATATTTGCACCAGCTTTTCAGGAATATCATGGGATGATAAGGTGTGCTAATTTTTCAAGAAGTAATGGTCATTTTATAATTTTGCAGGACTTTTTGGCTGGAAGACTTCCATGCATTCCTGGTGAATTGCCTACTCTTAATGACTGGGAAAACCATTTGACAACAATATTTCCCGAGGTTAAATTATTTTCATTTTGGTTCTTTTGCTAAAGATACTGTGTTCTGATCCTGACTCGTTTGAAGCATGTTGCTTTCTCATCTCATTCAGGTCAGGTTGAAGAGATACTTAGAGATGAGGGGTGCTGATGGAGGGCCTTGGAGGAGGTTATGTGCATTGCCAGCATTTTGGGTAGTTGGCCCCTTTGATCCTTTTTTTTTTCCCCATTTTTTGGTTGCATGATTTGTATATTTCTGATGTGACTCTAGCGAAATTTTTAGATGGAATGAACATTGCTATAAAGAATATGATAGAATCCTAGAACAGTTACAGTAGCAAGGATGTGTAACTTGAAGATATCAATCTTGTACCCATAGCATGTTTCATTGCTTTGTCATCTTGTAGTTTGGCACTGTTTTCATGTTGATATGTTTTTTTTAAAATGTCAGGTAGGGCTGTTATACGATGAAGACTCACTTCAAAGTGTTCTAGACATGACAGCTGACTGGACTTCTGAAGAAAGACAAATGTTAAGGAATAAGGTGACACACTTTTACAACCTATATTAAGAGCACGTTTGGGAACGCAGCTGCGGCTGCGTTCCCAAAAAAATTGAATTTTTTTTTTGCTAAAATTTTATATGGTTTGTATGTTTTGGATTGTTTTGATGTGCTGATGTCAAAAATGATTTTTAAAAAATAAAAAAAAATCATTTGCATGCATTTTGGCACGAAAAGTTATTTGAAAAGCACCCGCAACCACACTGCCAAACACGCTCAATCTCCTTTCAAGTCATAAAATGCCTCCAACAAGACTGAATATGGGCAAAAGACCATTACCCTGTGTAGTCCACTTGTAAAAAAAGTCTTGGTTGGGTGGGTTGTGTTCCCTGATGGCATTTCTTCCGTTGGGGGATATGTTTAGGCTGCCATAGAAGGGTCCACAATCTGGTGATCTAATGGACAACGAAAATCTCAAACTTTGCTGAGGACAATGAAAATTTCCAACTTTGCTGAAAATTTCGTTCTGTTTTCTCAATATTCAATGAAGCAAGTTCATGAAACCTGACATTGGTAGAGGCATAGGTTTGTGTTTTGATATCTGTCATGGCATTGTATATAGATGAGCATATGTGGTATAATTAGGATAGGTCTTGCTAGCTATTTAATTTTATCCTACCACAGAGTGCAGCCTGCATGTCTTTCGTAGTCCTGACAGTGCATGTGATATCATCTTGTAGGTTCCAAAGACAGGTCTAAAGACACCATTCCGGGATGGGCTGTTGAGACACGTTGCTGAAGAAGTTCTAAAGCTAGCTAAGGTACCCCCCCGAAGTCAAACTGCAATATGCTTTTGTTCATGAAGCAGCATGTAGCAAAAGATAAAACCTAGGGTTCTTCAAGCCCTAAATTCTGAATATCAATAATCTGAATAATCAATCTTTTATGAAAAATAACACACAATGTTGTTTAAATAGGGAGCTAAAACTGACCCAAGTAAGGAAACCTAAACCAAATAAAATTTTGTATAAATCCTAAAATAATTAAAGAAAATTTTTGAACATCTTCTGAGCTGAATCTAGACATGAAAACAAAGCTAGCTGGCCCCCTTATAAAACTGGGCTTGGAGACTGAACTTACAAAATTTCAGCCCGATCATAAAAAGCTATGCTTGTTTTCATCAAAAAGGTTGTTTGTCGTGTTTGGACTTCTTCTTGTACTTGTACTTATCTCTGGGACGTCCCGAGTCAGTTCAACTTTAGTAAAATGTTGTTCTCAAAACAATCACTTGTTCTTCTTCAGGATGGCTTAGAAAGGAGAGGCTTCAAGGAAGTTGGTTTCTTGAACGCAGTGGCTGAGGTGGCTAGCACAGGTAACTTAGTAATAACTACGTGTTTTTGCATGTTTCCCCAGTACTTAGTCTAAAGTTAACCTGCATAAGTTGTTTCTTGATGGTCACGAATATTAATGATCTTATGGCAGGCATAACACCAGCAGAGAAGCTTTTGGAACTTTACCATGGAAAGTGGGGGCAGTCTATAGATCCTGTTTTTGAAGAGCTACTTTATTAAGGTGAATTAGGTTTTTGAATCTCTGCAGCAGTGTCCTGCTATGTAATTCTCTCTGTTTACTTTGGGTGTAAGCCTTGTTCATGTTCTGAACTATTTTTACCTACTGTTACTGATAGTTTGTCTTATGCTGAATAAATTTCAAATTAAATCCTTGGTACGAGGATTCTCGTGAAACTCTCATTGAATACACCCGGATAGTTTGGAGCGAGTGAATATATTTTTTACTTCCAGAGTAATAACAAACTAATTGTATGCTTTTCACAAGCATTTATGGTTAAGTTGTTCGCCTTGTGTCATGCATCATCATTGTGATCATCCTTGATGAAAATGGTTAACCCATATGGTTGATCGATTCCATTTTCACAAATTAACCATGTTTTCACTGATCACAATATGCAAATTGGATTGTGAAGGTTGGTGATGGAAATGTGAATAGCATCAAACCTTCAACCTTGCACCTATTCTCGGTTCAAACATTGATGCATGCAAAATAAACTGACTGCTCATTTTAAGAATGACGCTACCTAGCTTTATCATGTGATAAAAAAGTTTCTGCTCTTCAGATACTGTCCCACATTTCCCCAGCCGTAGATCCTTCAATGCCCATGCTCTTCTAGGAGGTAATTAATTCATGGTCAGTTGCTTAACCAGGGTTTCCATTCTGTATCGCTAAAATCTGATGTGATATTGATGTGTCTCAGGTCACCTCTCATGACCGAGCCATGTGGCTGCCCGCAGGTACCATGTGCTCCCGATACCCACTAGAGATACCCCACCACGTTAACATTTTATGTGGTAGCTATCCATGCAATTGTTTTGTTTAGTTTCTCCTGTTTTTTAGCTACCTCTTATCATATACTTGGATAATTACTTGTTGGTATATACATTTTATCTGTTCGGTGTATCCAACCAAGGCAGAGATTTGGAGGGGGTTATGTCAAGTGCACCTGGCTGGATTGAGAGGTGTGAGATTGCTGTGAAGGGAACAGGCAAAACATAATAGGGTGATAATTTAGATGGGGACTGCTCGTTATCCCTACCACTCTTGATTAGGTGTTGAATGACTCGAGAACGATGCTATAACAGTAGAGTTTTTAGAAGCACATCTCAGAACATTATCAAATCTCATCTCATGTAAGCTATCGTTTTCCCTATCAATTAGCCTGCAAGTGGGAGTGAGATCTATTAGGCTAATTTGCATGCCTATCATGTCTTTAGGTTTGATGGATTGGATACGGTGCCAGTGGTGGGACATTTACTAATTCACTTTTTTTATTCTTTTGGCTCGTTGTGGTTTTTTCCCCAAACCCTTTGCAATGAGATTGTGTGTTTGATAATTTTAAATGCAGTCCAAGCACAGCAACAAACAGGTTGTAGATAGGCATCCACATATGATCTCATTGGGTGAAAGGGAAAAATCATATATCATATTATAGGAGGAGGGCTGAGCATAGGATTCCAGCATCAAGAAGCCAGCTAGTCCTCGAGGAGGGGTTCGGAGGAGGGCCAGAAAGAATACTTGTTCAAGAAGAGACAGATTGATGACAGGGAAGCCTCATTCCCTACAATAATTGAAGCTTCTTAGCTCTCACTCCTCTGTGAAACCACCTTAGGTTCTGTATCACCAATCAGGCACCTAATTTGATCTGAAATCACCAATGAGATCTTAATTCCTTGCGGTCTAACCACCTTGTTTGTCCGAAGTTCCAACATTACCAGACTACCCTCCCTCGTATGTCTATCATGTCATTTCTGATCGAGTGACCAAGTTGTCAGAAAAAATCTCTAAAAATGGACAGGTTTGTATTGGCCATAGACATCCCATCCGGGGATGGACCTTGAACGAGGCCTGCCTAGATTACGAGTTAATTAATTTTTTTAAAATATTAAAAATAATATCATTTTAAAAAATAAAATAAAATAAATTTTTGACTGATAAACTAGATCGTGAGTTGATTTATTAAGTCGAACATTTTAAATAAAGTTAAATTACACCCGACTTTTAGAGAGAGAGAGAGAGAGACAGAGAGAGGGCAGTTTTGGAAAGTAAATTGACAGATAGAAAATCAAATTGGGAGTGGGGTTGAAGGAAGCCTATAATGCAACTTGTTATTTCCTGATCGAATCCAGCTCACAACTCATTGTTGGAGTTATTGACATGTTCCCCTCCTAACATGGACGCGCGCACACGATATCATTAAATATTTTCTCTATAATCCTCGCTTTCTGATTGGCTAAAATAATATCAAAGTCACCCTCTTAAAATCCTATCCTTCCTTGCACCTACAAAAGCCCTTCACTTCTCCATTCTCCATCGCTCTCCTCTACTCTTTTTCTCTACATTTCCCTTCTTAACATTACCATTGTTAATTATTAATCCAGATGAGAGAAATCCTCCATATTCAAGCTGGTCAATGTGGTAACCAGATTGGTGGCAAGTTCTGGGAGGTTGTGTGTGATGAACATGGGATTGATCCGACGGGGAATTACACTGGCAACTCTCACGTTCAACTTGAGAGGGTCAATGTTTACTACAATGAGGCTAGTGGTGGCCGCTATGTGCCTAGGGCTGTCCTAATGGACCTTGAGCCAGGGACCATGGACAGCTTGAGGACTGGTCCCTATGGGAAAATCTTTAGGCCTGACAATTTTGTTTTCGGCCAAAATGGAGCTGGAAATAACTGGGCCAAGGGACATTACACTGAAGGAGCTGAGCTGATCGATTCTGTTCTTGATGTTGTTCGAAAAGAGGCTGAGAATTGTGATTGCTTACAAGGTATAACTTCCACATCCTCGCATTTGTAGGTAAAATTGTGTTCAGTTTAGTCCATGTAATCATTTCTTGGCACATTAACTTTAGTTTCTTGAATTAATTATTGGTGATGTGATTAGGCTTCCAAATCTGTCATTCTTTGGGAGGTGGAACTGGATCAGGAATGGGGACTCTGCTTATATCAAAGATCAGGGAAGAATACCCCGATAGGATGATGTTAACTTTCTCAGTATTTCCCTCTCCTAAAGTTTCTGATACAGTGGTTGAGCCTTACAATGCCACCCTCTCTGTACACCAACTGGTTGAAAATGCTGATGAGTGCATGGTCCTTGACAACGAAGCTCTCTACGATATCTGCTTTCGTACTCTCAAGCTCACCAATCCAAGCTGTAAGTCTACGCCCCAATTGTGCTCTGATATAACATATTGTTGATTCTCTAATATCAATGTATGCGTATGTGTTACAGTTGGTGACCTTAACCATCTTATCTCAACAACCATGAGTGGAGTGACATGTTGCCTTCGATTCCCTGGTCAATTGAACTCCGATCTTCGAAAGCTGGCCGTGAACCTAATCCCCTTCCCGCGTCTCCATTTCTTCATGGTTGGTTTTGCACCATTAACATCCCGTGGCTCGCAACAGTACCGAGCCTTAACCATCCCTGAGCTGACACAACAAATGTGGGATGCTAAAAACATGATGTGTGCAGCTGACCCTCGGCATGGTAGATACTTAACTGCCTCAGCTATGTTCCGAGGCAAAATGAGTACCAAGGAAGTTGATGAACAAATGATAAATGTGCAAAACAAGAACTCATCATATTTTGTTGAGTGGATTCCTAATAATGTAAAGTCAAGTGTCTGTGACATTCCACCAACTGGGCTAGCAATGTCATCAACATTCATGGGAAATTCCACCTCTATTCAGGAAATGTTTAGACGTGTTTCGGAACAATTTACAGTCATGTTTAGGAGAAAGGCATTTTTGCATTGGTACACTGGGGAAGGAATGGATGAAATGGAGTTTACTGAGGCTGAAAGTAACATGAATGATTTGGTTTCTGAGTATCAACAATATCAAGATGCCGCTGCGGATAATGACGACGAGTATGATGAAGAAGAGATAGTGGAGAACTAAAGGGCTATTTGACCAGGTTGTTGTTTGGCTATGGTTATGGCTGTAATAAGGATGTTTTTTTTTTCCTTTTCTTTTTTAACGGAGTTAATTTATGTTTATTGTTTTGGTGGTCAACATGAGGTCATGTTTGAATAATTGTGATATTGTGAATATTACTATGTATAATTGTTGGGTCCAAAAATTGTATTATTGCTTCTTCTTCTTCTTTTTCTTTAATATGGATTGGTTATCATCTGCTATTGGTAATTTTTATTTATATAATATTAATATTATCAAAATTATTTTTAAAAAATCTCAACTCTAATTGTAATTTGAGGAGGAATTTTAAATAAAATCATCATTCCTCTTTATCTCTCTCAAATCTAGAAAATACATAAAAATCATTGATTTTTAAATGAAATAGGTGTTTATTTGTAATTTCATATACACAATACAATAATATAAGAGGCTCGTTTGACATTATAGTTGAATTGTTTTTGTTATTTTTTGAATTATTATTTTTTAATAAATATATTTTTATATTATTTTAATATGCTAATATTAAATAAAAAAATTATTTTAACATATTTTTTTAATAAAAAAAACAGCTTGAATCGTAATTTCCACCGTAATCTAAACAGACACGAAGGGCCGTTGGCTCTACAAGGGAAAAATAAAAGCAAATATTTAACTCAAATATTAGTACTAAATTATTGAGCTATGAAAGCACCTTGGGTCCATAGCTCAGTGGTAGAGCATTTGACTGCAGATCAAGAGGTCACCGGTTCGAACCCGGTTGGGCCCTCTTTTAATATTCCTGACATTTTCTTTTTCTAAGCTTCCTTTGCATCGGTTTTATCTCTCTCAACAGATGAACAATTATTAGACCACTTTAACCCAAATTCACCCCACACACAGGAGGAGGTGAGCCCGGGAGAAGGTCGGCTCCCGAATCACCAACTTTTCTTATGGCCAATCAGGGTTCCTAGTCTGCCATTCTTTAATGGGCCACGGATAGCTAGTCTGGTGTTAACCCGACCGGCCTATTGCAATGTGATACACCTCCTCCTCCTCCCATGACACAGCAAGGAAAACACAGGCGGGGAAGATGATGGCTAATGTTTTCATGGCGCAAAAGTTCTTTCAATATTATTAAAAAGGGAGACACCAGTCTCAAATAACAAAAAATAAAAAATAAAAAAATGTCGGCATCAAGAGTGACTTTTCGTCGAGCAGCAAAATTAATGTTGAAACCAATAATGTTGAAACCAATATTAGATCAGCTAAGATTTCAAGGGCCGGTGCTGAAATTGAAGGGGACAAGTGGACATATAGAAACCAGGTTAGGTTGTTGAAGAGAATGGTGTTTATCAAGCATTGACGCCTCTTGACGCTGTTGCTTCATGCACATTTAACAGATTTATTTTTTATTTCTTAAAATTTATTTTTAATATCAATATATCAAATCAATTTATCTAAAAAAACAAGTGAATGATGCTATCCTCTGCTGCTCATTTGACAGATTTTTATTACTGCTCCTGGGAATTTTGCATGGCTTTGAGACCAATTTAAACACTCTACCTGCACCACAAATGCAAGCTTGCGCTTGCACTTGCACAACGAAAATCCCACCGACACAATAAAAAGACATGGATGAAAAGCAAAAATATTTGATTAAAAAACTTGACATAAATGAACACCAATTCCACCTCTGCTTATGCAGCCACAACCAATGACACTGTACATAAATTACATGGATTGCAATAACATTTTCTATTCACCCTCCAAAAGCAATTTGAAACAGCAGTTGATTCCCTCTACAAACATGTAATCTGTCTCAAGAATGTCTTAATTATTCCTCAAGATTTCTGTATTGGAAATGGTCAGCAGCAGAAGCAAGAGCATCCCTCATATCTGCATGAGTGACAAATATGGCAAACACCCATTAAACTGACCAAGCCTAACCCATCAAATAATGTTCCAAAATAATTCTTCAAGATGACAACCAATCAATGCATGCAGAAGATTGAGGCAATTTACAGCCATTTTTTTTTTTGCTGTGAGGTCAAAACTCAAAAAAGCCCTGGATCATCCTGACTTGAAATTAAGCTTGTGTTCACCATTGGTGGTCGTCTTAAGGAAAAGAAGAGATTTACTTTGACCCTTGTCCTTGTACTATCAGGCATTTGTGATCCTTTTATTTTCAAGAGTTGATCCCTCTTTTAGAGCTGCTTGTGCTTCGTTCTCCCTTCCCAGCACAAAAAGAGCTACTGCTTGTAAATAAGATGCAATATGCCAAATAGGGGATATTGCCTGGGCTTGCAGTGCATCATTTAGGGCCTCCTGGGGCAAGTTGGTCATGAGGTAGGATAGACTCCGGCGTGCATGAACGGTTGGGGAAACCATGTTTCCAACATCAATGAACTGCAAATTGATAAACTGTGAGCATTTGGAAATTTTGATGATAACCAACCAATAGAACAATTTGGAACATTTGATTGGATACAGAAATACATTAACCCTACAAAAGAATCCTAACATTAAGATCTCATTGTTCTGTAACGATAGACTTCTTTTCTAATTTACAATTAAATTCGCTGATGCCCCCCTATACTTATATTCTCCACTTTAATAAAATAACTTATTTAATTCACTTCAACCAATCTCAAAGGTTATTAGGAAAAAACAGAAACAAATTAACCTGGGAATAGAGTTCAGTGGCAGCTATAAAATCTTTGTGCTGGAAAGCAACATCTCCCTTCTTCGTATTTAATGTTTCCTGCTTTTGGTTGGTCCACATCTGGAATGAGAGCTACATGACAGTAAGGAAAAAAAAAGCAGATCATAGGAAGCAATGTTACAGCTGAACCAGTCAGGCATATGTAAGAAATCAATGACATGCATCCAATAAAGGAGATGAAAACACAGGATGAGTACACTCGGTGGGAGTAAAGAATCAAATGAGTTTTCCCTAGCATCACATAAAACCAATAGGGAAAAAGTGGCAAAAATATACAAACATGAGCATACAAGTACATAGACACTAACTAAATAAATGCTAATGGGGAAACTGTGAGCATCAAGCCAATAACAAGAACCAATCAAGAAATATCAAGACCCAGTACATTCTTGTAATATTGCCATGCTAAAATCAGAAGAAAAGTATTCAAATGTTAAGGTCAAAATGATGCTAGTGTAGCAAAACCTTGAAGCTAGAATGATTTGTCAATTTCTTAATTTTTAATTCCATCGATTTAGCATGGCAAAAGTGAAAATCAAGATTTTCTTTGGCAGAACTATAGGAAAAACCATGATCTGACACAACAAAAACCAGAATCTTTGAATCTCTAATTAAAGAAACTGATAATAAATGCCCAGATGATTGCATTAATAGCATTCCATAGTTCCATTTTACTATATCAGAAACAAACCTCAGTAGCTGTACCCTCGTCATCTTTATACCCAAGCTTTTCTAAAATCTCATGTATGGCAGTCAAATCCATTCTTAAACAAGCCTCACCAAGTGGTGAAAGAGGTAATGCTGCAGCAGCATCTTGTATCCCCATCAATTCATGAGAAGGAACCTGCAAAACAGTTTACTAAATAATTCCTTTGAAGCATAGAGTGATTCAAACGTTTTAATTCTCACCAGAAAGACAAAAGTGTATGGCCTATTATAGTTTGTAAAAGTTCCATGAGATCAGCACCAAAACTCAAAGCAATAGGTCAGAAAACAGACGTTCCAAAAAAAGTGTTAATAGGACCACCAAAGCAAATCTGAAAAGAACTGCTTGTTGCTGGGCCCGACAAGAAGCATTATTTTGACCAAATACCATATTTCCAGATATCAGGTCATGTAATTGAATACTCATTTATGACTAAGAAATTTGCTCATTTTATTTTAATTTTAATTGCTTTGAGTAAAATGAAGTTGCTGTATGTGGTAGGATTTGTTTGAGAAACTCAAGGGCTTAAAAAGAATAAATTCCCCGATACTTGAGAGTAAGTGAATAGCAACCAACCTCGGTATCCTTCTGAAGAGGAATCAAAGCAGCAACTAAAGACTTTGAATTTGGTCGCTCCCGGGGCTCATATTGTAAACAACGTGAAGCTAACCGCACCAACTCAGTTCCATCATCATTTGTAAATTGGCCTTCCAAGCAAGAATCTGTCAGCATTTGAATATTTCTGTCCCTTATCAAATCCAGTGCCTGAAATAAGTTTTGAACCAAAATATTAGATGCCAATTATGTGATACTCCAAATGTTGTGATGGATAAAGACAACACAGTTAAAATAAATTTTACTTTATTGTTCAAATATTTCAGGAATGTATGGAAATCTATTAAGAAAAAAAATGAGTAACAGAAAAACTATGTCTGGTCGCTACAGCCACAGCTTTTATCATAGGCAACGGTCCCAGATTATTTTGTGATTCCAGTGAGAAGATGGAGCTTTTGGGATGCACAGCATAATAAATGAAGAAATTTACAATAAAACTCACTAGCAGATGCTTGATATTTCAGTATCAAAATAATCCTATTGAGGACGGAACTTACATGGCTGGGAGGAATATGTTTCCCACTAAGAAGGTCCAGCAAAAGGGTGCCAAAGCTATAAATTACACTTTCTGGTATTACCCTTCCTGCAGAATGAATGAATAATTTAAGTTATAAAGGAGATAAAATAATCAAGAAACCATGATCATGATAGCTGTTTAGGCAAATATTCGACGAGCATAAATCGTGTTAAGAACTTTAATAGGATTAAATTGAAACAACAATTTCACATGCCATGTGTACAAAGATCAGGGTGAAGATTAGATGCGCAATAACATTTAGCTTGTTTCAGAGAATTAGATACCCGTCCTCAGATACTCAGGAGGAGTAAACGCCAAGTTTGTACTGTAACTTTTTCCATCTCTCCTGTTCTTCATCAGACCAAAGCATGAAAGTCTAGGGTTGCCCTCCTAATAAATAGAATGATAAGATGAACATGAACTCTGTTAAATCCTAACATTGATACGGAACACATTAAAAGATAATGACATACTTACATCATCAAAGACAATTCTATAAGCATTCAGATCATGGTACAGAGCACGTCCCTTGCTAGTACAATATTCTAGAGCTTGCGCAAGATGGAGAGCCACTCTAAGTCGCATTGCCCATTTCATTGGTTGTATTTCCCCTGAAGAAACCATCAGGCCAGCATTGATTTGTAAGGAAAAAAAAAGAGAAATTAAACAACAAGGCTGCTCCCTGGTATTGTTGTTAGGTGTATTAATTCCAAACACACAGCCAGGAGCTCAAGCAACAGTAATGGTGACAAAAACAAGAGCGAATCTTTTGCGTTGCAAAATCTGTAACAGTAGAAAAATTACTGTTTGTAACCAGGAATAATGATATAACAGAAAGGTGCTGCATTTCCTCCATAATCTACTACATGCACACACAAAGAGACATAAATTTCCAATAATAGGTATACTAATTGCTCAATATGAAAGAATACATAATGCGAGCTTGGAAATAGAAGAAAGAAGCTGACAATATCCACTAGATGCTAAAGGAAACAAAAGGGCACCAGAGACAGACTTACAATGGAATAAGTGTTTGGCTAATGTATCATTGGGCATAAACTCTGCAACAAGTAACCTCTCATCCCCTTCACCACAACAGCCAAGTAAATTTGCCAACCTATGGTTCCGGAGCTGACCGACAGCTCTTGCTTCTTCCTAAATTCATAGAACATTGCAATTAAGGGACAGCATTATCATGCTAGTGGCAGTTGTATACAGTAGATGGAAAAGGCATGACTTCTGTGAACAATGGTATTTGGTAAAGAGAAACAACATGCTTCACTTACCAAAAACTGCCTGGCATCAGGCCAAGCTGATCTATTAAACCGTTTCACAGCAACCCTCCTCTGATTCTCAAGCTTCCCCTTATAAACCACATTTGGAGCCTTTTCCCCATGTTCAGAAACTATATTTTCTACAGAAAACCCTGATGTCGCCATCCTTAGGGTTTCGATGTTGTATTCACGAAATGCAGGCAAATCGTCAAGTTCACTCTTCTCTTCATTAACTACAAAGACCGAACAAACCAATGATCAAAATGACACCAAATAAATAAACTAACAAAAACCACCCATTCCACTTACCCTCATTGCGGTCTTCGGGAACTGATCCATTATAGTCAGAGCTCCAACAACACTTAGTAAGTTTCGAACACTCGCAGCCCATCCCAATACCACAATTTGAAAGCAAAGGACTAATTAAATCAATTCTTCAAGGCCCAATTTTTCTCTAGCTCAAACACTCCATTATCTTCAGTAGACTTAGCCTTTCTTCAAATTTTACAATATCTCAATGGCAATCGTGTATATATATATATATATATATATATAAACTGCAATCCTCACTGCAATAAGAAAAGAAAAATTTGCCCTCAAATACTTCTTTTTAGAACAACCCAATTAACCAATGGCAATAACAGTACTATTCAAACATTTGATTCTACAACAACCCAAAGCTACAAAAATCAAAATAAGAATCTTGAATTGTCACATCATCAGTTCTCTAAATAAATATATAAAAAGAGAAAATCCTAACACTTACTGAAAAACATCATTTTCTTCAAGTACAAACTCTTCTTTTCCCTATGAATCTAAACTCCCACAAAAGTTATGCAAAAAGGTAAGCAAAAAGGAGCGATTTCTAGATGCTGATTTATTTCTTTTTCCTAAGCTATCTGAACAACCAAACAAAGGAAATCATCAAAAAAAGAGGAAAGAAAAACCCTTTAGTCCACCAACAATCAAGCCAACAAAACTTCACCTCTCACTCACTCACTCACTCTCTCTCTATCCCTGCATCAGCTCAAGTGGTTCACTTTATTACAAAAAAAAAATAAAAATCAAACCCACAAAACTTCACACAAAAAACACAAAGAAAGAGAACAAAAGAGAGAGTCTTGAACCTGAATAGAGGGAAGTGAAGAGAAGACTTGAGCTTTAACAAATTTCAAGAGAAAAGAAAACAAGAAGGGGGTCTTTTTATTACAAGGTTTATGTGTGTTTTTTGTAGTTTGTGTTTGGCAATGCAAGAAAATAGATGGAACTTGGCTTTTTGTGAAGTTGGGTTTGAATGTTCTTTTGAGTTTCTGAATCCGAGAGAGATCCTTCAGTTCCTTTCTTTCTTTCTATGCAAGAGAATAAGAATTTTGAGGGCTTTGAGATTTGGATTAATATATCAAATTTTTATTTAAGACTACCACTATATACTTAGTTTAGTATATATTTATAGAGATATGCATGAGAGGTTTCTCTGTCTTTGCTGGGTGTTTTTGGATGTGTTACTGTCTTGTTTTTATTATCTATCTATATTTTTTTCTTAATTTCCACCGACATGACACTCACTTTTCTCATTTTTCTACGAGTAAGCTCCCACGATCAATCTGCCCACCTGTACTGTTTACTTAGATCAGCTATAGGAGATCATCTATTCAGATCTTGGAAAAAATAAACTTGTAAGAAATTCACAAGGTTTTGTTGAGAGAAGTCACTTTTAACCATGGTTCCTTGCACACTCTCTAACATGTTGGGTTGTTGAGTTGCTAGGTTACGGAAAAAGAGAGACAGAGAAATACTAGTTTTGGTGGGAATAGTTTCTGTTTTCCAATCAACTGTAAAAGTGGGACTTGTCTCAAAACATCACTAACTAAAAAAACATGGGACCTTGAGCAAAAGAGATACGGCCATTCCTTTTCTTGTTGTCCTTTTGTTTTTGTTTTTATCGTTTGTTTGATGATTCATTTATGAT
>Ga0325410_1002866_pt1 | contig 19380 bp, 10 predicted proteins | sample PopdelMetagenome_16_FD_206182 | JGI IMG/M metagenome (GOLD analysis project Ga0325410, IMG submission 206182) | Populus deltoides microbial communities from Bellville, Georgia, United States - Xylem-PdIQD-R3 | ecosystem: Host-associated > Plants > Phyllosphere > Stem > Wood/Secondary xylem... | reverse complement strand
AGAGTTTTGGATAAAAAAATATATTTTTTTAAAATTTAAATAATTATTTTAATTGCTTTCAATTTTTATTAAAAAAATTCGTTATTTAAAAAAAAACCAGGGTTTTTTTGAAATAAAAAAGATATGCATAAATAGAAGGAGAGAATTTCAATTGAAGAAATATATCTTTTACTTCTATATATAAATCAGTGAAATGTTTTTGAATATTTTATTATAAAATCAAATAAAAATTGGTTTTGAAAATAATTCAAATAACATTACGCAGGAAAAAAAAAAGGGGTTAAATTACGAAAACTAATAAGAGCTGCTATGATTTTGTACGGAGGCAATTGCCCCTTCACTTGCATTAAACTCGGCCCAACTTTCAACTAAGAACTTTCCTCTTACTCTTGCGTAGTATTTCACATTCATCCACTTAAATTTAGCCTTTACGATTTTTTTTAAAAATATTTTTCTGCTAACTTAATTTTCTGTAAGTAGTTCAAGTTTTACAACACAGAGTAACGTCTCTAAGATCTGTGGAAGGATCCATGCTGTCATTGCAGAATTTTTTAGCTGGCAAGAAAAGGATAATATAAAATACCACCATAACAGCAATAATATTAATAACTCAACACTTTTGATTTATACGAAGAAATTGTTTTTAGACAGGGTTGAATGTTTTTTTCTTATAAAACTAATCTGAAAAATGAAGAAAAAAAAACCCTTCCGTTTTTCATGACACGATTTTATCCAACGACTTTCCATTACGAAATTAACAAAAAAAATGATATTTTCTTAGTAGTTCTCTACTGTTCTTGATCATATTCTCCTGGAAATTTCTCTTCTGCATGTCTTTGTCCAAGATATCACAGTATCTAGGAAAGATAGATTCTACGAACCAAGTAACAGTTCTTTCTTGGTGTTTATAACTTGCTCTTCAGCTCAATAAAATCTGAGCTCAACCCTTTGAAGTTTCACACCCCATTAAACCTTGAATGTCATAAAATTTGCTTCCGACTTCTTCTCTGCAATCATAGAACATTCAAATTTCTTTGAATAGAAATAAATTTAGGTTTGCCACAAAGTTTCTTATCAGATTCTCAGTAGACCAATTTGAGATCTTGTATATTCACGGCTAAACACCTACTTGATTGTTAATGTCTTCATCCGTTGCATTACATGGATCTCCTATAATTCACTATACCAATTCTCATATATGTCAAGCATATAAACAAGCAATTGATCTTTTAGTGCTTATCAAATAAATCCAAAATTGTCAAACGGCCATTAGAATCATCGACGGTCTTCATCAATGGAGTACATATCGCTGATCACTTTTTTCTGTCACTCGATAATTAGGTTGCTAGCTAACAATGCTTTTACTACCTTTGGTTGCATGCATGGCCAAATCATGGAGAGCACGAACGGTGGGTAACTTTTGAATAATGCATGTATCTAATCCATATGAAGGACAAGCAATTGAAATTCTTTTCTAGCAGTCAATTTATGCTTCAGTAGAATACTCCAACTCCTGGAAAATCATGACAACACCGACATTGTATTCAATGCCCCAGCTTTTTCCTTCTCTTTTACAGGCACTAGCAAATTATGTACGTAGTAGAAAATGGAAATTCTCAATGCTACCTGGACAGCATAATCATGACCTAGCAAGCCAATATGCACATCTATTGTGGCCTTTTACAGGCACTAGCGATATAAGGACGAGCATCATTGAAATTGAAGGAAGTACCTGATCGATCATGTATTAATTTCCTAGATTAATGAGAGGATTGTCCTCAAGATTTGCTAAAACATTAGCCACCTCCTTTGGAATTCACTTCAACAGGTGAACATTTGATAATGCGCGGTAGGAGTTTTCATCAAGTTTTCACTCCTTAAGGACTAGAGGCTTTATTTAGTAATTAGCTCTTCGTCGTGGAGCATAGTTTCGGGGAATATAGGTAATGGCTATGATAGATTGTATAGAAAAGAAGGAACAACTTTTTTTTTTTATCAGCAATACGTAGGAGAAATAGTTGCATCTTTACCTAATATGGTGTACATACGTAGGTAAAATTTTCAGTCCTCTACGTCAATGTTCACCTTCCAAAATCTATACATGACACCTCTCTGCTATGTGTAAGAAACCTCTTCATCCCCCTATTTTGCTAACATCGACAAGGAATACATTGTAGGAACCTGCAAGTTAGTATAGGTTTGGCAAAATGACAATAGAAGTGTTAACGAACAAAGTGATGAGGTTGTGTTCCATTATCTAAGCGTTGTTTTCCAAGTAGTGCTATGACAAAAATTCTGCTCTGAACAGGTTCGTGAAAAGTATGAGCTGTGAAGATGTGAGAGATCCGATCCACATGCGAATCCCACCATTCTGATGGCTCACAATTTTTTTTTTATGTTCGTACGGGCATTTTTTTTTTATTGTTCATTTAATTTAATTTTAGCTCCATTTTCTTTTTCTGAGGAGTTCAAGAGCAATAATTTAAGAGAGTCTTTATTGCTTGTTCTCTTTTCCCGTAAAATATTTTGTCTCGACTCTTTTTGCTATGTTGATGACAACAAACTTGAAAGAACACTGTACATAAAGTGAATGATTTGCGTATACATTCTCTTCCTTTTTGCTCCATGACCCATATTAACAGAAGTGGAGCACTCTCTTTTCTTGCATGATTTTCAGTTTTATTTATTTATTTTGGAAAATGATGAAGAGGTATCAATGTATTTCAGTGAAATCAGTTGCTGGCCAGGTCTAGGCAAAGTGGCCCTATGCCTGGTTAACCACAAATGATTAACCATGAATGCTACCAATTTCCAAACACAAGATGCATGGTATGCGTCCGAGAAGAACTGCAGCCAAAGGGCTAAAAACCCAGAACTAATTACAGAAGCTCATTTTGTCATGAATCAAAAGGAAAGCTGACGCCTGTCTATATCAACATCCATGCACAATGAATTAGATCCAGTTTGGCACACGAGACATGGCAGAATATGATAAAATGATCTGTGAAGCTATTTATAAGTGCATTATGTGCCAAGGTTTTATGGGATCTTGATAGAGAGATCAGTTTTTCTAATCTTATAGCTTTAAACACAATCTAATTAATCATATGCTATTCACTTCTCCAAATGCAAGAAGTGAATTTTGATTTTCAATCTTTATCATGGTTGGTCAATTTTCAACACAGCCCTCCTTTTTGGAATATCACCCAGATAATAAACAGGGGATATAGGCAAAATTTTCCGACCTGTGATAGGCAGGCACAAGTGGGATTGCAGCTGTAATATGATCATAAGAAATCATGTCCCACCACACCATGACTTTTTCTGCGAATTGGGAATTTAGGACCCACTTTATTGTTTTTTTTAATTGACAACAACACGTGTGAGTTGGTTTTTGGGCTCTCATCTTTCAGCACTGGCCCCCCAACAGAAAGGGTACTGATGAGTTGTGAGCATGTGGAATTTCCCAGAATTAACAAAAATTTCAAAAAATTTGAAGTTCCTTGCATCCACCAAGCTAAGTAGATCAGAAAAAGTTCTGTCCTTGAAATATTATGTGAAGATGCATGGAATCCACACATGACATGTAAATCTGGACAAACATGATAAGTTCAGTATATATCTTTGCTATCTTCTCAAGTGAAATTGCACGGACCATCTTTTGTGTTCTGTAATCAAAAGTGAAATGATTGTTAACAAGACCTTCAAGCACCCAATTCCCTGAATCCTCCACAGGTTTCTAAGAAACACCATGGTGTACATCATATTTCCAAAGATCTTTGCCGATTATTTGATCCTGGCATGCCGGTTCATCATCGAAACTTGCTAATTGAAATTACTTAATTCTTTAGTCCTAAATACTGAAGACTTCAATTGCGAATGTCCTACAAGGCAAACGTCTAGTCTATTTTTGAACTTGGCTAATGATCCATTACATCCGCCTATCAATTCAATTTGATTGAAAACGTAGCATCATTAATTTAGAACACGCAGAGATGTAAATTAGAGGCTGTCAGAGGCCCACTTCTAGCTCTGCCTTCTGTGGAACTCAAGCCAGGCTGGAGAGGATAGGAGTTCAACAGTAAATAGGCATGGGAGAGATTTTTCAGGTTCGAGGGACTGAGCATGGGGACATATTTATTGGTGTCGCTGACTTGGCTCAAAGTTTCCCACAAGAACAACGAAGAGTATTCATCAACTCATCATTTTTGTATGGATTGGTGTAGGAGAATATATCCAGCTTCTAAAGCACGTTAGCTCCTGGATTTAGCTCATGATTAACTCCTTGAAAAGAAGCAATGAAAATTGTTCTATACATAATCATTATTAGTTTCTCTCAAGAGCTAGCAGTGCTCGAGACTCAATCTATTAGTGTACTTGCGATTAGTCAACTATCAAATACAAATTTAGACCTAAGTACATAAAAGTTAAGGCTGTAATTTTGCAACGCTTCTAATGAAACAAAACCTTGAATTTTGAAGCCTTCTTTTTCCTAAATCGCGACCGGGTGTCTATATGAGCCCCCGCCGACTCTTAATTCCACAGGACTTGGTTTTTCACCTAAGCAAATCTTAATTACGTGGTTAATTCCACTGGGTGTCTATATGTTCATGCCTTTACACTGTAGTTGGAGGTACTTAAAAGATGTTCTAAATTGAAAATTACATGTTTTTTGGGATGTTTTCGATACTTGTAATATGACAGGGATGCTAAAATACAAAAAAAAAAAAAACGATGTGAATTAGATAATCTTTTTTTTTCTGGGAAAATGCAGCTTAGGATTGAGGACACCAAAACAAGGACTTTAAGCAAGTTTTTCCAAAGACAGCGTAGAAACAAGGGCAATTAGTGTAGACAACACTCACTTATCACCATATTTGTTAGTAAATGCCTATCAATCAATTCTTACAATTGGCCAAAAATGGACACTTTGTCCATTGATTATGTCGGGAATCAAAGCTTTTAGAGCCATAGATACTGTGAATTTCAACTTTTTCTCACGGCAGCCAGCTATTGTAAAGACCCCACAACTTCAACAACTGCCCTTCAGATGACCATTCAATTATACAACCATCTTTATAAAAATTAAAAAAAAAAACCAAACTTTGTCAAAATTCCTCCCTCAGAATCAATCCCAAGACTAGGAACAGAAAGTAGGCAGCAAATCTTCAAGCAAGGAAAATGTGGTTTGTGGATACTAGCAGACAGGGATATGCATGCAGGTTGTAGACTAGGTTGTAGAGATAATCCTTATTGTACCTGCTGTCAAGCTCAATTTCCTCATGTGTTTCATTTTTTTGGTCAGATCAGGCCAATTGATCATGGTTGCTAATCTTGGCCAGTCTTATGCATCATTTGAAGCAATTCAATTTCCCCTCTCTTATGATGCATACAACACGAAAATTGAAGGCAATCATCGACCCATCCGATCGTTAATTTGGGCTGGTGTTGTCCAATTGTTTTGAATGACTTGAATCAAAATCAGTTTCATTCTTTGAATTTTAACAAAACCACCTTCTACCAGAAAAAAATTATCTTGACAACACCTAAGAGATGTAAATCTTAATCTGCTGTTGGCTAAATTATTCGTAATGCAGGAGCCATAAAACTAAGGGCACCAGTAGATGCCCGGCCGGATCGATCTTGTCATGTCTAAGAGAGGCATGGCCAGATTTCTTGCTTGTATAACCGCATGTCTGGACATTGGGTTATATCTTTAGTGTCTTTAGGTTTCTCTCAAGGTTTGCAGAAAAACCTCAATCATGAAAATGATTTTGTTTAAAAAAAGCTGCAGCAAAAACTTTAGGTTTGATAGTGTGATGATAAATGATTGAAATTGTGTTTTATCCCATTAATAATTTTAAAAATATTTAATTAATTAATATACACCATAATTTTCCATATATTCACTAAAAATTCTCGTAAAATCTTGATTAGAAAAACCTACAACTTGTAGCTTTTTTTAAATCTATATTATCAAAGCTAAAAATACACTAAATAGACCTATAACCAAATGGCAAAGCAAAGACCTCATGGGCCAAAACCTTATTTTTTCTTGTGCCAGATTGATTGATCAAATCATCCCGCGATCACATGGCCTTAAAGAAATTGATATAGGGATTTAAAATTTCCAGAATGAGGGGCTGGAAAACCAAGTTTGAATAAGATGTTTTAAAAGTGGCAGAAAACAGACTTGAAGAATTTGTTTTCCACACAACTTCCCTTACTTAAAGGAGTGGGAAAGAGAGAGGTCTTTTTGATATGTAATAGCTCCTACAACCTATGAACAACCTATGTGGAAAACAAAATTTCGATGTTGTCAACAAGGGTGCACAGAATCTAGCATGGGTTCAAAAGAAAAAAAAAGATACAGAAGAAAGAAATTAAAAAGTAATCAAATAGTGAAAAGATTTGGTTAGGTAAGTGGGATTAATAGAGTGTAGACCCTATAATGGCAGGCAACTTTTCTTCTTTAGCTTTCTTTTCTATTTTTCCAAGTGCTGCCTAAAGATTAATTTGGAAAGCAATGGAAAGTAGAATCTCGCCTAAGACTTTGTTTTCCATGTCTTCGTAGCACATGATAGTGTTAAATCCCTGAAAAAGTTTGGTTTCAGAACTCTCAAGAGCTTGTTGCCATAGACAAGAAACTACACCACTTGACATTAAAATAAGTAGATAGCATTATTTGTAAAGAGAAAGAAGGAGGAGATGATACTATTATCATTAGTAGATCAGTTGCAGCAAAAAAATTGGTGACTGAAAAAGGATTAGCTATTAATAACAAGGTGTCATTAGAAAAGGTCTCTGTTGCTCATGATTAGAAAAAAAAAAAGATGAAATCTTTTGTCGATAGTAGAGCAGAAAGGTTAAGATTAAGTTTTTTTAGATAGCTATAATTGCTTTACTAGTGTTTATTTCCATCATTACTAGAATTTTAGATTTTAATTTTTTTTGTTTTTGTTTTATAAAATATATATAATGCCAGCATGGTTATGAAACATGAAAAAATACTTCCACCCGTTCTTCTCATGATTCTCAATTTTAGTTGGAGGCTACACCTATCGATGGACTCGATAGGAATGCTTATGACATCAACATGAGATTTAACAGCGGATTATAGTGTTTCAATGGTAGGCACACAATATTTCATTTTAAGCTAGACATCAACGAGCATTAAATAGATAATCCAAGGTAGGGTTTAGGAACAATTTGTTGTTGAGTTTCCCAGTATAAAAGTAGAAAGAAGGACATTTTTGTTGGCGATTTCAACAATAATGTTCACCCCTATTTTGTCGAAAATTTATAAAAAGTTTAGGAATTTTCAATGAAATTAGCGATGGAATAGCCTCTTAAAAATGAAGTTTGCTGCTAGACTTCTCAATAGAAAATAGGCAGTAAAATCTGATTTTCTGGCGTAAATATTCCATCATCCATTTTGTCGGTAAAATTAAGCAATGCAACTATGTTTCCCTCTTTTCTAGAGTTCTTTGTATAATCTTGCCAGAACTAGTTTATCAGGGCTCATGATTTAACAACATAATCATCAAGAATACAGCCAAGGTAGCCCCCCTGCTTCTGATACTTTTAGAAGATACTCATCAGCCAAGATTCAGGACAATCATATCAAGAGGTTCTTGGATATACTGTGCAGCAAGGCTGCAACTCAATACTAGTGCCTCTATAGCCTTGGACCAAAAATAAAGTGAGATGAAAGTTGAAGCAGGCTGGCAATATGATGCCCTTACGAGTGTTCATGAGAGGCTTTCAAAACAAGTCACTTAAGCCCAAAGGGTTCATGAGAGACGATCTAACTTTCAGCAAAAACTTTAAGTTGGATCCATACAAGTTCTAATAAATTCAGCAACCTTCTAACTCAGCGATGCAACCTGTGCCATTCCAAGTTTTCCAAAATGCGAGAGCAAATAACAAAATAGATTAAATTAAAAATGGACCGTGAACTTGCAGCAGGTTTTTGTTTCTTATGACCAGTTTTCGATGTTGTTACTAAAATAAATGCAAAGATATCTCACGATTTCCAATTAAGTTTGAGGGCTACAAGAATTGTCCCACAATAAATAAATCTGGCCACTATGTAGGAGCAAAAATCTAGCAGCCAAACTAATTCTTAAACTGTTGTCTAAACCTAGACATGCAGGCAGACCTTTCTAAGTTCTTAATGCTGTCAGCTTCATTTAGCAGTTACACTGTTTTATATGGAAAATGTAAGGCCCCAGCATGAATCATCAAGAAAACGAACCCCGCACAAGAATAAGCCACAAGACTGGGCCATGAAGATTAGGCATTTTTTCTCTGTTCTGTATCATGGTTTCTCCAAGGGTTTAGAGCTTCTCTGATTGCCTGAGCTTCAGGGGAGCTCTCCCAGGCTCGCTTCTCTGACTCCAAAACAGTTACCATATCATCTGCAAGAGAATACACTAATGAATCACCTGATAGAATGGTAAGTGGCATAGTGAAGCAGAAGAATCCAATTATACGACACCAAACAGCAATGACAGGCAGTGATGGTGATGGCACAGAAACGGTTACATAGAGCTGAAATTATTGTTCAAATTGAATAGAGTATTATTCATCAAAATGTATGCATCAATCAGCTCATCATCTGTACAATACACATGCACCTTTTGCTATAAAAATGGATAAATTTTGGAAAATTAAAACTCGAAATACACTTGATTTCCACATGTTCCCACTATCCCATCAAACCTAACTCAATTCACCGTCAATTTTCAATGATCTCAGGAACCCCTGGTGGAGGACTGCCTCCGAGAGTCAAAAAGTAACAAAGATACACTCTCCACTTCTTTCCCTCTCAGAATCAGTATTTGGCTTCAATCATAGGTGTAAATTGACACTTGTGGTCAGACTGGTGTAAGGCAAATGCTTCCATAACATGCAAAACAAAGTCATTGAACAAAGCATAAGTCAAGTGAAGCTTCCACAAAAAAAAAAAATTACACTTCTTGAATGTTAGAAAAAACAAAGTATCCCACAACTAGAGAGCTAAAATCCATCAAATTAGAAATATAAAAGTGGAGCAAAAAGTGAGTTGAAAAATAATGGTGACAGCAAGAATCCAATACATATGAACACAAACAACAAGCCTGTTCCATTTAACACTACAGTTCAAAATCACCAAAGTTTAAGCAGAAAAAATTAGAAATATAAAAGTGGGGCTTAAAAAGAACAAAAAGGGTAAAATAAAATAAACATTAAAGGAATAAAAGGATGGTCCTCACACAGAAGCCAGTCTTGATCATGAACAATTCCATAGAAGCTCTAATCAAAGCACCACCAGGCTGATATTTTCACTTACCAATCTAGAAACTTCATTTCCACTGCAATTTTATTTAACCAGTTTAGCAGTCAAAAAATAAAAAGCAATTAATAAAAATGAATGCAGGGATGAGTTCAGAGTGAGACTTCTTCAGTAAGTTTTTAGATACCGTGTGATTGTTTTTATTTTGCATAAAAGTGAGCTTTTAGAATTTAATAAAATGTCTGATTTTTCTCCATTACTCTGATATAACCATTAGGAACCTAGATATATGATTTTTAACTCCAGGGATTAAACTATCACTTTTCAAACTCGAGGTCAAAGTGAACTTTGTTCATCGTTTTCAATTCTCACCAGCAACTTTGCATGCGCAGTGCGCTATGCTGCCATAGCCCAAACCATTTCTTTTCTTCTATGCGTAGTTTTTAGATCTGATCCGGGTTCCGGGTTTTAACCGGGTTATTGAGTTGTTCGGGTCAATTTTTTTAAATCAAATGATGTTGTTTTAGTAAAAAAAAAACAAAAACCAACGGGTTGCAACCAGGTTTTTGATCGGGTCTTGCCGGGTCAACCTGCCAGGTCAATCGGGTTTTTCCTTCTCCTATTTTTTTCAACCCAGCTCGGTTCCAGCCCCGGGTCTGCCTGGTCCCGGGTCAACCTGCCGGGCTGGGCCGGGTTTCAAAATTATGCTTCTATGTTAGTCATTTCTTGATGAAACTTTGACATTCTTGTGTCCAATCATCTCTTAAGTGCAATTTGTTTTTGTATTTTAAAAATATTTGAAAGAAGTTATTTTATTTTTTATTTTTATTTTTTTATGTTTTCACATCGTTTTGATGTGCTGATGTTAAAAATAATTTTTTAAAAATAAAAAAAATATTATTTTAATATGTTTTCAAATAAAAAATATTTTAAAAAACAATAACTACTGCACTCCTAGAAACACCTAAAAATTAATACTTCAATCATTTTAACAAAATTTTATGGAAACCCCATTAATTTCCACATTTCAAACCAATATTTTCAATCAATTTCATAAATCTTAACTAAAATAAAATAACTCTCCAAATCCTGAGAGATGTAATTCAACTGGTCAGGCCTTGAGTTTATTCTTTAAAGGTTACCAGTTCGAATCCCACAAACTTTAGACTACTAGAGTTTTACATGGTTATTAATTTTAGAGTCTGTACAATTAGTTGAGGTATACGTAAACTGACCCGGACATTTTTGTTAATAATAATAAATAAAATCAACTCTCTAATGCCCATGAATTAAATTTATTATTTTCCATACTCACTTCAAAGAAAAACTCATTTATCATTAGCCTCAAACATCCCACGTAAATCAAAATCAACTTTTTTTCACTTTTATGCTCATTGTCTCATGGAAAGAAAGAAAGAAAGAAAATATTTCCGGTAAGTATTTATACGACAGAGACATGAACTCAAAAGAAACCTCAAAAATCCAAGAAATGAGGAAACTTGCCATTACTGGCCTTTCTTAACTAATTTCTAGCAGCAAAATCAATGCAAAAAACAAAACAAGTTAACCAAAATGGAGCCAAGAAGCCGGGGCAAAGTTAGCCCTGTTTGTTTACTGGAAAGTAGCATTTTTTTAGAAAGTAAATTTTAAAAAAATAAATTCCGATAAAGTGAATTATTTTGCGATGTTTAGTAGTGTAATGAAAAATAAATTGGAAAATACTTTTCCAGTGTTTGGTTATGTCATGGAAAATGAACTGGAAAATAACTTATTAATGTTTTATTTTTTTCAAGTTTATTAAAATAATAAAAAACAAATCTTACAAATTAAAAAGTTGAATGTGAATGAAATTGAAAAAATATATAATTTCATAAATTATTTCAAATAAAATAAATAATAATTAAAATAGTAGAGATCAAATCTAAAAAATAAAAAAATTGAAAGATGAAGAAATTAAAATAATAATAATAATTAACATTACATAAATTATTTCATATAAAATAAGTAACAATTAAAAGAATGAGGACCAAATTTGATAGATAAAAAATTTTAATTAAAAAATGATAAGGAAAAAACAAATAACAATTATAAAAATAAAGACCAAAATTAATATAAAAATTAAATTCCAAGGAATGAAATTGAAAAATAAATATTAAAAACAAAATATATATGGCAATCAAAAGTTTGAGAACCAAATTTGATATAACCAACAAATAATATGATATTTCTAAATTTTTCACAACTTCCAGAAAATGTTTTCTACCTAAAATAAAAAAAAAACACTTTTCTGAAAACCAAACCAAACTTTTTTATTAACTGAAAATTTTTTTCATTAATCAACTTTTCTAATAACAAATAAACACAAAAAATTTTAAAAACTGATTTTTGAAAATCAGTTTCCGGAATCAAACACAGTTAGGACAAAGATAGCGTTCCTTCCTCAACACTCCGAACGACATGTAGTTTATAAGTCCACTTCTACCAAGGACGGACTTGTCTTTTAAGTGAAGTGCCCCTATCCAGAGTTCCAGACAGATACTGCCACGTAAGCTAGAAACTAGATTCAACCACACAAAACTGAAACGACTAGTCATCTTCTGTTTTCAATTGTCTTTCGGTTTTGCTTCTGGGCGGTGGTGATGATGATTACGAGTTAAAAAGCTAACAACTTTGATTGCATTTGCAAGGATTTCCTTCTTAGGTTCCTTTACTTTTGCCTTGTTTATCTGTTTTTGATGTTTAAAGGACTTGCCTTTTTGTGGGTTTGTTAGTTTTTTGTGTGTCTTTCTGTGTGTTGGGCAAAAGAAACGAGCTTTCAAGATGGCTTCTGTTAATCTCTACAGTTCCTCCTTGTTCTCATCTCGTTTACAGTGAGTAACCACTCTCTCTTATGTTCTTTTTATGTTACGAAATTTATAGGTGAGAAATTCATCTTTTATATTTCATGTGAAGGAAAACTCGAACAATTTGTACAATGTGACTGGTGAATTTGAAGATTTTAATGCTAATTGTGAAAGTTTTGCATTTTTTGAGGTGATTTGTGGAGTTGTTTTTGTCAAATCAATATTCATGTGTGACTAAATCACTTGCTTTGTTTCTCTTTGGACACCAGAGGTCGCTACACTGGTCTGCATTGTGTGTGTCCATTCATGGGAAGAGGGCACCTTACCTATCTGGGATATGGTAACCTTGGTAAAAAAGTGTGCTTTAGTTTCAAACGTGATGGTAGAGGTAGGGCTAGAGCCTCTTTGATATCTGGAGAGGGTGATGTGCTATCTTATCCCAATGATAATGTAGTTTCGGGCCAGGATAAGTTTGTGAATCAATCACCTGCGATTGAGTTACAACCTGATGCTACAGGTTTTGGAACTTTATCAGCGGAAATAACTCCCACCACTGGTGGTTTCTTTGCTGATAATGATGAATATGACCTTGATCGTCCTACAGAAGGATTTGCTTCGATCCCAGAGGCCATTGAGGATATTCGTCAAGGAAAGGTTCATCCTCTTGATTTATTATTTAATTTTTGGGGTCTAGCTAGTATGCTAAGGTCTTACATCATTACTTCAAAGGCTTTATGTTACTAATGTGTGATGATTCTTTGCAGTTAGTAATTGTTGTTGATGATGAAGACAGAGAAAATGAGGGGGACTTTATATTGGCAGCGTCAAAGGCTACACCAGAAGCTATGGCATTTATTGTCAAGCATGGGACTGGTATAGTGTGTGTGAGCATGAAAGCAGAAGATTTAGATAGGTTGGAGCTTCCGTTAATGGTAACTCATAAGGAAAATGAGGAAAAACTGTGCACTGCATTCACTGTATCAGTGGTACGTTACTAACTTTTCTATTTATATTATCTAATGGATATAGTCTGCCTGTTTTCATATGAAACAGCTAGATCTTTTCAAGAAACCTTTATCTTAGTTTGATTTTAAAGTGCAGCTGTAAAGTGTTTCCGTTTTGTAATTAACATTTTTGATGGCACATCACTCTATTTCCTCTTTGTTTCCCCTTAATGTTTAAGTACATAACTAGTTCATTGTCTCTCTTCATTTTTATCACCTATGATGTATAGATTGATTTCAATTTTAGAATCATAGGTGTGCGTCCTGTGGCTTGCTTTCTCCCTTGAAATATATAAACCTTGAAGTCCTAGGAATGTCTTCCACCATGTAACATGTTTTGATGAGCACTTTGGCAGCAATTGTCATGGTAATCAATGCCCATGGGCTTTCCTGGTCATGTTATATTTCTAGCAAATGTCTTCTTGGATTTTCAGCTGTTGATTGTGCAAAGTGATTTAAGATTTCTTTTGAAGGGTACTATGTAAATGAACACAATGCGGTTAGGTATTGGAGTGGTGGTAACGTGTAGATTTCTTTCCCTCTGGTAGGAATAAATTACTTGTAATGATTAAAGTTCAGTTGTAAGCGTTTGATGTATAGTTAAATGAAAGTTTTCTTTAGCATTTTGTAGGTTAGAGTTCTTTAGAATTGGATGTGGTGGGTAGTATTGCGTATTAGTAATACCAAAGATTAAAGAAGAATTAGAGTGGTATTACAAGCTGAAAAGGAAATCTTAGTGGGATGATATATATGTGGCCACTGAGTTGGGAAGGAAGTAGGAAATGGATAAGATTGCATGTGTATGGTAGATTGTCCTTATATTAAGGCAAAGGTAATGGTGGTAATAATTCTCCCTTGATAGGAAATGCTAGATGACTGGTGTATTACTACAGGGTAAATGTTGGTGTGATACTTCTTGATTGTCAGTCTGTTTCATGGAAAGAACTTGGTAAATTGAGTGGTGAAAGAGATAGACTGCAGTTAGAATTAGTAAGGAGACTTGGGTTTTGGGGAGTGGTGGATTTATTGTGAGAGTTTAGTCGCTATCGACCAAAAGTGTGATACCGACTGATTAATTTACAAATTATGTTATGGAATGGTGAAGAAATGTGATCATGTGACCAAGAGAAAACATGGGATATGTTTAGGCTAAGAAAGGTCAAGCAGGTGGCATACATGAATGAATTAATTTATGGATAATGTAATAATTCATAATTAATCCCATAAATGAAGAAATTGATCATGTATATCATGACTAGCTCCAACTAAGCATACTCTAATTGTTTCCTTACTTTGAGCTATTGTTTCCCAATTCATAAAAAAGTTAAATAATAAAATGAGCTTAGCATGACTATTGCATGATAATAATACAAATGATCAAGATAACATAATTGGGATTGGAAATGACAATTCATTACAGTTCAATAAATAAATGCATGACCAGATAAATAATAAAAGGCATGGGGGACAACTGATGTAGAAAATAAAGGCATATACAGTAGCATAAACTCATGCTTCTTTTTTTCTCTTCACCAGCTATACTTGTTCAGCTTAGTCTTGATGGAATTTTGACTTAGAATATAAGTTTATATTCGGCAAAGAAAGTGGAGGGTCATGGATGAGCAAATGGCTTGACTTTGTAGGGGTTATGGGATGGCTATATTGTATTTAGAGGAGAAATTTCCTCTCTGAGCCCTATTTTGTGTTATCGGTTTTTTCATTGAACAAGAAATCTTTTTTCTTTGAGAATAAGTGTTGGTGGTTTTCATATGTAATAAATCATTAACATTTAGCAGGGGAAACATTAACTACCTATGGACTTTTGATAGAGAATAATCTTGAAGACAACTTCCCCTTCTCCCTTCTTTCTATTTTCCTTTTTTTCATTTGTATCCACGTACTTTACAGGTGATGGAAATGTGTGAAGTTAAATAGCAGGCTGTATATTTTGATTTATGTTAATTAACAGTATCCACAGTGGTACTTTCCTTTGTATGTGGCCAACATTTCTGAGATTTTTCCTGATTGCCAATTTTTATAGGAGAAATGTATGTAGTATTGATAAAAAACTTGAAGAAGTTGTTTAGTGCCCATAACTATTGCTATATGATAGTTGGTTGGTTATATATTCTTAACCTCGTTGTAGGTTAAAGTCAATATTCTTAATTTTTTTTTGACAAAAGAAGTTGGTGCAATTTTTATTTCAATAGTCAAAAGGTTTTATTTGCTAAATGTGCACCATTACAACTATTGAGCAGTAGCTTTGTGCGGGTATGGTGTGGTGGGTAGTGGGAGTTGAAACATTTTGATTATGGTGGGGTCATAGTTGTAAATTACTTGCAATGCTTATTTACTGGAATCATCCTCTTCAAACTAAACACAGTGCATAAATATCAAATGAAGAAAAAGCACCTGGGCTAACAAGGTCAACTGGTGAAGGAGAAAAACCTAAGTAAGAGATAAATAAGGTAGGGTCTGCATAAGATACCCTTTTTTGTCTGTGGGTAGGCTTACCACATCTTCCCCCAAATATTGAATTTTTCAATTGAAGTTTCTATATTTACAAGCTATCTGCATTCTGTGCTTTAAAATCTTCTGCGGTGAAGCAGTTTCGCTGAAGTTACAGCTTTTAGTAGCCTGAAAATTTTGCCATCACGTTGCTTGTGCCACTAGCTTTTTACTTTTCTTTCTTTGCTGTGGCATTCAACTTTTAGGGAACATCTAAGTCATCAATGTGGTGTTCCAGCTCTCTTATATGATGCTAAGATAGTTTATCATCCAAGCTATCAGGCTCAATCAATTGAGTAACCTTGGCTATACCTGCTAATTGCTTTCTCTGTAACTAGCATAATCTTTGTTATATCAATTAATATTTAGCTTCTGCAACCAGTTTCAACTTAATGTCAAACATTGTATGTTCTTTAATTCTAGGATGCAAAATGTGGCACAACAACAGGTGTCTCAGCTCGTGATAGGGCAATAACTGTACTGGCTCTTGCCTCCAAAGATTCAATGCCTGAAGATTTCAATCGCCCAGGCCATATTTTCCCACTCAAGTACAGGGAGGGTGGTGTTCTAAAAAGAGCTGGACACACGGAAGCCTCAGTTGATCTTACAATGCTGGCTGGGTTGGAGCCTGTTGCTGTTTTATGCGAAATAGTGGATGATGATGGCTCTATGGCAAGATTACCAAGGCTTCGTCAATTTGCACAAGCAGAAAACTTAAAAATCATTTCAATTGCTGATCTAATCAGGTTTGTCTCCACAAAGTTGATAATTCTTTTACCTCTTCTATTAGTTGTCAATTTTTGCTCCACTTTACTAAAAATCAGTGAATAGCATTGATGGTGCCATGTTCTCTACATCTGAACTTTGTGAATCCATATTTCAGAACAATCATCCTCTCTCTCCAGAGGTTTAAATAAATACTTGTTCTATTTGTTATCAAACTTTCCTCCACATATCTAAATATCAGTTACTAGCATTGATGGTGCATTTGCCTCAATATGTGAACTTTGTGAATTTATATATCTTCAGAACAACCAACGTCCTTCCAAAACTGTTGTAATTTGTTCCATATGGTAATTGATCTTGGGCATGACATAGTTCTTTAGAGCCCTGTCATTAAGAAAGCAGCAATTCTTCTGATGATATTTATATTTTTAATTGACAGATATAGGAGGAAAAGGGATAGATTGGTGGAGCTGGCTGCTGCTGCTCCAATACCTACAATGTGGGGGCCATTCAAAGCCTACTGTTATAGGTCATTGCTGGATGGGATCGAGCATATTGCAATGGTTAAAGTAAGTTATTTCATCAAAATTAGCAGTCACCTATGAATCTCTCTTTTTTGCATTTTGTGCAACACTAATATCAAATTGTCTGTTAGTGATTCAATGGTATTGTTCCTATAGCAGTAGTAATTTTATAGTATGCAATTTTCATCGTATCAACTGACTCAACGTTGTAGATCTCTTCAAGTTCTTACACAGTTGTCAACTAAAATTCAATTGTCACAGGAGGATTAGAAATGCTTTTTATCCTTTGTGGGGGTGGGGAGGGAATAGGCAGGTAGTTGTCTTTTATACTGTCTGATATATTTGTTTTATATACGTTGTTGTTGACTTGGACTGTATTTCATGCAATGCTTCATCTTAACTCAACCAAGCTTCAGCCTCTAAGAAGTATGCAGCATGTCCACTGTATAGAGGGCATGGTTAATGAAATTATTTAGTGTTCCTGTTGATGAATATCTCCTTTCAATTTGAAATCAAATTTCTTGCTGATGGAATATCCAAAAAATAAAGAGCCTATTTTCAAATTGTAACTGCATGATATTAGAATATTATCTTTGGCTGTTCACACCAGTATCGTTTGTTCCCTTTAGAGGTGAAAGCTTGCAAGAAATTGATGTCACCTTTCTTGTCATCATATTGAAGTAAAACTATCTACTATTTGACAAACGATTGACAAACAATGTTTATTTTCTTCAATATTTTTCGCTCTTTTGGTGGAGGTGGAGAATATCCTAGTACCATGAGTAATAATGACATGCTGATATGCACAGGGTGAAATTGGGGATGGGAAAGATATTCTTGTGCGGGTACATTCCGAGTGCCTCACTGGTGACATTTTTGGATCAGCTAGATGTGATTGTGGGAAGCAGCTAGCGCTTGCAATGAAGCAAATTGAGGCAGCTGGCAAGGGTGTTCTGGTGTATCTTCGTGGACATGAAGGTAGAGGAATTGGCTTGGGTCACAAGCTCCGTGCTTACAACCTACAAGATGATGGGCGAGACACAGTTGAAGCCAATGAGGAGCTTGGTTTACCTGTTGATTCTCGAGAATATGGCATTGGCGCACAGGTACTATTTTTTTTTTTAATACTTCGATAATTTATTCTGATTTCCTCTGCTATGTCTAGTCCTAGCCTTGTTTATCTCTTTTCTCAACCACATAGTTAAACAAAATATAGGGCACACAAGCCTCTAAGATTCAAGAATTGTGATTTTTTTCATAGGTGATTTGACTGGAAAATTGCCCTTTCTCATTCTAATTCTAATTTAGTGGACGTTGTTAGTTTCTGAGTTATTCTCACCATATTATTTGGCTAGCTTTGATTGCCAGTCATTATTTATTGGATGATCAGAACAAAATCTTCATACCATGAATTGAATGACCTGAGTTTCTTTTATTGGTAATCCAGAAGATTAAGGAATTTTGCTAGTCAAGGGTATTTGAGATTTGTACTGCATTTGTGCGATTATAAAGCTTCTTTACTCAAATTTCTCTCATGTATAAGATGATCTAGTTGAAACTAAATTGTGCACTTCTTATGAGAGTTCTGTTATTTTTAGCATTCCTTCCTCTATCTAATTGTCATGGCATTAATTCCTCATTTTAGGGAGCTGAAATGAGTGGTCTAATTTATTGCAGATACTAAGAGATCTGGGTGTTCGTACAATGAAACTGATGACAAATAATCCAGCAAAATATGTTGGGCTCAAAGGCTATGGTTTGGCAGTTGCAGGCAGGGTCCCCCTGTTGACACCAATAACCAGGGAGAACAAGAGATATCTGGAAACTAAGCGAGAAAAAATGGGGCATGTATATGGTTCGGATATTAATGGCCATGTAAATGGTCCTATCAGCAAAAACAACAATTCAACCAGTGGCAGCCCATCTGATGGTGCATCCAAGGCATGAGTGTTTCCTTCAGGTCTGTTCAAGGGAGCAGAGCGAAATAAACCGCAAGATCCAAAATCTTTTTCTCATGAAAGACCATTCTTTGCTGCCCTCGCATTATTTACCTGTATTCCGTTGTTTTAGAATGTAAATAATTCTCGAATGATTTTTTTCCTTGTGGTGAAGTAAGAGGATGCAGTTTTATTTCATATTATTGTAATAAACACAGAATCAAGTTCCATTTGAGGCTCTATCTACCTTGAACTGTTCAACGAGAAATTATATAAAATAAAAGTTTCACGAAGAACAAATGGCCTCATTTGCAATGGATTGCTCAAGCATAGACTTCAACCTGAATCAGTTTTAGTATGATTGCTCAGGAACTACAGGTCTATTCATTCAAAAACTTAAAGGGCATCGACCCCACATGCCTAGAAAAGGTAAAACTCAATTCTGATATATGCAATTACTTAGCATTTCATGGTGAGAACAGGGAATGCTGTTTTTAGTTTGAATCGCAGCCCTCATATCTTATAAGAAGAGAAAAGGCTTGGTCTGCTCTCGCTAAAGAA
>Ga0325410_1002863_pt1 | contig 19385 bp, 14 predicted proteins | sample PopdelMetagenome_16_FD_206182 | JGI IMG/M metagenome (GOLD analysis project Ga0325410, IMG submission 206182) | Populus deltoides microbial communities from Bellville, Georgia, United States - Xylem-PdIQD-R3 | ecosystem: Host-associated > Plants > Phyllosphere > Stem > Wood/Secondary xylem... | reverse complement strand
AATTAACTAATTTCCTTTATATGTGCTATCAGGAATCTTAGACATACCATATTTTGTAGGGAGAGAGTTCAAAATAAAATGAGTCAGGAATTACTCAGAAATCTCTACCTTTAAGGACTTCAATTAAGCAACAGTGTCCCTTATTTCTATAATGTGCTCACACACACCTTTAAAATAGTCAAATGATGTAACTAAAAGCCTTTTCATTAAGGTGCTGAACAATGCCTTATCAAAATGAACAAATTATTCCTTTACAGCCTTCATGAAATCTTTTGCCTTAGAGTATTAAAGGATAAAACCCCTATACTCTTGCTTATACGAGACTTTATAAGCATTAAATTTAAGCAATTAGATCACTCCCACTACTTATAATCAGTCTTTTACTAAGCATTACTTGATTCCGTGAGGATAGGTGGTTCATCCACATATAAGGTCAAATCCAAATCCACACACCCCAATGCAAAGTGGATACTTTCCTTCCAATCAATAAAATTATCACCACATAATATATGAATACCAGATGTATCAATAAAAATAGTAGAAAAAACTGCAATAACCAAGAAAACACTTTATTTACTAAGTTAGTAGTAAATTCTAATATTCCTATAGGTAGAGGTTGCATCATGCATAAAACTTACTAATTATTTAATAACAAGACTAATAGATAAAAAGACCAATAATAAAATTTATTCACACCTAAGGACCTAGAATAAAATCCATCTTTAATGTCTATCTATTATCTTATTCCAATTAAATCATAAAAATAATAATTTTTATATAGGCCAAGTCATTACTTTTATAAAATAATTGCAATTAAGCTATGTACCTTATGAAAATATTAATTTAATAAACCTTAATACAATAATCAAAATAACTTAAGATGCCATGGCTACTCCTAAGTTAATTAACATCATAATTTCATCATAATGTGCTTAATTATCAACTAAAAACTTTAAGTTAATATACCTTAATAATCATGTGAACCATATCATGATTTTTCTTTTGTAATTTTATAAAAATAAATATATTAATAAATCCCCAAATATTTATTCATCCTTTATGAAAAATTGCAATATCCAATTCATGCATGCTTCTACTAACTATATTACTTTAGTATAGTAACATGACACCAACAACTTCAGATTTATACATAACAATACACTTGTATCAAACAATAATAACAATTACTTTGGTTGCTTGATTTTTTTTTTCAATTTACCTTTTTTTATGCCTATATATTTAGCTTTGTTGTGAGATTTTTTTATTTTTATGTTGATGTATATTTTTGTGTTTTCTATTTAATTTTATAAGGTCTATTACTTGGTCTTATTTTGTTTTTTTCCCCCTTGGTGTGGTTGCTTTCGAGTTTGTGGTATATGGGGAGAATTTGTGAAGGTATATTGTGTTGCTTCAGGGTGATAGGTGTAGGGGTTAACTCATTTGGGATTCTTTTTTTTTTGTTATAATAGTTATCATATACCTTGATAGACATTGAACTATGTTTTTTTCCTTCATATTTTTAGTTTTTTGGTGTTTCATATGTATTTCTAGTTAGTTATTTGATATAATTGGGCTTGCAATAACGAATAATTTTGAGTAGTCAAGTATGGGTCTGCCACAACTAGTTGAGGATCTGTCCTAGACAAATTGCATGAATAGCTTAACAGATATATTTATAGACCTATAAAACAGGTTTAGGTTCAAAAGGAGATCTGGTCGTGCCAGACCATAATAATGGTTCAAAAGGGCCATAACTTTTGATTCGAATGTTAGATCACACTCAAATTATTACAGGAGTTTCTGAAGGTTATTCTCCATAGAGTTATATAGAATCACTATTTCGATTGTCAGATCTTTAGATTTTGAAAATCTTGCCCTGAGCCTCTAGTTTTGGCAGTTTTTATGATTTTCCTTGTTATTTTTGGATTTCACATTTCTTTACCTTTTAATTTTAGATATTTATTTTGTTTTCTAGTTGAGGCAAGGTTTCTAGTCTATTTAAGACTTTATAAACCTCCCGAAGAATTATTTATTCGAGGGAAAATAAAACCTGCGAACTTAGAGTTCCCATTTGCAGTCCCTTTCACTCATTAAACTTCTTGTATCTTTTCTTTGTTTGTTGTTGTCTTTAACTTCTACTGCACCATTATTCATGTAGCTTTTCAGTTGTCTGTTGTTTAGGGCTTTATTTCTATTGCATTTGGTTCTTTCTGGCAATGTTCAATGTTGTGGCAATATCCTTTTCATGCAAATAGGTCCCCTTCTCATTTCACGCTGATGATTACAACTTTGTTATTTCATTCTTTATATGGTTGCTTAGCGTTTATGTCCATTGTCTATTTATGTTGAACATTTTTGTTGTTATTGCGTGATTTGCATTAATCTTTTGTGTGTTATTGCAATTGTTGTTTAAGATTTGCTAACATTTAGTCATGTGCCTTTCATTTTTCATTCCTTTCTTTTTAATATTTTTTTATTTATACACCTATGATCGGTCTTTTTTTGTTGGCTGAAGATTAACTTTCTAATTAATGTCGACTTGTTGTGTGCTTCACATGTTTTTTTTTTTTAATACAGTATGGATTTTTAGAATAAGTTTTCCTTTGCAATTTTTTCTACAATAATAAGAAATATTTTTTTTGTTGTTGGTTTCGATACCTTTGCAACCATGTTAGGCCTATGTTGATGACTCGATCAACATATGATCAAAAACAGTTAAAGATTAGAAACATGCTTCTCCATCAAGGGATGGTGGAGAGCCCCCAAGAACAAAAAGAAAAAGGAATGTCAGCATCATCCGAGACAGAGGTAATTGCCTTTATGCTCCTGATTAACTAGATGTTGTCTTTCCTATACTATGAAAGTTCCATAATTGATTGAGTTCATCTGGTTCTAGAATGTTTTGTTGTGCTTTGTATTATGTTTTTTACTCTATGTGAATTAATGTGTTAGAATCTTTAGGTTCGAACAACATGCTGTAAAAACTAGTTTGGTTTAAGATGAAAGAAGTTGTGTAAAATGTTTTGAAACTAACATTGTGAAATGACCTAGAATAGTTTTCATATACGTACACGGTCCTTGCAAATGTTACAGGATCAATTTAAGCTTATGTTCTTTGGTTTTTTTTTCCTTCGAGTTTTCCAGCGTTGATTTGATCACAAATGTTTTTGTCTACATTATCTCTTATTGATTTAATATATTATTTGTTATTGATGTTTCAAGTTAGTTTTGATTTTGCTATCTTTTACACAGTCATTCCAATTCATGGTCAAAATAGAATTTTAGGACAGTTATGGATATTGCTATTTTGTTTTAAAAAAGAGGCAATAGCTCCACTATTTCAACAAGTAAAAAAAAAGGTTTTTACATAGCATTGTCTGCTGCCTAGTTACCATTTAGGTGTGACAAGTTCCTTTGCCCGCACTTCACCATTTGTCAAATCATTTCTTTTAATTATAAAGAATATAAAAATATTGCTAACATGTTTTTTTTTACCAAAAAACAATCATGAACTCAAAATCTAATATATATCGGACTAAATATTTTTAAAATATTTAGATAGTGTGTGTGTCTATATATATATATATATATATATATATATATATATATATATATATATTGAGACAATGATATATTGGATCAACCTATACTAACCCTGGTTAACCTAAAAATTCATGACCTGAGTCATTAGATTGTGATAAATTCATAGAAAGAAAATCAAAATAAATTAGAAAGTTCAATTCTAGTCAACCAAATGTTGAAGAGAAAAAGTAAATTTTTTTTTAAAAAAAGGATCTAAAAAAACCAATCGAGTAAATCTAGGTCAACATGTCAAATCAGCGGCCTAAGTCATGAGAATGAGAATACTCAATAGAAAAAAAAAGGCTAGTTCTTAATCTTGAAGGATGCAATTCAAAAATGAAACCAATATTTTTAAAAAGAAAAAAACTGAGTCAACTCATCGAACCCACAACACAAGTCATGAGATCAACATAACTACATGAAAAACAAACTGAAAAAAAAGCTTGTGTTTAAGTTGACGAGAAAAACAATTCTCGGCATAATATATAAAAAATAATTTTATTCGTGTATTTTCTCTTAAAACATTATTTGATTTTATTTAAATTAAGTTATAAAAAAGGAATGTCTGCATGGCTAAGCTAACACGCGTCTGCCTATTTTTTTATTTTTTTGCTTGGATGGGTCGTCTACCCATCCAACTTTTCTTTTGTTTAAACTATTAGGCGATGTGTCATTTATACTAGCATACAACACATTGTCTCTAGTTCGATCGTTAGCCACCTCAAGTGGCCAAAAACTGTTAGGCGACGTGTCATTTGTACTAGCATAAACATCTTTGTGTGTTATCCTTAAGGATATCAATTTCAATTTCTTTCTTACATGGTACACTTTTTTTTCCATGACGATATCAATTTTAGCTCTTTGTTTTGGTGTTCTTGGTAACCAATACTAGCATAATTGATTTTTTGCATAACAAAAGCTTTTCAAAGTGGTTTGATTTTTGACGAGGCTCTCGAGTACATATTGGAATTATAAAAAAACTCAACAAAGATGTTTGTTGTTATGACCGAACTGATCCAACTGTTTTTTTTCTTATCCAAAATATAAGAGCTTTGTTTTCTAACTATGTTTTTTTTTTGTTAGAACTATATAGGTAAAATGATGGATTTTTAAAAAAATGTGAAAATGTTTACGTACCTAGAAACAAACTATTTTCATCTTATAAATGTGTATGTGACGTTTGACCATGAAAAAAAATTTATTCGACATTCGATGCTTATTTTCTTTTTATAAACATCGAAGTAGTTGTATTAGCTGATTCCATGCCCAAAGCATATCTAAACCCGCTAACAAGCGTAAGTCGATGTAAAATAAACTATAAAATTTTTTGAATTTTTTTAACTTAAAATAAAAAGTTTTGGATTTTAAAAAATATATCAATTAAAAATTTTTTAAGATTAATTTTTTTATTTATGCATAATTTGTTTAAATCATGTTAATTATCGTTATGGACATCTTGGAAAACTATGTGTAAAAAGTTTATAAAAAAAGTCACTACCTAATTGTATGGTAAATAGAAAACCTTAGTTAGTTTTCAGAAATTCTAAATAAAAATTTGATTTTCTAATATGAAAGATAGCAATCATCTATACATTTTACTTCAAGTAAGCTACTTCCCGTTTGTTTTTTTTTTTTTTTATGGTAAAGGTACCTATTATACTTAAATGCTAAGTACAAGCCTAAGCTAGTATATAAATGTTTGTTGTAAGAAACTACTAAAATCTATGGCAATGATTTGGGATTTGGAACCAGTAATAGGACATAATCCTAATTTTTAGGATATGAGCATTGTACCCAAGAGGGTGGTAATCAATTTATAATCATGAGCCTTTTTAAGATTATATGGATTGGAATGGGTCTAAAGACCATTACTCACAATTAATGGATACATGTGGAATAACATCAATGCAGCCTAAATTTTCTCATCACATCAAAGAAGGATATCACAACCAAAACTAAATTCACACATATCAACATGAGCATAGAAAATTAAAGTCCACACTATTAAAGGATTTTTTTTTGTCTATATTGTTTTATAAAAACATATCTCAAAGATATTTTAGACATAATAAAATAATGTATTAAGCAATTTCATTATCTACCAATCAACACCCTAGAAAAACATCCAATAACATTTCATTTATTCCATGTAGGATTGATGAACAATGAAACCATTAAGACACAATAAATTGAAAGGAAGAATAACTTGAAAAACATTTTGAATACAGTAATGTAGTGTATAAGTGATTCATTACCCACTAATAAATCCAAAAACATTTCATTTATTCATTTATACTAGGTAGAACAAGTAAATTATGAAACTATTAATACATAATGAAATTGCGAGAAAAAACATCTTGAAGATATTTTAAACACAATAATACAATATATAATAATCAATTTTATTACTAACCAATCAACACCCTAGGATAACACTAAGTTTCGATTCCTTTATCCTAGGTAGTTTTGTGAATAATAAAACCATTAAAATAGAAAAACATTGCAGGAAAAATATTTTGAAGACATCTTAAATATAAAATGTAATGTATCAAGCAATTTCATTACCCACCAATCAATATTTTAAGACAACATCATTTGATGATTCATTTATCCTAGGTAGTTTTGTGAATATTAAGATCATTAATACACAATAAACTTGTGTATTAAAGTTATTAAGACACAATATAACAAGTCAAAAACAAAATTAACAAACATAAAATTTCACATCAAGGTCAAACAATTATGCCTCAAACAAACGTGTTGCAACTCATCCTCCCAATCCTATCATGGGATTTGATTCCAACCTTATTCCTTAAACTCTAAATCCCTGGTGGCTTTATTTTTCTAGAGTTGTTACATAACAATATGGACCCCAACACTTCAAATATTTCACAACAATATGCATAAAAATCACTAATACATTGAAAATTATTCAAAATTTCATTTTGTAATCCAAAATTAAACTTCGAGAGAAGCTGGGGTTGATCAGAAGCTGTTGGAACTAGGTTGAAAAAATGATGATAATAAAGGTAGTGTTATCACATAGATCCACGTGCCACCACTTCTACTAGCGTGTGAGAGATCATGCGCCAATGTTGTCGAAGCGTGTCATATGGAAGGTCAAGAGTGCCACCCTTTCTTTTTCCTTTTTATACAACAATGTACTGCAATATCACTTGAGGCAGGAGAGAGAGAGAGAGAGAGAGAGAGAGAGAGAGAGAGAGAGAGAGAGAGAGAGAGAGAGAGAGCCATGAGAAGTTTTGCCATTTTCTTCTCCCTTTACCGGTCATTGATCTTCTCTCTCTTTTTGTGGGTTTCATTGCTATTAGATGTGTTTTAGAGAGCTATTGTAGCTGAGTTTTTCTTCCATTGGTGGATGTTATAGTGGTTGACAAAAGGAGGGTTGTTGTCGATGTCGTTGGCTTGGTTTTGGTTGAGAGAAGGAGATGGTTTTCGAGGAAAAAAAGAGAAGAGAATGACTGAGTTTATGGTAAGTATAGTGGTCGAATTGGTTCTAATTTCCATGAAGAATGGAGGAGACTGTGTTGAGTGAACATGGTGGCTGGTTGACGACAGGAAAAAACTTAGGCAACCCTTTTCTTTTCTCTCATGATGATCTATTTTAATTTCTTTTTTTCTTCATCTTTACTTTTTTGTCGAGTATATCTCTCTCCCAAATTCTTCTTCTTCTTCTTCTTCATTCTCTTTCTCTCTCACCCTTTTTTTTTCTTTTTTCCCTAATTGTTTTCTCACTTTCTTAATTTTTCATCCCGTTTTCCTCGGTGTGGGCCAAGCCTATTTATACCCCTTTTCATTTTGTATTGCTTCTTCTCTTCTTTTCTCTTCTTTTCTCTTCTACCATCTTCTACTCTCTTTTTATTTTTGTTTTGTTTTATTATCTATTTATTTATATAATTATCCCTTTATCTCTTAGTTGCCTTGGACAAGGAAAATTTTATGTTTATTTTGATCCATCTCTCCTTCCATGATTATTGTCATACTCACTAATCTTTGTTTTTTTTATTATTTCTTTTTATTTGATATTATTTTATTTTTTATTTATTTATTGATTTTTAAAAATTTTGTTAACATGAATATGACAAGTAAAATAGTCAAAATTATGAAATGGCCACAAATTGACCAAATTCCATCGAAAATACATGTTTTGGAATTTATTTTCATTTTTTTTAAATACATTCGAAAATGAAGGTAAAAAACAAGTTATGACATTTATGTTTCATGTTAAAGAACTTTTGTTAGAAAATAATTTTCAATAAAGTTTTAACTCTAAAACCCCATTTTAAATTTGATATCAAATATTCCCATCAACCATAATCTTAAAACATATTTCTAACATTATCACCTTCACTTTCATGCGTATTGTAGCTAAGACCATTTAATAGCTAAGACCATTTAATATTTATGATTAATCACTCAAAATTATTGCTTTTTAAGTTTTTTTAATTAATAATATATTATTATATTTCTAAAATTAAGGTTGTATAATAATGTTTACTTCGTATTCTTTTGTTAGATAAATAGTTTTTATAAACAATAAATATTAAACATAAAACAGTCTTTAGTTTCTAAAAATCAAAAATCAAAAACAAAAAATGAAAACAAGCAGAATCTTAATTTTTATATAACAAAAAACTGAAGTTGCAAGTTCCCTAAAGTCATCTTATATGATCTAACCTAACATGCATCTATATATATATATATATATTTTAATGAGAGGTTGAATGAAATGAATTTCGGGCTAAGGCCAGACTTCCCAAGCACCCTTCTTATCGACCAACAGCCGAGACATTTTTTTTGATTTTTTGAGCTTTTGTGACTTTTGAAGAAGAATGTTTTGGTAATAGATGCAAGTTATAGATGACCATTTCAAAAATAAAAGTAAAACAAGGGAGGGAGGGGGGCTTAGTTCTTCACATAAATAAATTATAGATAGTTGAGGCGTCTTAATCTTACACACACACACACACACACACACAAGTCTTTGCTATGACTAATCTTAACAAGCAAGTTATATTGTAAGTCTGGAAATGCCTTTCGTGTCTCGTAAATCCTCCGAGTCACAACAACGACAGCTTTCTTGTCATTCGTTGCATTGGTCTAGATCTAATTAGCGCCAACGGTTTCACTTCTCTTTTTCAGTTTTACTCGTCGGCTTTGCTATTACTTCATCATAGCAGTTGGAGCATAAATGAGAGCAAATGATCCATCCTCTAACCTTTTCACCTCCAAAAAAAAAAAAAAAAAACAAGTTCTCTCGTTTAGTTTCTGATCTGATACATGCTTCTTTATTGTAATTTGTAGTTAAGATGAGTGTTATCCTTACCATGTATTTTACTTTTGAAAACCATTTGTTGTAAACAAGAATGTTTAGGTTTTCTTTCCATGGCTTTAAATTATCACCACTTGGACCAAATTTAATTTCTTTTTTTTATATAACTAAATTACTTAAATATATAAAAGCACCTATTAAAAGAATTTAAGTCGTATAGGGAAAATACTGTAACTTCAGTCACTATACTCCCTTTTACATTTCAATATGGATTGGAGTAGTGAATTTTTTTTATATATATCTAAACTTTTTTCATTTGATTGAATCATTTCATGGCCAATTGCTTCTAAATTATTAACAAAGAGCTAGATTAAAAGATAAAGGACCAAAGTGAAAAAAACAGGGAAAATAGATGGTTGTTTTAAAATTGGTGCAAAAATAAAGCTTGGTCCTTATACATTCCAAATGATCAGCTTTCAGTCCCTTTTGTTAAAAAAAATATTTGTCAAAAACTTCATTTTCCACTCCCTAGTTTAAGAGAAAATAGAGAACATCGCTAAATCTAATGGTATAGAGAGAAAATATTGGTAGACGTCGATTTTGACCATAAAAAAATTGATTTTTGTGTCAATGGGTTCCATTCGATGAGAGAAGTTCCAATAAGGTATTTGCTAGCCTTACCATCACCCGAGAGGGTAGATTTGAGCTCGGATTTTTTTTTAATTTGAGTTTATTTTGATTTTTCACTCTAAAACATTGATAAATAGCAACGAAAATACCGAAGAAAAATATTTTGTTGGTACTTTTCGACATAAATAACAAAAAAAAATTATGTTGTAATTGCTAATGGAAATTACCTCATAATTGTTTTCGTTGGTAATCTCCAATAGAATAAAGAAAATAATAAAATAATAAAAACATGATCCAACCACAAAAAAGAGTATCCAATTTTGATTAAAATCCTGAGTCGATGGATGGGAAGCATATCTTGGGATGGAAAAAACCTGATTATGGGTCTAATCAAAAAGGGGCGGGGCGGGGCGGCGACGACCCAAGGAATTTCATTGGCAATTCTATCAAAAATATTACATGTTAGTATTTTCCAAAAGAAATGCCGACAAAATTCCATAAGAAAAATAAAAAAGAAAAACTCGATAGCATTCCCCCCTGATTTTCTTCAACTTCTACCTTTCTAAAAAAATAGTAGCCCCATCCTCCATTTCCTCAAAAATTCAGCCACCATCCTCACAAATCTAACCACCCCAAACCTCTAGCAAATTTATAAACAGTATTAGCATCCCTCTCTTGGTTCAATTTCTTGTGAGGTTTTGCTACACCAAGAAAGCAAATCTATCCATTCTTTTTGTAACCCATTTATGTTTTATGATAATTTATTGAATTGTTTTGTACTATTTGTAGCTTGGTTGTTGCATATTTAAGTGTTTTACGACTTTTTTCATAGAGAATTTTGTTGCATAAATGTATGATTTGTATGTTAGGGTTTCTTTAGGATTTGGAGGAAATTGATTTCATTTATCATTTTATGAGATTGAGTTTGATTTTATAATTTAGGTATGTTATAATTAAAAAAATAATAGGTTATTTTATGAGTACAAATTATATTTTGTTAATTTTATTGTTAAGTTGAAAATTTATGGAAATCTAGAGAAATTGATATTTTTATGAAATTGATAATAATTAAAATGTATTAATTTAGGTTGAATAAGTTTGAATTGAACAAACGATGAATAATTAGTTGATTATTGATTATTTGTTGTTAATGTTATTGTTTAGTTCATATTCGACGCAAAATTGAATTTGTGTAAAAATGTTAATTAGTTATTGAATTGTGAATTCATTTAAAAAAAAATTGAATTTTGAATTGATAGTTACATTATTAAAAAAAAATTTCTTCATCAATATTCCATATAGGTTTTATAAGTAATAAATTATCATTCTTAGATGTCTTGAGATTCTTTTAAAGATTTGTATAGGAAAGATTATTATAAAAAGGTTGAGATTTTTATTAATTTGTACTTTCTAATTCGAAGAATATTAGTGGGGTGAAATTAGATATCCATGTGTGAAGTGTAAGAATAAAAAGTTACATTATAAAGATGTTATGACAATGAATCTACTTAAAAAAAGATTTATCAAGAAATACTTAAGTTTGTTTGCTCATAAAAAAACATTATATTCCTTATAAAACCATGTTAGAAATGATAGTTGGCTCAACTTCTAGTTCTAGTAATATAGAAGAGTTTGTGAATGATAATAGTCATCCTTAAAGGAGTATGGTTATAGATACAGTAAGAATGAATCAAGATTATTCAGGTGAAGGTGCACGTAACATCCATTTAGATGAAGAATCGAATATAGATGCAACTAGGTTTTTTGAGTTTTAGAAAGATTCTCATGAACCATTATTGAATGGGTATACAACTCACTGTAAATTGTCGACCATTGCATAAGTGTTTACTATCAAGTTAGATTATAGTTTAAATGAGGTCAATTACAATAAGATCCTGGAATGGGTGAAAAACATGTTACTTGAAGGGAATAGTTAAAAGATAACTTTTATGCTTTAAAATCCATTATGAAACCTTTTGGCTTAAGATACTAGAAAATCAATGTGTCCAAACTTTTGCAAGTTATACAGTAGTGCTTTGCAAATTTCACCAAGTGCAAAACTTATCAGCATGCTCAGTATAAACCAAATAGTGATAGAGAAAGGACACTTACATATAAGAAATTAAGATACTTCTCAATCATTCTTATGTCTCCAAAGACTGTTGAACATATGACATGACATCATTCACATGATGAGGTAGACAGATTCATGGTTCATCCTTCCAACGGTGAAGCTTGGAAGTAGTTTAATAAGGACCATCCTTAATTTTTAATGGAACCACGAAATGTATATCTTGCCTTGTGTATAAATGGATTTAATCCATTTATATCCTTTACTGCACTCTATTCTTATTTGTTAGTCATTCTAATAGTTTATAACTAGCCCTCAAGGATATGTTGAAGTCAGAATTCATGTTCTTATTTATGATCATACCTGGTCCTTATAATCCAGGTAGGAATATAGAAGTTTGTCTTCAATCGTTGATTGATGAGTTGAATAACTTATGGTCAGTCGGGGCTCTGACTTGTGATGTCTTAAGAAAATAGAATCTTTAAATAAAGACAACTTTAATTTGGGTTATAAATGATTTTCTTGTGTATGAGATGGTTTTGGGTTGGAGTACATATGGAAAATTAGCTTGTCCATATTGCATAGATGATAATAAGGAATTTACCTTAATAAATGGTGGTAAAACTTCTTCTTTTTTCTTTTTATTGGAGGTTCTTGCCAAGTCATCATCGATTTAGAAAAAATAAAAAGACTTTTTAAAAGGTAAAACTAAAAGTGATGTTGCATTGTTGGTATTGTCAGGTGAAGAAGAGTACGATGAATTCTCTCAATACAAGGGCATTGTATTTATTTTTTATTCTGGTAAGCAAAAATGATTTGGTTTTGGTGTGACCCACAACTGGGTAAAGTAAAGTATTTTTTAAGAGATTTTTTATTGGAAAATTAATGTCATCCGTCATAATTTGGTTGTCATGCATATCGAGAAGAATATGTTTGATAACATTTTTAACACGATGATGGACATTAAAGGGAAAATAAAGGGCAATATGAAAGCCAATATGGATCTATTTTTGTATCATGACTATGAGAATATGAAGTTGGTTAATGATGAGATTCGTGTTGCAAAACCCAAAGCCATATTTTTATCTATATGCTTCAAACATAGATAAGTTGGTGAATTTAGGGGAATGCAAATTATATGAAATGAAAAGTCATGACTATCATGTGTCTATGCAAACACTCATTCCAATTGCTTATAGGAATTTATTGTCAAAAGAGATATATGATACACTCATGGAGATTAGTAATTTTTTTAAAGATATTTGTTTGATAAAGTTGCATATCCAACACATGAAGCAACTTGAAAAAATATTATTGATATAATTTACAAACTTGAAATGATCTTCCCTCTCTTTTTCTTCGATTTAATTAAACATCTACCTATTTATTTAATGTATAAGGTAAAAGTTAGAGGTCTTGTATATTATAGATAAATATATTCATTCGAGAGGTTATAGATTACATGCATCATTAGTAATTATCCTTTGGTTTTTTTTTAAACATTTAGTTATTCATCTCCAATTACTTGCATGCATATACTTATTTAACCTTAAGAAAAATATTAAAAACAAAGTGCATGCTAAGACTTTGATATACGAGGTTTATATTGTTGAGGAGATTTAAATATTTACCTTATAATATTTTGAGTGTCACTTGAGAACAAGAATCAAACTCATTCCAAAAAATAATGATATTGGTGAGCTGCCTTCGAGTGAGAATTTGTTAATATTTTAGAACTTGAATGACCATTATTGAAGAATGCAGTGAGGATTAAATATTTGATAGATATCAAATTCAAATAAGTATATAATTATGTGCTACTTAAATGTGATGAATTGACACCTTTTATTTAGTAAGTAAATTTCACAATTATATATTTTTAAATAACTTTCTCTTATAAAATAAATTCAATTAACTTCATTATTGACAACATTATCAATTATTGTTATCTCAAAATCCAAATGTTAGTGAATCTCAAATTTACCAATTACAAGATGAATAATTTGTCTTATAGTTTAAAACACTCGTAAGTATTTACTAATTCGTAAATCCTAAGTTTATATATAGTTATGTTTTTTCTTCGACTATTAATGATTGTTAACTGTAATCAGTTTCTAACATGGAAGTCAATGCTAGTAGATTGAAATTTCTATCTTTGGGTCTTGAAAGAAAGATCAAGTATTATAATAAGTGTTTTATCAATGAATATATCTTTCATAATGAATAATATGGTGAAGTTATAAAGACTTATAATAGTGGGGGTTTTTGTATATGGTCAATATCAATAAGTTTGAAGTTGATTATTATAGCAAGTTATAAGAGGTTATTGAATTATGATATTATAGGTTAGAAGATATAATTTTTTTATTTAAATGCTATTGATATAATACTGATAGAGAAATTAGAATAGATCCTTACCATGGTTTGGTTGTAATAATTAAAAGAGATCGATTTTGCAACATTAATGATATTTTTGTTTTTACAAAACAATGCCAACAAGTGTATTATACATACACTCCTTCATTTAGAAAGGATCATAATAGAGTTGATTATTTATCCATTGTGAAAACCAAATTTAGAAATTGTGTCTAATTTGAAGTTGCTGAAGATGGCGATAATAAAGTAATTTAGAGTGTCTAATTTTTTACCATATAATGATATCAAATGAAGGTGTTGGTGTAGAAGGCATAACAATTTTCACATTGGTTATGAAAATCTAGAGGAGGTGGAATTGGAATGCAAATCAAGAGGTTGGTTGGCTATAGAAAATGATGAGATTGGTAAACTAGTAAGCTCTAGAGGTAGTGTAGTGAGTTGATTTTTAAAAGATTGTATTTGAATTGTATCGGGAGATGGTCTCACACTAGGATGTGTAGAATTGGACTCTAGAGATAAAACATTAGGCAATAAAATACTGGATAAACTGAATCAGATAAGGTGTAGAAGTTACCAGCAAATGAAGTATTACCTAGAGCTTGGAAGAATGGATCATTATCCTTCGCTAAAATGTGCTTTCATAAAAAAAAAAAAACATGACATGACATATATTTTTGATTTTGCAAGTCTAGGTAGCAATAATCAAGAAAAATACATTGTTTGCTTTTAAAGGCTAACTTATATGGTATAAGAAAAGGATAGCGAAAGCAACCAAAATTTTGTAATGCAGAATAATCTGGAGGTTTAACATGCAGTATTTAAAGTAAAATAATTTTGAAGAATTTTGGTTAGTAATCCATTAGTGAGGTATATTGTCGTAAGAAAGGCATCTAACCAGTAACATTATTTGAGATGGGATTGTGCTATTAATCTAGCTCTTGAATATGATGATGTTTATGTTCAGAAACATTTTTTTATTATGAAGTGTGGGGACAAGTTAAACAATGATATATCCAAGATTTTGAAAGATACTCATTGAGTTGTTTTGATAAAAAAAAATCCCCTCTATTACCAGTCTGAAATTGTTTAATGGAGCATGAAAACATATTTTGAGCATGAGCTTTAAACTTTATAAAAGTAGGAAAGACATTTGATTTATTATCCAATGGATACAACTTTGAAAATCATGAGAAATCATCAACAAATAGAACATAATATCGACAACCACTAACATAAACAAAACATGAAATCCATAAGTTATAGTGTATTAAAATCAAAGGATTTATAAACTATCTAATAGAGTTACTAAAAGGCAATTTTTTACTTTTGCCAAGAGAATAATAGGAATAAAAGAAGGTTTATTTTCATTTGATAATGGAGAAGTGGAATGTGAACATGGAAGAAACTAGAAAACAACTTAGGAAGGGTGCCCAAACTGACTATGCCATTGCACATTAGATGTTTTTCCACTTATAGTTGCTGCAAGACCATGCAATTTGTGCGAAAGACTAGGTATGTGCTGAAGTAGTATTTGATCTACCCTTGTAGTCTTCAATTTGTTTGATTCTGCTTCATAGTAAAAATCAAAATTAGTTAATATAAAGCAGTAATTGTTATCTAACTAAAATTTATTGATAGAGAGTAAGTTTGTAGAAGCATAAGGACAATAGAGAATATTGGATTTGTGAAAGTTAGATTAGTCAATTTACAAAGATGTAGATCTAGTACTTTTAATAAGCAAACTTATATCATTCCCCATAGTGATAGTTTCTCTTATATTAAAAGACAATGAATGAGTGAGATTTTAAACATATGATGTAATGTGGGCATCGACACCACTATCTACATACCACATTTAATGTTTAAACTATGCATTAGATTCAACCACCATTACTGCAAAAATTGTTGGTGAATGATGAGCTTGATAAGAAAAGTCAAATTTATGATAGCAGTCTATGGCAGTATAACATACTCTATTAAATATTTTATAGACAAATCGAGTACTAATGAAGTGTTGAAGTGATGTTGGTTGCATGGATGTAAAATTAGTAGAAAAACTAGGAATGGGCATATATTTTGAAGAATGAGTAGATGGTTGAGCAACATTAGGAACTAGATTTCTTTTCTTGTGTCTAAAGGAAGACTTTTTATAAGTAGAAAATGCAAAAGTGGTATTAGAGACCATTGTGTTATGCTAACTGTCAAGAAAAGATTCATGACTTAATAACATTAAAATATTCAATAGCAAAGTCTTTATCACTAGAAGCAAAATTATAGAATTTAATAAAAGGATTATACTCCTGATCAAACCACCATGAAAACAAGATATTAAATCTTGATCATCAACATGTTTCTGCAGCAGCTAGTTGATCAAGAATGGCTTTTACACTTTCTAAATAAGCAGAACAAGTATTATACCTTTGAGTGATGGTTTGTAATTGATGCTTCATGTGAGCAATGCGAGAACAAGACTAGCTAGAAACCATGTTTTAATAGTAATCTATATTTGTTTAAAACTGTTTAAACCATACACAGAAGCCACAAGATTTGTACCGATAGATAATAAGATAATTCCAAACAAAGCTTGATATTTATTATATTAGTTTGTATAAGAAAGATTGGGAGAATTATCAAGGTTAAATCTCTTTGGAATTTGGTTCAAATCATTGCTATTAAGGAATGACAAAAAATGTGATTGCCATCCTAGTTAATTTGGGCCATTAAATTTAAAAGATGTCGGTACAGAGAAATGATTCATAGAGTTATACGAAAGATTGAGTGGATGGGGCTGACAACATCATTAAAAGAATATCAAGATGAAATGATGTTGAAGTGTGTCTAAAAGAAAATTGTAGTGTTAGCTTTGAGAGGCTCTCATACCATGAAAGAGTAAAAGAAAAAAAAGGTTTTGCCAACATAACTAGTTCTATTGAAATTATCATAATATATAGATACAATGTAACAAGATAATAGGATTACAAGGAGTGAAAAGCTTGAAAGTTAGCATAATGGATTTACACAATTAAAACTAATATATTGTTGAGTATTTATAGAAGAATAAATAGTTTGTTTTGTAATGAATTGCAAGTCAAGAAATAGAAACACTACTATAGCAGAGTTTCAAAATTTATAGTGCCTCGTGTTAGAAAAATTATGAAAGAAAATAATTAAATTAAAAAAGTTTTAAAATAGAAAAGAATATTAAAAAAAACGCAAAGAAAAATTGCTTGAAATTAAATAATGAAACTAATATTATTCATGTACATTTCGGTCAAACCTTTACACTTTTTTATGGTTCTCTTAATTTTATAATATCTCAAGGAATTATTGCAATTTATTCATTTTAGAAAGCCATTTTATTTGATTTTAAAACATTTGACAATTTGTTGTTATTTATTTTTCTTAAAATAAAAACGAGTTTTTTTTTTGTTTTAAAATGTTTAAGAATAAAAGAAGAAAACAAAAATGATATAAAACTATAGTTAAGTATATAACATCCTATTGATTCACTGTGTCAATTGTTAGTTTAATATGTCTTATAGTCAATTGGTTAGTTATATATGATATTATTATATTCATGTAAATACATATTTACTATTAATAAAAGCTTAATTTATCTTTAATATTTATATAATATTATATTAATGAATCTAATATTTGATTTATGAATTTAGAGTAAAAATAAAGTTCATGGGACATAAATATTTTGCAAAGAAAATTATAAAGTTGTTATAATTATGAGATTCCTATTATATCAAAGTATTGTTCCTAAAATGTTCATGGTCAATGCTCTCTTAAATACTGGACATTTATTAGAGTTGTAGAGACTGATGCATATTATGTTCTTTTTTTTTTTTATGAAAGGAAGCAACTATTTTCATAAGTTAAAGTATAAAGGATACCTAGAACTAATATGTAGGTGCTTGTCATAGATATGTACAATAAACTGACCCGCATGAAAATTTTATATGGAGAGACAATTTGTGTCTATGAAAAGGCTCACGTGATGATTGCGTAAATAATTTTTAGATTTGAGATCACTAAATTAAGTTATATAAAGAATGTTATGTTTTGATCCTGTTATATATTATCTTAATCGAGGTAATGAAGGGGTAGACATTGGATATAAAATAAACTATATGAAGGTACTTGAGTGATCAAGAGAGGATTCATCACCCTAGATGAATTAGGAAAAATATTTCATCTATTCTCAAATAGTATTGACTGAGAAATCCTTAGCCAATATGTAATAAAATTTGAAAAGAGTTTCAAATGATTAATGACTATTATGTAGAGAACAAACATGATTTAACATAGTAGACATATTTCATTATTTAATGTTAAATTGTAACATTATTGATGAAAGGATATTAATTCCATTGAGAAACTGGTCACTGAAAAGTTAAGTCAAACCACTAATGACTTATTTAATATTTGAGGGATCATGACACATTGCTAGACTATGCACCTGATCTTCAAATATAAACTAATCAATTGTTGTATTGATAATAAATCAAATTGTTTAATTTATTTAATTCTATTTAATTATAATTATAATTTATATTTAAGCCAACATATTAGGAACCTAATGAGTCACATGAATTAAAAACCATTAGTTAAGAAATTAATTTGGGATGATTTAATTACGTATGACTGATTAAAATATATTTTAAAAATTAAGAACTAGAATATATTTAATACATGGATTATATTTCTAGATCTAAAAAAATCAAGTAAGGACTTGGTTGAGTTAATTACTAAAATTATCCTGAATTACTATATGGATATTATTTAAGGGACAAATTGATATTTTTTCAATTTATAAAGTTTTTTTTTCATATTTCCTTATAAATAGTAAGCTATGCTTTTTATTTTTGAGTTGTTGTCTATTAGATGAAAATACTATGTAAGTCACATAATAGAGAGTTGGCACTGTAAGCATACTAATCATTTTCTTCTAAATAAGAATTTAAGAGATTTATCACTAATGGTTCATGTGAATTACCTTTGAATGTTAGACAACTAGATCTCTTGTGGTTTACAACAACTTAGCCTTTAAAGAATTATTTAAAGTTAAAAAATAACTTTAGATCTGTCTAACGGGATCTTATAGACTCTCGAATAATAATTTTTTTATTATTTCTGCTAGATGTATAATATTCAAGAACTCAACATCAATTAACAGAATTTGTTGGTTTTACGAGAAACTTAATTTCATTGTGTTTTTTTTTAATATATAAAAGGAGAGAGATATGCTCTAGAAATTAAAGCTTGCAAAATCATAAAGTAACAACTCCACAAATATCACCTACCAAAACTTCAAAAGGTGCCTCAAAATATCAATAGATTGAGGATACGCATGATTATCAAGTCAATTTGTACTTCTGTATAACTTTTTGATGAACACGAGAGATATCCCAAACCAGTCACGGTGCT
>Ga0325410_1002862_pt1 | contig 19390 bp, 11 predicted proteins | sample PopdelMetagenome_16_FD_206182 | JGI IMG/M metagenome (GOLD analysis project Ga0325410, IMG submission 206182) | Populus deltoides microbial communities from Bellville, Georgia, United States - Xylem-PdIQD-R3 | ecosystem: Host-associated > Plants > Phyllosphere > Stem > Wood/Secondary xylem... | reverse complement strand
AAAAAAAATTATTAAAGGAATTTTATTGTTTTTGTTTCAATAAAAAAAAATCCACCACCAATAAATTGTGTAGGAGAATAAAATTAAAAGAAAAAATTGGATTTTCCCAATATAAGAAATAATAAATAAGGGGTAGACAAGTAATATTGAGAAGCCAATAAGAATCAACCACGTGTCGGATCATGAAATGATCTCAAGACCAGCACAACCCACATCACCTTCCCTTTGGTATTATTAAGTTTTAATTAACCTCCAATATCCCTTAATCAATCCTTAATATTATTCTCTTACTTTTACCTGTTGCATCTCAGCTGTCAAAAAAAAAAAACAACAAAAACAAAAACAATAATAATAATAATAATAATCACCGAAGCAGGACCAGACCAGCATGATAGATTTGATTTTAATAAAAACTACACACACACACACTAACTATGTTATAATTATATTATAAGATTTATTAAAAAAAGATAAATATAGCAGTCAGTAGTCATTACCCAGAGCATTTAGTTGCTGTTTTTTGCTGGAACCAGGAGGTCTGCCTCTGGCTTTCTTCACCCCAGTTGGCGACACTGATCCTCCTAGAGTGACAGGGGAAGAAGAAACAACACCAGCAGAACCAACGACACCAATATCAGATCCAGGAGGTGGGGGAGGGGGAGGAGGAGAAACAAGAGGGCGAGTCTGAGCTGGAGGAGAAGAGAAACCACCTCCAGTGGCTGTACTTGTTGGTTGGGTTACAGCAACAGGCTGAGGTGCAGATGCAAGAGCTAATGCCATAGTGCCATCTGGCCCATACTTCCTTGGTCTCCCTCTCTTTCTTTTCATTGACTCTCCTCCAATCCCCCCTCCCATATTCACATCAATCCCGTGAGGAGATACCACCGCCCCACCAGCCGGTCCTTCCCCTCCTCCAGACGGGTAGGTAGGTGACACCGCGGAAGTGGTAGTGACGGTGGATATCGGTTTGTAAACAGCAGTACCGTCAGTACCGAAGTCTAAACGCATGTTTTGTATAAACGGCTGTGATTGTACCGCTGTTTTTTGTTGGAGTCCTGTCACGCTAAAAGGCTCCCTGCTTGTCATCACTCCTGTCTCCGATCCCGGCATCTTTCTTTCTCGTCTAAATTTTCAGGCAACCTCTGTCCAAAAATAAAAAAACATCATTTCAGATCAGTAAAAAAACCTCAAAATTCACACTTTAAAATTCAAAATACTTAGTGGCCTCAACTGAACTGTGTAAGACAGAACGAAGGAAGTGGCTTTCCCTCTTTTTTTTAATGGTGGCGAGAGATCTTTAAATCGTCTTAAATTTTAGAAGAAAAAAAAAAAACAATAACTGAATTGGAAACAGAAGAATCCCAGTAAATCTAGGGGACAAAAAATCTAGACAAGAATCCAGTAAACCCATAAAATTAAAAAATATATATATAATATATAATATAAAAATAACTGCTAAAACTGAAGTAGGGATCCTAGTTTTTATGCCCACAGATTTTTATTTTTTTTCGTGTAGATGGACAGAAAAATTGGATTTCAAGAAATCAGAAAAGGCAACAAATCAGGATAAAGAAATTCATCATAAATTTCTTTTATTTCCAAAATGAAAAAGGAAAAAAACAAAAAAAAAATAAACAAACATAAACTTACCGGTAAATTAGGAGAATGTAAAAGAGGAAGAAATTTCACAAGGGGTGGAGGAAATGAAGAGCTGCAAAGGGTATTTCTCAATCTAAATATTAAGTTAATAATTTAATTCAAACACTTTTTTTGTTTTTGTTTTTACAAATAATCTTTTTTATTTTTTGAATTTTTCCTTTCTCATCCCTTCTCACCGTAGGGGGAGGACTTTATTATTATTAAAAAAAAAACAAAACAAAAAGACAGATAAAAAGTAGGCCTAAATTTGGTTTCGTACAAAAAAGATATTTATTATTTTTATTTCATTTACGGCGGCGTCTTTATTACCCTCCCTCTTTTTTCAAAACCATCTCTTCCTCTCTCGAGTATCAAATTCCTGTACTCGTATCATTTATAGAGCACGTGTCGATCAGCTATAAAAATTTCAAGAAATATTTACATGTACGTTAATTCCTGGCGAGTAGTTGTTTATTCTACTCGAGGAAAGTATGGGGGATTTGTGACAATTTTGTATTAGGCTCTGCTAAATTTTTTTTTCTTGATTTTTTAAGTTATCTTCAATTCATTATGTCTAAAATTTAATAATAGGTTTGTAAATTGGTTATTAGACTCTTTTTTTTCTTTTCTAATCTTTACCAAAATTTTATTTTTTATGTTTGGTTAATTTCATTTTAAATATAATTTTTTAAAAAAATAATAATAATTTTAGTTCTTGTGATAAAATAAATGAATACATAAAAAATATAAATATATTTAGTTGAAAATATAAATATATAAAATAAATTTATTTCTATAATAATTTTAGAATGAATTTTGTATTTTTAAAACACAAAATACATGTGTTTTATTATTATTTTAGGTTTTTTATATTCAAAAATAGTAATCAGACCCAATTGTTTTTAGAAAAATTAATACTTCCATTCCTTAGATAGTTAAACAATTTTATGATCTACAAAGTTGGTAGATAAGGTAGTTGGTACGTAAATTAAAAGAGTGTTTAAGAGTATATTAATTTTAAAATTATATTTTATTTGAAAGTATTAAATTAGTATTTTTTATAATTTTAATATTAAAACATAAAAATTATTTAAATATATTTTTAAATAAGAAAATACTTTTAAAAATTACTTTGCAACACTATATTAAATACATATTTTATTAATTTAATTTTTTTTTAAAGCTTGAATTATATATATAAAAAAAAATTACTCGTTGTGTCCTCGGAACAATTATGAAAACTTGACAACGGAAGCTGGTCTTTATCTTATATCCTCCTCAAGTACATTGCATAAGAATGCACTGCTATGCAAGGATTTATTTATTTAAATAAAAAAATAAAGTTTGTTGGGTTTTGGATAGGTAATTAGAATTTTGGACCACAATTTTGGTCGGTCTGATATTTGTTCGCAACATGTAAGAATATAAATCATGATAAATTAATTAAAATTATTTTTTCTTCTTAAAAAAATATATAGTAATTAGTGAAGTATAACAGAAAAAACGGATAAATGGAAAGAGAGCAAAACAGTAGAAAGCGAATCTAAAAAGAATGGCTTGTATTTCTTCACTGAACTCTCTGTCTCAACGTCCTTTCAATCCCAATTTCTCATCTTTCTCTTCCAGCAAGCCGAGTCTTTACATTCTAAAATCCAAGCTTAACACTAACATTCCTGCTCCTTCAACTCCTTTAAGCTGCAGCAGACGCAGAAACCAACATCAACATGTTCTCTGCTGCAACAACAACTACAAACAAGAAGAAGAACTCCTGTAACTCAGCTTGTACCTTTCATGGCTTTTTGAGTTCAATTCTCTTTGTTAAATATTATTCGTTGTGGGGTTTGATTGTTTTTGTCAAATTGGTGTAGTTTTTGCCTTGGAGAAGTCCCATGTGGAGCTGGAACTAAAAGAAGAGAAGCTTTATTCAACATGGTATTTAGTGCTTTTACTTTCCCTTCAATTGCCTCTACTGCATTGGCAGCCACAGGTAATTTGTGATAGTAATCTTTCACTATGGTGTTGCTGTTTATGTTTATTGTAAAAGCAATCCCTTACCTGCTGAATTTCATGCGTGGCAGAGGATTCACGTGTTTATACCGATGATGCGAACAAGTTTAAGATATCTATTCCCCAAGGTACATTAACTCTGAATTTTTTGATCTCTGTAGCTATAAGTAGCAGGTGATGTAAAAATTGAAGAATAGTGATTGGGTGACGCAGATCGAAAGAAAGACAGTTAGCATAAACAATACAGAATTCTATCGAATAGGTTCAGCACACACAATTCTAATTCGAGATTTTATTATCGAATATTGTTGTATTAGTGCTGGTAGGAAATTCTGGTGGCTGTTTACAGTTTACGCTAGGCATGAATGGTAGAGGAATATTGAGAAAGACTTCTTGTTCTTTGCAGGCTGGCAAGTAGGTGCAGGAGAACCAAGTGGATACAAATCCGTCACTGCTTTCTATCCAGAAGAAGCTTCTAATTCAAGTGGTATTTGTAGAGATTTTCTGACAAGCCCACCTTTTAATTGATCAACAAATAAGTTTATTGATGATTTTCACACTTAATCGATTGGTTTGCTTCAGTCAGCGTTGTGATCACCGGGCTTGGTCCAGATTTTACTAGATTGGAATCATTTGGCAAAGTTGATGCCTTTGCTGAGACTCTGGTACGTTATTCAGTATCCGATTTTGTGGTCCTCGAGGAGAAGCCCCTTCAGCATTGCTGAATTGCGGGTTTTGTGTACAACTGATTCTACTGATTTTGTGTCTTCATGTTCAGGTGGGTGGATTGGACAGGAGCTGGCAGAGGCCCCCGGGCGTGGCAGCAAAACTTATAGACTCTAAAGCTGCTAATGGTAATTTTCTTCAATCTTTTCAATGAATTACAGTGTGAGGTAAGAGTTAATGATGGATTGAGGATGAGATCTGCTCACGATAAAAAGCCATGATCAAATTTAAGATAACCTCCTTTTTTCCAACAATTGATAGGGCTTTACTACATCGAGTATACGCTGCAAAATCCAGGCGAAAGTCGCAGACATTTGCTTTCAGCACTTGGAGTTGCATTCAATGGTTGGTACAACAGACTATATACGGTGACAGGGCAGGTGAGGCTGCGTTAACTCTACAGAGATCTTTTTTTTTTTCCTCTGGTCTACAGTGTTTGTTCATTTCAGATTTGATGCATGCATTCAATATTGAATTCTGGCCTTCAATATTGTTGCAGTTTGTCGATGAAGAATCAGAGAAATTCGGCACCGAGATCAGGAAGGTATATCAGAACTCTTCATTTACACGGGCTCAGATTTTTGTCTTTGAAAGATTAAAGCTCCTGCTGACAACTTGGAGATAAAAGAATTCAGAAACTAACTAAAATCCCACTGCTATTTGGTTTTGCAGGCTGTTTCGTCCTTCAGGTTCATTTGATGACATAAAGTAAACCTGGCTTGAAACTGTGCCATTCTTCCATTTTTCTTTTTTGGCGGCCCCATATGTTAAGAATTCTTGAGTAATCACATATGTTGAGAGGATTGAAGTCATGTCATTTTTGTTGAGATCTCTGATTTTCTTCATTTTAATTATCCAATAAAATTAAAGGTATGTAGGTGTAGATGTGGAGTTCCAAAATCCCTTTGCTTTGCTAGATATGGAATTCGAAATCTAGGCAGATGGATTAAGCACAGAAGTCCTTTCATCAACAAAATTTATGTATAGTTGAAGATGAATGTGGTTGCATTTGCTTACATATTGAAGGTGAAAGAAGTACAGGTCCTGGTAGGGTGAACCATGATTTCGTGACCAAAGGCCACTGTTCAGCTGTTCGCACAGGCCATTTTAGAAAGCTGCATTGAGTTCCAATCTGCCAGTAGAGAACATTACGCTTCTCTCTCTCTCGCAACACTAACTTCTGTAGCACTAATTACAATTTAATTGCTTCGTATTGTAAATGAAGTTTTGGCATCTTGCAAGCTACAAGGTTGTAGCTATGGAGCAGTGATGGACCTCTCAATTAGCTTGAGTTTTTTTGCTGCTACTTCCATCATCCTATCTTCTCCTGAATCATCGGTGCATCTCCAGGCTAGTTCAGCGAATGCTTCCAGTTGTTGCCGGTCAATTGCTTCTCCCCCATTTCCCCAAATCGTAGGATACACATCTTCGTCGACCTGATCCTTTCAAAACAAGTCTTTCACATACTCTGTCAGTGACATTTCCGGTTGAAATGCATTTCGTCCAGTAAGAAGGACGAGCAGCGGCACCCCAAAGCTGAAGACATCAGTCTTTTCTGTCACAAAACTTCTGATCATGTAATCAGGATCGATGAAACCCACTGTCCCCGCAAGATCATCTAATCCGACACGTGATTCCCCTTTCATTAAGTGACATCGCGAAATTGAAATTGAAAATGAAATTGAACAATTTGGAAGCATGATGCTGGTCGAGGAAGATACTAGCAGGTTTTTTTTTTTTTTCTCTCTGTAGATGATGGGCCAAGGAAATTTAAAATGGAGATACGTCACAACATTTGCTATTTTCTAGGCAAATTTCAATTTTGTTCCCCCAAGGTAAACGATCCATTATATATACGTCTATCCAGACATCCATTCTCTGAATCTTCATAAACCAGAGATGGACCTGGGAGCTCCAAGCAGCAACCTAATAGCTTGAAAACACGATGTCACGGAAGACCTATTTACGGCCAGCAGACGGACAGCAGTGTTGCAGATCTTCTGTCCTCGGTAAAGCAACGGAGTTCGGTGTGTATTGAGTGACTAAATAACAAATTGTTCCATAAATGAAATCAGGAGCCACCGCCACTTTTATCACTTGAATCGCCATCATAAGTACAAAATAGCTGGCCACCAAAGTGCAATGCAGGCAAGATATTTGGAACCTCACAAGGGGGTGACTGTACACACAATTTTTTTTTCTTTTGAATTTAAATATAGCTTGAAGCTTTCCCCATGTTTTGAGGTCTGCCTTCCATTAGGTCCAAATTACAAAGAGTTGAGAGAGAGTCTAACAAAAAAGAGAACCCCTAGTACTAATATGCACAAAGCTCCAATGATTGTTAAATACAACGCAGGAGACCACCACAGACACCAGAGAGACTACCTATACACCCAAATGCTGGGACCACTAGACTATAAAAGAATCATATGTTGATTCTAACGTGTTGGTTTCTTTTTACACTTTTATTATTCCTATAATTTGGTTGCCAGAAACCAATTCCAGCATCCATAAAATGCATTGCTGCTTGTTACTCATCCTGAGTTTTGGCAGCATGCAGAGTTTTTAACACACTAGGGTAAAGGAAGAATTATCCACATCCCTTCTCCACCCATTCGGAGCGACTCAGACAACTGTCGACTTCTCTGGTGAGCATGACCATCTATGACCTGCACGGTATAAAATCTGTAAGATCAATGCTTTCCATGGGGTTATATTAACGGCACTCATGCTCATGTATTAGCAAGTGACAGTTTTAGCAATACAGTTTCACAACAAAAAAAGGTTCACGCTGACCTCAGACAAAGTCAAGGGGATAGCATGTGCATTCACAATATGCTTTGACTCACTAGATCGAGCATTTAAATTTAAAATAACAACAGGAATAGCAAAACCCACTCAGCACGGTAAAAACAGAGCTCCAAAGTAGCTTCTAGTTCAATGCAAGACTACCTCTCATTTAGCACTGAATATGCATGCATACAGAAAACACAGAGAGAAATGATTTGTACCTCTAGAATGCAAAATAAATAGTTTGCAAGGCTAGATTCGAAGCCCGCTACTCAAGTAGCAGTTCCGCTGCTCTTAGTCCTGCTGCAGTCTTAAGGATACCTAAGATTAAAAAACAATCAACCCACGTTACACCACAATGGTGACAGCATAGGTCTGAAAACACAGTGTCATACTCCAATGGCCATCTGATGCCACTCACCTTGATCAGCCCCTCACCCAGTGGTTTGGTCAGAACCGCTACCTTGCATATACTGAGGAGAAGGAGCAGGAACAATAAACTGTGATTGTGCTGGAACAGCTGCAGCTATACCTGCAAAAAAACAATGCACTTGCCTAATCAACTTTACCAGTGTGGTTACTTTTTGAAGCAACATTCATCAGTTAATTGCACAACAATGTCACTTCTTTTGTCGGTATTTTACTCTCCCTTTATCATCAAAAGTTTAAGATTATTAATCCCCTCCTCAAAGGGTTCTACTTCTTTCTAAGCCCACACCATTTACCATTTCAATAGTTTCTCACTGTGCACTTCCCCTTCCATCCTCTTCCCCAACTAATCTCTTCACACTATGCATGAAGTAAATTGATGATGCCTATAATAACTATGGAAAATATAGACAAAATCAGACATCAGCTGTTTTCACATGTCTTCGACATTTGCAAGGTACAATGAAGAGATTGTGAACTGAAGTGTTAACCTGTATGATATGGTGCTTGAATTGTTGGCATAGACGAAGTTGTTATTGCATTGACACTTGGTCCACCAAACTGCACAATCTGATGACCTGGCACAGCATATCCTGGCATCGATGTATAACCATGACCTCCAGGAACATTTTGACTCAACTGCCCATAAGGATACATGCCTGAGTTAACTGTTCCAGGAACTCCATATATCTGAAGGTACTGATGGCCAGTAGCATAAGGGTTGTAAGCACCCTGCCAGTAGGACAAAAGCAGCAATAATCAGTATCAAGTCAGCTCGGTAGTTTAAGACAGTATAAGAACCCAAGAAATAAATCCTAGTTGTTGTCATCTTTCACCTGTTGATAAACGTATTCAGGTCCATATGCCGCATAGCTGAATAGATGAACCAACCATAGAGATGGTGTGAAAAGATCAGTATAGGGTCAGGATTTTTACATAGAAATCATACCAGAGAAAAACAACATGCACATATCATCATAACACTGTAAGAATCCAGGATTTTTCAAGTAAACCACACCATTACTTCTACAAATGAGCTCTCTCTCTCTCTCTCTCAAAAATGTCCAAAGTATAAGTGAACAGAGCAATGGGCATCACAACCCAAAAACCAGTATGTTCCAGTTTATTTTCTTTTCTATAAATACACTTCAAACCATGACCATGATCTTGCCTGTTCAATAAACATTGAGCTGGGGCACATATCCTCTGCAACTACCACTTTTTGCATTCCTGCAATTACCAACCACACCATGTCACATCACTGTAACTTGGACAAAAGGAACCCTGAATTCTAGGAAACTGGCTACTTAATCCTAGAGCAGCTAGAAATTTCCAACTGATGTCCAATGATGTGATTGGCATCATGTATATGAATAGCCACGAATAAGGGAGGGGAGCTGGAAAATGTAAAAACGAGAAAGTAGTTGCAAAGTACATGTACCCGATCTAACTGGAAAACTGTGGTCCATCTATCAATGGTTTCATACGACTCACAACATAGATTGATGAGAGAATGCAGAGCACACCAGGAGCAAAAGGACCACTTCTATAGTTGAAGTTAGGGTTTTGCCTATATACAGGTAGACATCAGTATTGAAGACATCGGGAACAGAAACTACAGTTAGGATTTTGCCTCTATACAGGTAGACATCAGTATTGAAAACATAGGGAATAGATACTACAGCTAAAGTATGACCGGTGATCCATCTAACAAAATTTAGTTAACTAGCCTAGAAAACCAGATATATATACAAATTGGCAATGAGTTCACATAAAATCCCATATTGAACTCTACCAAAATTCCTTGCGCAGCTCCTGGAAAGTTAGAAGGTATTGGCAGGAAACAAAAAATGGTATTGCTGAAGCGTTCTTAAGAAGCCAACCAGAAGTTGTTATCAATGCAAAAAGAATACACAACTTCAAATAAGACATAAAAGGAGGAAAGAATAAATTTTTTTCTTCAAAAAACATGAAATAGAACTGGATACTTTGTACCAGCCAAAATGAGCAAATTTTTATTGCAACAAGTAGAATATTACATTTACTTTGGAATGTAGCATACAACTCACCCATATGGATTATACATCAAGCCTTGGTAGCCATAAGAAACTGGTTGTTGGTAGCCAAAACTTCCAACATAAGTCCCTCTGGGGGTTTGCACACTTGTAATGTACGGGGAAGCTGGTCTCGGACGTCCTATTAGAAACAAAAAGCAGCAAGCAGAGGGCATGAGCAAGAAATCAACCAGGAATCAAATCATATTGGTTTTCAATATTCCTTATCTAGCACAATATTGGCTTTGCATTTAGGGGAAAAAAAACTGATACCATAAGGCAGAGGTGGCCGAGGTCTCCCAAGTGAAGCCAGATTACAATTAGCCCGTCTACCATCGATAATCGGAGTAGGATCAGCACAGGCTCTCCTAGCTGCGTCTGGTTCTCGGAAAGTCACCTACACCCTCCACACAAATACAATCCAAAAACCCATGTCATTCTCCATCTATCAAATAAAAACACACACCATTTTATCCAAAATGGAATAAATCCAAACTTTGACAGCTATCTAGATCACCTTCAATCATCAAATTAAGCACAAGATAGCCTTGATCAAAACAGAGTAAGTAAGTAAGTAAATGCTCACAAAACCATAGCCTTTTGATCGGCCAGTGTTCTTATCAGTGATGACAACAGCCTCAAGAATATCACCAAATTGCTCGAAATAACGACGCATGGTCTCGCTCTGAGTCTCCCAAGCAAGCCCCCCAACAAAGACCTTAGTATAAGTAGTATCCCCAAATGGAGAATTCATGTATTGAAACCCTGAGCTTGAACTCGATCCCGAGCTAGGTCCCGGAATTGCTTGATAGGCCATATTAACAAATTCGATCCAATTAAAATAATGAAAAAAAAAAGGGAAAGGGAAGGCTACTTAAAATTCAACAAGATTTTTGGAAGATTCGAAGCATAAAAAGGAAAGTAGAGGGTGGTAAGAAGTGACATGCTTCAAGAGAGAAACCCTAGAAAAACCCTAGAAGTGGACGAAATATACTGGGAATCCATGGAATTGTAAAGGGATCGAGAAACAGGAGTGTTGTTTTAGACAAAAGATCGGAAAGCGGACTGATTGGGTTGAATAGGGAAAGAAAAGAAAGAATCACAATCACAATCACAATAAAAGGGAAGAAAGTGAAAAAAAAAAATTAAGAAGAGAAAGAAAAAGAAAAGAAAAGAAACCCTAGAGTTGAGGTGGGGTGAGGTCGGTGTGATGGAAAACAGATATATAGAGAGAGGGGGGTGGGCTTTGTGTTGTGTGGGGAAATAAAAGTTGGATGGTCAGTACTCGATGATACTATAGACAGAGCAGAGAGAGAGTAATTTTTTTTGGGGGGTGATACTAATAGTATTAACGGGGGTAAGTCTTTATTGATGGTGTTGCTGGGGGTGGAGAGAGGAGGAGGAGGCGGAGAAGGGGAGGAGGGGGCGGAGGAGGGGGAGTCATGATTTGTTTGAAGGAGAGCAAGAGAGAGTGAAAATGAATAAGAGAAAAACGAGAATAGAAAAGAAAAGAAAAGGTGGGACCCTCTAACTTGGGTGTGTCTTCTCTTCCTTCTCTAACTTCCAGGGTTCTCAAACATACATGGACTGACAGCTCGGTAGGGATGCGGATGTGGGTCCCACTCCTCCTCTTAATCTGATCTCTAATGAGAAAGATAAGATATATTCTCCCTCAAACCCCTTTTTTTTTTTTTAATAAATGAAATTATGTCACGCACGTACACTACTAGAATTGCGTACGCGTTAGTTAGTGCTTAATAAAAATAAAATTAAAAGGAGGTATAAATATATTTCGTAGAGAGATTAAAGTAAAAACTTAAAATAAATTCATTCTTGAGAAGTGATTATTAAATAAATTTTTATAATTTTAAATATTTATCTTGATTGTTTTGTTCTGTTTATCTTTGAAATAGTAATTATAATATTAAAAAAATAAGTAAATTTTGTAATGGAATAGGGTACGGGAAAAAACCCGAAATTCGTGTTTTTAATTGTAATAATAATCACACTAGACTGTAATAGCAAACAAAATTGTTCTTCTTTCTCCATGTTCACGTCTAAACTACAAGTGTTCGTTCGTCCTCAGTCTGTCATTGATGGCTGATAGGTTTAAAGAAACTTGAAACAAAACCGAATTTAGATAGTGTACCTACGGCGGGCGGTTCTGCCACCTAGGGGTGATGTGGTTCATCGGAGACGGCAGAACAAGGACGAAAGGGAGGAAGGAAAGGAAATTTCCTTTTATCTAGTTAATGAACGAATTGATTAGGTGACATGACATGATTAACGGACGTGGGAAATAGATAAAGCTCATGGAGATGCACGTAACCAATGTCTCAACAGGAAAGGGACCCTCTGGTCTGGTCCCTCGGCAATGGATGATGCTTGCTGGCTGTGACATGCATCATTGTTAATATTCTATCATTTACCTAAGAGCACAAGTCATGAGTGCTCGAACCCACCGTAAGAATTCCTATGCCCTCCCCTTCGCTGCTACATTAGAACACACACAAGTATTTTTCTTATTTACAAAAAGACTTTGAAACACATAAGAACTGATTTGGCGTTATGGCAGCTTGGATGGAACCCGGTTTGGAGCATGTTTACTTCTTCATGTTTTAAAAATACTTTTAAAAAAAATTTAAAATTTTTTATTTTTTTATTCACTTCAAATTAATATTTTTTTTTAAGTATTTTTATATAGTTTTTAATATACTGGAGTGAATAGAAACATTTTAGGCTGCGTCTTGTTGTATTATTTCGAGGGGGAACTCGACTACAAGGGTCACTTCACTCTCTTTGGAGGTGAGCCATGGGGTTGGCAAGCGGCAATAGAGTCGCGCTCAAACCAGCGGCTACGATTGCAGCATTGTGAATACAAGGGGCCACAGGTCCAAGAACACTTGTGTATATCATGTCCTTTTCTTTCCTTTTCTTTTCCTGTGGTTCCCAAGACATACAATCGATTCACAGAGACAGGATTGCACATGGAACTACTTCGAAGAAAACAAAGGATGCGTCTGTCTCTTTGATGATGATGATGTTGTTTTTGCCACAGCAATTACTTTTTATTTCTATCCTAAATTTAGCAATTTCCCTGAACTCAAGTGTGGCGTCCCCCCCCCAGCAAAACTGTCATGTCACGCAGTGCAGCATAGCTAAACAAGGCCAAGCTGGAGAAAAGAGCGCGCACAGAATAAAAATCATGCACAGCGCTGTTAAGCAAAGCCATTTAGTTCATCTGGAAAGACTTGGATCTATTTCATCTCAAATTATTAAAGTAAAAACTTAGATTTGAGAAAAGCAAACCGTAAAAATTACCACATCTTCTTTCAGCTTCTCTGGCTTCTCATAAAAGAGTACTTTATAGAGGTAAAAACTGTTGTGATGTTGAGTTCCCTCCTCTTGGCATGTCCCGGAGCTTCTTTTTCTTCCATTAATGTCTTGGCAACATGGTACCAAAACTGGTTTCCAGAAAATAATTTTAATTAATTAGCGGAAGATAGAGCTAGCCGGAATTCAAAATCAGACCATGATCCTTTGGCCAATTTGAGTTCATCACAACAGTAGCTAATTGATGACACAGCAATGACTCTCTTCACTTTAATTATCATTGGAGCAAGCATTTAGTACATTCGGCGTGCCTGTAACAGCTGGTTCCATCATTTCTTCCAGTGGAAATCACCACAAACCGGCAGCATATGAACAAAAAACTCATTCCAAAATAAATGGTTTGCTGGCTCTCTGAAAAGGCAGTTGGGCAGCGTCGTGATTCTAGAAAAATACTTGAACTGCATCTCCTAAATTTCAACTGTGTAACAAAATTGTCCTCGTAGAGGTCGACAGATCGAGTTAACCAGTCTGGTAAGCAACCAGTTTCAACGAGAACTAGAACCTTACCTTGGGAATAGTTATACCACTGCTAGGATCAGGTCGAAGTGGGCAAGCAACATGGAAAATGGCAGCATATATAATGAAGGGTTTCAGATTCTGTGCAGCGTTCTCCGATTTCTTCAGATGTAAACTTGGAGACCCAAGGCAGGCTGAACTGAAACCAGTTAATTACCTTGGGTACATATCCATTGTTATAGCACTGAAATGATCAATAAAACAGGAAAAGCCGGGTTTTGTGTTTGTCTACGAGGTCCAAACAAGGGCTTGAAAAAACGTTGTCTCTTTTTAAAATGCGGCATTACGGCAGTTAACTGGGTCGCTTTCCACTTTTTCCTTCATCAAGCTAGCAATCTATACATAGGCCCATGTTCTAATTTGTGCTCTAATCCTGGTGGTATTCTGTGTTTCCGTAAGCCTATTTTAGCCTTTCCAAGCCCACACTCTTTCTAATCTTGTTTTGTTTGTGGATTATAGACTAAACCGTCGTTTGCAGCATAAATAGCCTTTCATAAATATTTATTTATTTTTGTTTAATTTTTTTATTTTTTATACCATTTTAGATGTGCTGATTTTAAAAATAAATTTTTTTAAAAATAAAAATTATATTATTTTAATACATTTTCAAATAAAAAATATTTTATAAAATAACCAATACCGCATGTATATCAAACTTAATTGCAACATTTATTATTTTTTTAAAATATTCTGAATCCAAGGAGTATCTTGATCATCAATCAATATTGTCTCACACTTTGTTCTTATCTGGTAAATTCTACATGTTCCATGCTGAGTTATTGCTAGCTTCTTGGATCTAGCAATTGATGGCGCCCTTAAACAGCTGGAGTGGGTCTTGGCCAAGGGTTGTGTGAAGTGGACATCAATAAGTACATAAAGGTTGAGAAGTCTGTGCCTGGTACTGGCTAGTTAGAAGATTCAAGGGTTCTTATCTGATGCATTGAATCTTGTTCTCGGTATAGGATGCCATGTCTGTGGCCAGAAATATACGCGAGAATCCGAAGCTCCTTCCTGGTGGGGATGCTACAGAATTAACTGTATCCGCTGCTCTGAACCAAAAATGTTCATCTATTGAAGGTATAGAAAAGGTGAATGATTAATCTCTTCCGTTAACGGATCAACCTTCGATTATTCTTTTGAATTGAACTACTGTTATGCAGATGTTTTTTTAGGATAAAATTTGGAAGCACATTATAGCTTCACTTGATTCACCTTAATTTTACGTCTTATGGTTGCGAAACAGTGGCCTTATGGAGCTGCTGCTATAGCTTTTGAGGCTATGTCGAAGACGTTGGCTCAGAATTGTGGTGTTAATATTGTGATATGAACCATGACTGCTGTGCAGGGAAAGGTATGTCATGGATCAATGTATTTTATAATCAATTCATTCACTTGAAAAGACTCATGGATAGAGATGCCGAGCGAAGAATGACCTACATAAATGCTCAACAAAAATCAATCACATGAAATAAGAGTCTGGTTTATTCCCAGACCCAGCTCCCTCTATGGTTCATTTTCTGGGTTCCCTCTAGGCCTAGTAAGACGCTAGGTTCATTTTCTGGGTTCTGCTACATGTTGGCCCAAGCACAAGTAAATATAGCAAAATGAAAGACTTAACTCTTTCACAAGTAAATATAGCAAAATGAAAGACTTAACTCTTTCAAGTTCAATTATATACTAGGTCTAAGCGTATGTAAATTTGACAAGATGCTAGATCCAATGATCTTGAACTCAGCTACACGCTAAGTCCAAATGTTTCTGTCCAAATGTCTCTGGGCTTAGAAAAACATTGGACTCAACATCCTTGGGTTTGGAATCATTTCAGGTCCAAACATACAATTAATGACCCTTATTACTCTCCCGTTGAGTCACGAGGTTATCCCTGCCAACCCTCAACATAAAGTAATGAGAACCTAGGATGATCATCTCCTTAATTACACCCTAATTGTGTAAAAATCCTCCAAGAGTTGGATATATATCAACCACTATTAATGCTAACTATAAGGGTTGTTTCCATCAGCATTAATATTATATATGAGATGACTTATAAAAGTCTTCTATAAACACATGGTATTTCAATCAACATTAATGTTGATAAAAGAGACTCTCTCCCCGCTAGTATATTTGAAAGGAAAAGACTTTCTACCCTTTCGGTAAAAACAAGAACGTGCAAAGTATAAGGGCTATAAATACTTTTCAAATCAATCAGGTAAAGGGTTCATGATTTTTATTCTCTTACAAAATATTCTCAGAGCATTTATAACACACGAACTAAAAACAAATACTTTTATTCTTAAATTTTAATGCTCATTTACTATAATTCTTTATTGTAAAATCATTGAGTTATTCATCAAAGGTCCCCAAATCTCACTAAAATGAATTGTTTTGTAGAAATCAAGATTTCTATCACCAATTCTTTATTCCTCGATTCTAAAAAATAAAATATTGACATGAAGAAATGATTATTCACCATCCACACACTCAAAAACTTAAATTTTAAAGCATATTAGATTCCATAGCATCATCACCATTATCTACTTTTTTTAAAGTTTGATTTTACGGAATAATTGCTCCGTTCACATAATCCGCTCACCCATCTTCTGTTTGCTTTGTCTTAATTTACCACAGCAGCTTGCAAAGTGTGAAAATGCATGGATAGGAACAACGGTAAAATTACTGATATTGTCGTTTCATGTCCTATATATTGCTCTATATGTTCTACTGGAATTTCATTAACCTTAGTGAAATCTAATGCTCCAGATGGAGGGCAGATAATCACCCTTTTATGCAAACTTGCAGGCCTGTAGATGGGTTGATCGAGACCAATTTCCTATTGAGAGGTTGCAATGCGAGGTTGATAAGACCTAATGCATGGTGAAAGTAGAGATGAATGATCTTCTATAATGCCATGATATGCAGGTCAAAATGTATACTGGGCAAATGGTTGATTTGATACCAATTCCATGATGCCTGCCAAACACAGCTTCTTAAACGACACAACAAGAACTGGAAGGGGATATTTGGAAAGGAACTTCCCAACTTCAATATATAACAGATACTCAGCCAAACTAAATCCTATGCATGTGTATTTTCTGTTATGTGAGCCCGCTTAGCTCAGAGGTTAGAGCATCGTATTTAAATTTGATAGTCATCGGATCGTGTTGTTAAGAAGAGACAACAATTTTCTACCTTGCTCTTCTTGTTCTTGGCACCAACCAGTTGCATTTTCGCTTGAAAAATTGCAGGAACAAGACACAAACTCCGAGCAATTTTTTTTTTTGGAAGCAATCTGAACATCAAGATATGAACTTTTTTTCTTTTGATATCTTACAAGCCCTACATCAACCTCCATCAAAACTACAAAAGAATTAAAACCCCAAAATCCATCAGATCTTATCAGACAAAAGAACCCATAGAAGAAATTGTTGTGTTGGAAGATCAATGGTTGTATAAAATTTGAGACTTAAGTTGAAATGGTGCAAATGGTTCCACATGTATATGATGTATTTGAATACATCTATCCTAGCAAGCATCAAGTAGATAATGTCAGTGCCTCAGCGTTGTAGAATCCACCAAACACTTGCACGCACAGACAAAATATCCTTAAACCCAGACTGCACTGATCAACAAGTCATTTTCAAATAATTTATTGGAATATTTAATTCCGATGACAATGTTGATGTACCGTCGAATCTTGAGAACGCATCGTTTTCTAAGTCCAGTATCAATGACAAAAAACATAGACTAATTAACTGAAAAGATCAATAAGAAAAGATTAAGTACTCATCAGAGCCCAAAACTAAAAGAAAATGGAGAGAGGTGTGGGATTTGGGAAAGATGTCAGAGGAAGAAACCGTGTGTGTGACAGGTGCAGGAGGGTACTTGGCATCATGGCTGGTTAAGTTTCTCCTTTCAAAGGGCTATATATAGGGTGCATGGAATTCTGAAGGACCCAAGTAAATCTTTAACTGGTTTCAACATCCTACTTCGCTTGGAAATCGGCATAAATTAATTCTTTCAAACAAAAAGGTTTCTTTGGCTTTCACTATTCTTCTTTTGTTCTTATCTACTATTAATCTCCTTGAAAGGTGTCGGCAAGAATGCTCATCTGAAGAAATTGGAGAACGCTACAGAGAATTTGAAACTCTTCAAGACAGAGGACACAGCGACGACTCGCTTAACCTTGGCTTTAGAACATGCTTTCAGCACATGCTTAATACTGTCAAAGAGCTTTTTGTTGGTTTTACAGAATATCACGTGCAGTATAAATAATAAAACAAAATTATTAAAATATAAGTTGTTTTCAAAAACTGATTTGTTGTAAATTATAAGTTGTTTAATTGTTTAGTTTCTGGCAGTAAATCACGCCAACCGTCTGTTAGAAATTTTAAATGTATGTTTGCATTACCATCTAACATGTTTTTTATTAAAATTTAATTTTTTTTAGTTTTAATTTAATTTTTTTAATATTTTTAGATTTTTTAATATATTAATATAAAAATAATTTTTAAACAGAAATTATTTTAAAAAAACAATTTAACCTCCACTTACAGACAACCACCATAAATTTTGAAAAGGCTGTGGGGTTAGAAATTTACTTTTTTAGATTCTCAATAAAGCTGTACCTGACAAGGTATCTTCCAGTGTTTTCCTTCTCATTTAAAAATTTAAATTCAATCCGTTTTCTTTTCTTTTTTCTTTTTTAAAAGAAGCTGCAGCTATTAATGTATGACTCTCCATGCATGTAGAATACACAAGCCAAATTATATTTTTCGGGGCCATTTTTGCATTAAAACTATTAAAAACAAAAAACCCTATGTGTTGAGTTGAATATTATAATCTAGTGGTTTATTAACTCTAAAACATCCTTATTATGTTATTTATCTATCATAGAGATATTCAACATGGGTACATGCAATTGCGTTCATGTAAAAACTCCATCAGAATTATTATTTTTTTAATTTAATTTTGAACCAAATTAATAGTACTTGCATTTCAATTTATTTTTCAAAGTATTTTTTCATATGATAAAAATTAAGTTATTTTTTATCATTTTAATATTATATTAATATATTTTTAATTAAATATCATTTTTATAAAAAACATAAGCTAAATCAATCAATGAGATTAATTAAAATATATTTTATTTCTCAATATTACGAATAATTCATCATGAGCTCCCCTGGGCGATCAGCACGTGATAACACGCTCGTAAAACCTCATAATTGAAGGAAAAAAGGGGTCCCACAAATAGTTGCTTGACTGGATCTCACGTGAGCCGGGGGGCATGCATGATCATGATCATGTCATGAATCAAGAAGCAGCGCATCAATGATTACAGATGGCAGAAGCTCAGCCAGCCCAAAAGACACAGAGGGCAGCAAGCCAGCAACTGGCAGCTACCTACCAAACAGTAACGACAACAGGGTGGTCTCCCACTCCATATTTTACAAAATAAAACAAGAAATTTAATTTTTATTTCTTAATCTTGCAGTTATAATTAAATGAAAAGCTAAAATCCAAATAAAAAATCATCCATGTATATTTATTAAAAAATCCAAAAACATTAAAATAAATCATTTAAAGATTCATGATTTCACCTTCATAACTTTTTTCAATGGCTTTTCTCATAAGAACAAAAAATATTAATATAAGATACATTAAAACACAGATGGATTGTTAAAATAATGCATGCAAAAATATATATTTATATAATTTAAAACTATGTTAATAATTTGGCTCTTCTAGGTGAATTTTTGTTATTAGAGATGTTTTTATTGTCGTTCATTAGTTTTTTTAAATAAAAAAATCAATCAATTTTTTCATATGAAATTTTT
>Ga0325410_1002861_pt1 | contig 19391 bp, 18 predicted proteins | sample PopdelMetagenome_16_FD_206182 | JGI IMG/M metagenome (GOLD analysis project Ga0325410, IMG submission 206182) | Populus deltoides microbial communities from Bellville, Georgia, United States - Xylem-PdIQD-R3 | ecosystem: Host-associated > Plants > Phyllosphere > Stem > Wood/Secondary xylem... | reverse complement strand
TCAAATTCTCGCAAATGCAAGTATGGATTTTCTAGATCTAAGCCATGAAAAGAAGGTAAAAGTTGAATAATGTCTGGCTTAAAATTAAAGTGAGATGCATCAGGAGGAAAAACTATACATGAGGGTGCACTTGTTCTTGTTGGATTCATGTGGTCTCTTAGTGTTCTAACTCGATTATTCTCATTATGAAGTGATTGGTTATCTTCTTCAGCCATATTTTCTAAAAATAATGAGGATACCCTACAAAGTCTACCACTTAATGTACGTGACCAAACTCTCATGCACGTGTAAGAAGAGAATAAAAGGAAGAAGAAAACAAGAGAAAAAGAAACAAAACAAAAGAAATAAAAGTTAGATACAAGAGAAGTGAAAAATAAAAATAAAATAAATATTATAATTTATACAAGAATTTACCTCCCCGACAACGGTGCCAAAAACTTGACACGATCAAAGAGTTGATGTCTTATCCCAAGTGCAGGAGTGTCACAGTAATAAATAACCCGGTAAGACCGGGGTCGAACCACAGGGAGGTGAACTATATAAATAATAATAATAATAACAACAACAACAACAACAACAACAACAACAACAACAACAACAACAATGATGATGATTTAAAGCGGGCTTTGAGATATATATAAGATTATTAAAGAAGATTAAACAATGATAAAAACAAATGTCAAGGTTAGAGGGTTCACTAATTGTATTAGAGATAAGTAAAATATAAACTCTTTATAAATTATCAACATGATCATATTAATCATCTTATTTACATAATACCATACTTACAAATTTTATCAAGCATTCATGATGCTAACTTATGTTGACAACAAATCAAGTTCCTCTCATAATAACGATGTCGGCCGAAAACTATGAAGGATCAAGTATTTGATGTACCAAGTGTTATACAACATAAATCTAGATTAACCATTTAACAAGCAAGGTATTAAGGATTGATAAGATAAAAAAGATAAGACATGTTAATAGCAAATTGTTTAGGATTTAAGCATTGAAGTCCATGTTAAGCTCATATTATACTTATTCTAACACCATTAGTGAAATCTTGTCACCTTTACATAATTAACTTAGCTAGACATAATAAAGAAGAAGAACATAAATAAACAAGATAAGAACATACTTAACTAAGTATAGTAAAGGAAATGAAAAGCATAAACAAGAGATTAATGAAAATAAAACTTAAGCATTACAACAATAAAGAGAGAGCAAGAACATGATCTTGATCTTAGAACCAAGATTGCTAAATGAATGGCAAATGCTTCTTTTTATAGGCTAAAACTCAGAACTATTCATTTGGTAATTGATTATTGATGTAGTGGACAACTATTGATTTAGTGGACTTGGTGGACAGCAGCACTCAAGCACTTTGGCTGGATAAAATGACATTGATCCAATCAGAATTTGGCAAAGCATTCTTCATGAAAGTTGTTGGCCATCATCTTATCTTTCCACCCATAAAAGTGCAGAGAATTTGGATCACTAGAGCTTGAGATATGGCTAAAATACTGAGTAGTGCTGTTGGTGGACGTGGTGGATAGACATCAAGCTCTTGTCTGGACGAAATGTCATTGTTACCATTAAAATTTGAGAAAATATTCTACATGAACGTTGTTGCAAATTGTCTTTTCCTTCCACCCACCAAATTTCATGTCATTCGGCCTTCTAAAACTTTAGATATGGGTAAAAGTATAAGCAGTGTTGGGGCTGGATTACAGGACAGATTCTGACTTCTCTTTTGTAGCCAAACTTTGAATATGAAAACGGTAGATTTGGGTCTTACACTATTCATGAACATTGTAGGCCTATTTCTTAGCTTTCCATCCATATAAATTAAGCTGAAATCCAAGATCTACAACTCCAGATATGACCCAATAACTGAACAGTGTTCCAATTTGAATTGAATCGGCATCTCCTTTCTAAGCTTAGCCGTTTCTTTATCCTTTCACTTTCAATAGTTAATCACATCAATCAATCCTTTGAATTGTGAGATATGCCTGCATTTAAAATGAATTTACCATAAATTAAAGCTATCTTATATTATCAGATCTATTATTATAAAACATGCTCTAGTTAAGGAGTTATTGATACTTCAAGTGCAAAATGATGATATAAAACCTTGATAAAAATACACTTTTAAGTACTAATCACTCATCAAGCCGTCTGCCTCGAGATACAAATCCAAATTCTGAGTCGTTGGTTCAATCCACGCATGTCAACGATTTCCTTCATAGAAATATGCATGTGGATCATGTAGAAGCATCCATGTTTGGTCAATTGATTGCGCCATTTAATCCCCTTAATTCATATAAGATTGAAAGCACGAGTGTTGTGCCTGGTAACACTAATTCAGATGACCTTTCAAGCTGCCCAGCTAGGTTTGGTCCCTCAGGTCAAGAAGGGGTTGGTCAAGCTGCTTACCAAAGAAAAAGAAGAAAGCGTATGCCCTTCAATTGACCAGACATGGATGCTTTTGTGATATGTTTTCTTTCATCTTTTGGATTAGTGCTTAGTATTTCTCCTTCTTACTGCTTTTTAAAATCCCACGTCAATATTTTTGTAGGGGGTGTCGAGGAATATTCTGATTTTGGTGATAAGAGCTTCAAGTGCCATCACTGTGGTGCGCTTTTTTGGAATCAAGAGAGACTTGCAAATTCATCTCGAGCGACGCCTCTTTTCTCTCCTTGTTGTGTGAATGGAAAAGTTAAACTGCTGCCGTTAAAACCAACTCCTATGTTTCTTGATTTTCTTCTTGATCCTGGCAATGGATCCGTATTGAAAAAGTTCCGCGTAAATATTCGTGCATGTTACCAAAAAAAAAAAAAAAGTTCTTCGTGTTTCGTTATAGCATGTGAAGAGAATCAGCATGGATTAAAGCCGTGTAATTATGATTTTGTCCTTCATTGCTCTTAACAATTGTTTTGGCAACAGAGGTAATATTATATTTTTCATGGTATCCAAATATCATTTCATAATTCATCAGGGGTAAAGATGTCATTCCAAATTATAATGCATGATGAAAATACTCTTTTGCTCTTAAAATTTGATTAAAAAAATGTTTTGCTAAGGGTTTTTTTCATCCTTTTCTCTTAATTTGCAAGTGAAATAATGCTTATACCCTTGGGTGCTCAGAAAAAAATGGCCTTGCAAGTAGGGGTTTATTTGTCTTTACATTATTTTTGTACTGTAAAATTACTTTGTTGACCTTTGACTTTCTGGATTTAAAGCATAGCTTATGAGGGTGTTTTGGTCTTAGCACCATGGTTTCTTAGTAATAATGGTATTGTAACCTTGGAAAAAAAATATAATTAAAGTTGCTTAAATTGCAAACTAACTACATGAGAAATAAAAGTGAAGAAATTCATGCATATGGTTAAATAAAAACAGGAATTCATAAATTTTTGAATATAAATTTCTAGGAGAAATAATTCGAGACATTATAAATAAACCCGGTAATGTTGAGGGTTGGATTTAATTGAAGAGAATAATACACTTAAAGGAAATGGGGTCTAAATGCAAATAAGAGAAATTATAGAGTATAAATACTCTTCTCCTCACCAAAAATCTGCAGCAACCATAAGGAAAGAAAATAGAAAGTTTTGTATCCATTATTGCAAAATCAAGAGAGAAACACTAAAATTTCATGAACCCATCCAAGATTAAGGGTTTATAAATGGAATAAACACTTGTGAGCAAGGGATTAACAAGAAAATTGAAGAAGAAGAGAAGAAGGAGGGCCTGCTGTCACTAAAAAAAGAAAGGAGGGAGCTGGAAATCTACAACTGGTTGAAGATCAAAATCTTAATTCGCACCGGATAAGGTGTTCTAAACATGATCTTAAAATTCATTTCAAATTCAATAATGAATTGATGCCTTGATATTAAATTATAGGTTAGGGTTGTTAGACATAAATTGGGGAAAAAGTATTTGTTATTAAAATTAAGTTAATTCATGTGTGGTATGTGATGGGGGGTGTGAAACCAAAATAATTTACCCAGAAAATGTAGTTTGTGAAAATATTGTGTGAAGGGAAGGGGGTGACGAATCTGGACAGACTTCTCTCCTGACTTTTGGTGAGATTTCGAGCAGGAGGATGAGGGAATTAGGATTGGGTTCCTCATAGAAATTATAGTTTTGGATGTTAGCTAACAAAGGAAACTGGTCTTGGTCAATTTGGAGCTGTAGCACTCCAGTTATGGGTCACCAACCGATACTAAGACGTGACTGATTCTGGAGGGCAGTAAGACTAATTAGTTGATGAGCAATGTTGACTATCTTGGAGGCAAAACTGAGTTCTCTTTCCTTTAGAGAACTTGTAGCCTCGTGTCTTAGCTTTCCAACGAGATCAATCTCATTTAAAATGGAGTTCTAGAACTCTAGATATAGTTAAAAATCTGATGAGTGTTCAGACAGTAACAGTTCAATGTCTAGACAGTAACAGTTGGACAGTAATAGTTCAATGTCTAGACAGTAACACTTAGACAGTAAAAGTTCAATACCTTAATAGTGTGTTGATTTGAAGATTTTATCTACAAATAATACACAAAACAAAAAAACAAAATAAAAATAATCATAATAAAAATAAAATAAAATAAGTAAAAAAATACAAAGATAAAGAAAGGAGAATCATACCTTTTAATATGTTGAAAACTACAATCAAAACAATAAAAATTCTATGAGGAACGCAGAGGAGAAGAGAAGATGAATGAGGAGGAACAAAGAAAAAATAATGGGGGGGCTGGGTTTTATACTGTAATTTTACCGACGGATTTGTCGACGGAAATTAGAATCATATTTTCTTGGGCAGTGGCATTAATTTCCATCAGTAATGTCCGTCGATATTTTTTTAATTTAGCTCTAAAATTTTAAAAAACCCTCCATAATTTTCAAAGTCTATCGGCACGTCTGTCGGTATATAGGTGTCAGAGCACGCGCGCATTGGATTTGTAGCTTCTGTCGGTGATGCTATCGGTAAATGGACCGACTGACCTGGCACTCTGATAGTCGCACGTATTAGAATTTGCACCGTCAATCAGTGATTCCGTTGGGGACAACATCGGTGATTGTGGCATGAGCAGTAATGTTTTTGCAACTCTCGGTAAAATACCAATGGTCACAAACCGTCGGTATAGTCGTCGGTGATTGTGGCAAACGCTTAAATTGCAAACTTACCACACAGCACAATAACAATAGCAAACAATTATAAAATAAATATTTCATGTTCCAAAATGTCATAAATAATATTACATTATAAAAAAGTTTTACACTTTCATGTTTTGATCATATTTAGTCAGAATTTTCATCTTCGTCCTCAATTGAATTGTTATCAGTTTCATTGCACTCTTCAATGTGGTTATCATCTTCTTCATCAACATTCTCTAATCCACTAGAGCTCAAAACAACATTCAACTCCTCTGCGTCAACATCAACAAGACTATCATCAAAGACACAAAAATTTGAATTTTCTTCTAAGTCAATCGAAGGAGTAATGTTTTTGCAACTCTCGGTAAAATACTGATGGTCACAAACCGTCGGTATAGTCGTCGGTGATTGTGGCAAACGCTTAAATTGCAAACTTACCGCACAGCACAATAACAATAGCAAACAATTATAAAATAAATATTTCATGTTCCAAAATGTCATAAATAATATTACATTATAAAAAAGTTTTACACTTTCATGTTTTGATCATATTTAGTCAGAATTTTCCTCTTCGTCCTTAATTGAATTGTTATCAGTTTCATTGCACTCTTCAATGTGGTTATCATCTTCTTCATCAACATTCTCTAGTCCACTAGAGCTCAAAACAACATTCAACTCCTCTGCGTCAACATCAATAAGACTATCATCGAAGACACAAAAATTTGAATTTTCTTCTAAGTCAATCGAAGGAGCAACTCGGTATGGTTTAACTAACTCACTAACTTGAAAGACTTCATCTATCACACATGTGTCTTCGTTCTCATCCTGAACAACCTCGACACGACCCGTGGGTTTTGTTTATAAAATGGATAACCAATCAACTCTTGATCGGTCCTTTCTAAAGAAAGGGGTGTATGTGTAATAAACTTGTTAGCATTGCTTTACAAAAACAAAGACATCGTTTGCGTTGTGGAGTCTACCTTTTGAGTTGATTTCAACGAGACCATAGTGAGGATCTACTCTGATTCCTTTGTCAGTTGTGTTATACCAATAGCATTTGAATAAAAACACTCTATTTTGCTCACTATGATATTACAATTCGACGACCTCTTCTAATTTCCCATAGTAGTCAACTTCAAACTCACTAGAACTCGATCCCTTAATACAAACTCCATACCCGTATTCTTCAGTATGAAACACATATCCATTGAAAAAATACCTGTTATAGCACTTGACTTTTCTTTCAGGGCACAGGCTTAGTAAAGACAATGAAATAACAGCACTACCTCCCATTTGATAAACCTTGTATATCAAATACAACAATAATCAATAAACAGACATTCTTTAATATTGATGTATAATTACCTTGCAAGAGATAATGAGTTTGTGATAGGACTTACATGTGTTCTAAACCACGTGGAAAATTGTTCATCTTATAATTGAAAGATTTGAGATTCGGGCAGCTGTGAGTTATTGGACAATAAATATCGTTGATGTTGCCTGCAAGGTTATTCCAAATTATATTAGTTTATGATATCACAATATATAAATAGTACACTCTTGACAAAGTTTAAGTAGTACATCTACTTACTTGATAAAAGGTTTCAACTCATTACAGTTAAATAGAACATAATTGTATGCTTTATGGCATTTTTAGGTGTGGGTCATCCAATATTGAAGAATATTGACAAGTTCCCACTTGAAGGCACTTCACCACCATCATCATGTCGTGGAACACGATTGATTCTCGTTCTCAAATGAGGCTCGAAATAGTACGAGATAAATGTTGAGATCTTCTCAACAATATAGGCCTCACATATTGAAGCTTCAACATGCGCCTTGTTCTTAACCTTTTTCTTAAGATTGAACAAGTATATAGAATTAATCAAAAATTATCAATTTAAAAAAGCAATGAAAAAACTTTTAATTATGAATTACATTGCAACTATAATATCTAACTTCTCGAATGGATACATCCATATATACTGGATCGGTCCTCCAACTTTTACCTCATACGGTAAATCTACGGGTACAAGCTCCATTGAGTCAAAAAATGATGGATGGAATATCATCTCAAGTTTGCATATTGTCTTGATGATATTTGTTTCAAGCCTTTCAATGTGATCACCATTTAACTTGCTGGAGCATATATCTCTAAAGAAATGATTGATCTTCGTGAGTGCATCCCATATCCCCTTTGGCAACAAATCACGAAAAGATAATGGAATAAGTGTTTGCATAAACACATGGCAGTCATGACTCTTCATTACATATAATCTGCATTCCTTCGTATTAACCAGCCTTGATATGTTTGAGGCATGTCCATTGGGAAAAATGCAGACTCTTAAGCCATTTGTAGACTAGTAGTTGTGTGTTTTTCTCTAACATGAAGCTTGCTTTTGGTTTTGCGACCCATGACCCATCACAAACCAACTTCATATTTTTATGGTTACAGAACAACACTAAATTCAATGTAGCCTTGATGTTGTCCTTTGTCTTCCCCTTCACATCCATGACGGTGTTGAAAATGTTCTCAAACATGTTTTTTTCAATGTGCATGACGTCAAGGTTATGGCGGAGGAGATTGGTCCTCCAATAAGGAAGCTCCCAAAAGATACTTCACTTTACCCAATTATGGGTCAAACCAAAACCAGGAAACTTCTGTTTACCTGATTGGAGACCAAACATAATGCCACCATACTCTGATACAACATTATGCAATTCTTCACCAGAAAGACGCGGGGGTGCAACATCCATTTCAACTCTTCCAACAAAGAAATTCTTTTAGTTCTTTCTGTACCTGTGATTTGGTGGCAAGAAACGACAGTGGCAGTAAAAAAAAGAAGCTTTACCTCCGTTTGTTAGCGTGAATGCCTTGTTGTTTTCCATACAATATGGACATGCTAGTTTTTCATGAATGCTCCAACCAGAAACCATTCCATAAGCTGGGAAATCATTGATAGTCCACATCAAAGCCGCTCCCATAGCAAAATTATGTTTCTTTGAGATATCATAAGTCAAAGCTCCAGAAGACCACAACTGCGTCAACTCATCAATCAACGGTCGAAGACAAACATCTATATTCCGCTCGGACTGCTCGATCCTGGTATGACCATAGATAAAAAACATGAACTTCGGCCTCATACACATCCCTAGTGGCAAGTTATAAACCGTCATTATGACCGACCAACAAGAATAAGGAGCAGCAAATTGGAGGCTCAATCCAATATAGATGGATGTATCCATTCGAGAGGTTAGATATTACAGATGCAATGCAATTATTAACGTATTTTCATTGTTTTTCTTAATTGAAAATGTTTGTTTAATTTCATGTAAGTACTTGTTCAATCTTAAAAAAAAAAGGTTAAAAACAAGACGCATGTTGAGGCCTTGATATGTGAGGCCTATATTGTTGAGGAGATCTCAATATTTATCTCGTACTATTTCGAGCCTCATTTAAAAACAAGAATCAACCGCATTCTATGAAATAATGATGGTGGTGAAGTGCCTTCAAGTGGGAACTTGTCAATATTCTCCAATGCTGGACGACCCACACCTAAAAATACTATAAGGGGAAGATATTTGTCTGAAATAAAGTTCAAACAAGCACACAATTATGTGTTATTTAACTACGATGAACTGAGACCTTATATTCAGTAAAAATATATATTACTTAAACTTTGTTATAAATGGACTATCTATCTATTGTAATATCACAAACTCATATAATTTTGAAAACATTGTAGGAAACATCAATAATATTTACTGTCTAATAACTCACAGATGATCGAATCCCAAATCTTTTGATTACAAGATGAATAATTTGCCACGGGGTTCAAAACACATGTAAGTACTATCACAAACTTATTATGTACCATGGTACTTAATTTCATTATAGAATTCTTGTTTACTGTTCAATTTTGATGTACAAGGTTTATCAAATGGGAAAGAAAGTAAGTGTTTCATTGTCTTTACAAAGCCTAGGTTTTGAAAGAAAAGTGAAGTGCTACAACAGGTATTTTATCAATGGATATGTGTTTCATACTGAAGAATACAGACATGGAAGAAAGACATATAACAATGGTGTTTGTGTTAAGGAATCAACTTGTAATGAGTTTGAAGGTGACTATTATGGTAAATTAGAAGAGGTCATTAAATTACAATATCATAACGAGCATAATAGAGTGTATTTATTCAAGTGTTATTGGTATGACACCACTGACAGAGGAATCAGAGTAGATCCCCACTATGGTCTGGTCAAAAGTAACTCAAAAGTTAGACTCAACAACGTAAACGATGTCTTTGTTTTTGCCAAGCAATTCCAACAAATACACCCCTTCTTTTAGAAAGGATCGATCAAGAGTTGATTGGTTATCCATTTTAAAAATGAAACCCGGTGGGCGTGTTGAAGTTGTTCAAGATGAGAATAAAGACACAAGTGTGGGAAATAATGTCTTTCAAGTTATTGAGATGGTTGAATCGTATCGAGTTGCTCCATTGATTGACTTAGAAGAAAATTCAAATTTTCACGTCTTCGATAATAGTCTTGTTGATGTTGATGTTGATGTTGATGCTGAGGAGTTGAATATTGTTCTAAGCTCCAATGGACAAGCACAAATAGATGAAAATGATGATGATATCAACATTGAAGATTGCGATGAAGCTGATGATGATTCAATTGAAGAAGAAGAAGATACTTCTGATTAACTATCAGAACACGAAAGTTTAAAGGAATTTTTTATCATGTAATATTTATGGATGAAATTCTATACAAAAAAATAATTATTTTATAATTATTATGTGAACTGTTGTTATTGTGTTGTGCATGCAGCTTTCAATTTAAGTGTTTGCAGGATAGACAAGAAATATAGACACAATATGTTATTCACCATGCACATCATTGATGGAAACACCGACAAATTGTGTTCGTCGGTGTATTCCAAAGGCGAAGAGAACTGTTCACACATCACTGATGGAAACACCGATGGAATGATTTCGTCGGTGTATTCCAGAGGCGAAGAGAATTATTCACACATCACCGATGGAAACATCGATGGACATAGTTTGTTGGTGTATTTTAGAGGCCAAGGGAACTGTTCCCATCTCATGCCGGTAATGTTAATTAAAGTCCTCTGAAGGGTTGTGAAAATTCTAGTTGCAGGTTACTGAGGGAATTACCGATGGATTGCATAACCCAAAGTGCGGGTAATTAATGCATCTTTGACCATGTATACTATTTAAAATTAGCTAGGGAATTACTGATGGATTGTGAAAATTCTGAAGGGTTTTTTGAAAATCTTAGTGCAAAATGAAAATTTCAAGGTTAATTTACTGAGGGAATTACCAATGGATTAATTAAAAATAATTTAATTTAATATTCCTTAGGTGATTTCGTCGGTAAAAACACATTATAAAAACCAGCGAGCACCCCTTCAGTAAATTGTTTCCTCTCGTTCAAACATCTTCAATCGCATTTCATTTTTTCCTCTCAATTCTAGTGTTTTGCTTCAATTTCTAGTTCTATCTTCATCTACAAAGTTTAGAAGGTATGTATTATGATTCTCCTCACTTGTTATGATTTTCTATTTTTTGTCTTTTCATTGGTTTATTAACAATAAATATATTTTTTTGTATTGTATATAGATAAAGCCTAAAAGTAAACACACTATTAAGGTAAGCATTTTGCATTCCTAACGTCTATAGTTGTTTTCTTTGTTTTAATTTGTTGCCTATTTTATTGTTTTTATTGCAATAATGATTGATTGTTTTATTTAATTTTAATTGTTATTGTTGAATTTGCCGTATAAATGTTAATTGAATATATAAGATTAAATTTAATTGTTTTTATCTCAAATTTATTGTATTTATTGCATTATAGAATGTTTGATTGTTTTGTTGAATTTTAATTGTTATTGTTGAATTTGTTGTAAAAATGTTAATTGAATATTTAGGATTAAATTTAATTATTTTATCAAAAATTTATTGTGTATATACTGCATAATAGAATGTATGATTGTTTTGTTGAATTTTAATTGTTATTGTTGAATTTGTCGTATAAATGTTAATTGAATATATAAGTTACATTTAATTGTTTTTTTTTCTATATTTTATTGTTAAAATTGATTTTTTCTATGTAGATGTTAGCTTATATATGATTTTTTTTTCTCTATTTTATGATTAGAAATATTATATTATCACATTGAAAATGAGATGAAATTGAATAATCTGAGGTTTATGGTATAAATAAAATAAAATCAAATGGTTTATGACATATATCTTGTCAATATTTGCAGGTTTGAACAATTTGGGTACTCTCCAATATAGGAAAGGTGTTGCCGAATTTTTTTAAAAAAATCAAATTTGATTATGTAATTATTCATGAAATTTGTATAGATACGTAGAACAAAATCAACAGCACGTTGTGAGTCGTAACTAGTTCTTCTAGCAGCGATGATGACGTGTCATTAGGTGTTGAAGAAGAAGAGGCACTTGTGGCAACTCACGACACTGGCTCTTCCAGCGCGGTTCCACAACATAGAGGTAGTGTGCCTTCACAACGGAGTCAATTTAACCGCAAGTACGAGGCACATTGAAAGGATGACTTTTCAATGTACATTTGTTTTGATTTTAGTTTTTTTTTTCTTTAAACGTAATTTGTGAACAACTAATTAATATGTTCACAAACATTGAGGCCGCCCAAGTAATAACATTAGCATTTAAATCATCGATAGAGATTTCATTGTTTCAATAGAGTCAGGTTTCCAGACATCCTGACTGAAGACCTTATATCGATGCATGGTTTAAAAGATTTGAGGTTAATGTTAACTTCAAATTTTAACTATTTTTTTATGTTATATTGAAATTATTGATTTATTTTTAATAAATTATTTATACACAAAACAAATTCGATTGGGATATAGCAAATGACAATATTTACGAGGAAGGTGTGGGTGAATCACGCGGCAATTAGGTAACATCAAAAACGATAAGGTATTTTTTAAAACAAATTATATATTATATTCTAATTCATCATTAACTCATATAAAATTTGTTAATGGATGTCGGTTGTGTGACTTTTGGTATGAAGCGCAGAAAAAAGCAAAAAAATATACCAGAGATAATGGTCTACAAGGCTGGAATAACGTGGTAGTTTGTAAGGATTTCAGGTTGTCATACATCTCGAAGGATATATGGGTGCAATATATCCACCACGTGATGTTTGAGTGATTCACATGACGCTCACAGTCTGGTGCCGAGAACCAGAACTGGCAAATTCACGGTTCGGTTACCACGCACATCGACGGCTCTGTTCTATTCATTGCACACACGAAGCGGATGGTAAGATTAATTTTAATGACATCTATCTTTAATTATTTTTTTGTTATTTATAAATATATATAACTTGCAACATTTTTTTCTTACAAGCTACGTCTCTTAGACGTGAGCCGCGCCCAAATGAGCTTTTTGTGGAGACGCACGTGCAGAATGCAGACCGCTAAAACGGGGTGCAATAGTTCGTTGATAATCGCGCTCAACACGTCATGGTATGTTCATTTAACCATTTTCTTTCGTAAGTTATTATTTGCTTGAATTGAATTTGATGATTTCCTTTTTAATTTTCAAGAGACATATAATAGCCAGTTGAGAGAGAGATACGAGGACGATCTGTACGTCGACCCACCCGAGCTTCAATCCGAATTTGTGGATGGAGGCAAGATCGTCTGGTGGACCCGATAGAAATCAGGTGTATGGACTCTCAAACACTACTGCTGAAAACTTGTGGGTGGCCCATATTGTCTCAACCGTTAGGAGCTCCCAATTGGTATCGAGCACCCAGTCTCAGGAGTTCGTGGTCTTGCAGCAACACATGGCTTATCTCATCCAAAAATATGAGTAACTTTAGGCGGATTATGAACAACTCTGCCAAATGGTCATGAACATGAGATCACAAATGAGAGGTACGTGTGCGTCCCCTTTTTGGTTATATAGTCCCGGAAACGACCAACCTCCTCTTCCTCCTCCAACGCCACCATTGTTCTAGTTTAACTTTTATTTGTACAATTAAAATTATAATGAATATTTGGATTTTATATTATTCAATTATATTTTTACATCTTTCAATTTTATACATTTTTATTTGCTTAATTATTTTTTTACTATTATTCTATACAATTTTATATTAATTATTCTACACAATTTGTTTTAAAAAAATATTTTTAATTATCACCGACGGACTTCCAAACAGACACAATCCATCGGCATTTTCCAAAGAGTTGTAAAATATTTACTGCATATGCCACAATCATCAACAGAATTAATATGTTAGTATATTCCAGAGAGTTGGAAAAAAATTATTGTATATGCCATTATCACTGATGGAAACATTCCATTGGTATATTTCTAGCGGAATTTTTTTTGGCATGCATTTTTCATCCATAAAATCATCGGTTTTTTAATTTTTTTTACCGATAGAATTAGTGACAGATAATGGAATTACCGATGGATGTATTATGTTGGTGAAGTAGGTAAAATTTTCACCGACATAATGGTAATCTCACGCCGACAGAAAAATTCTGTCAATAAAACTGTTACATGTTGTAGTGTTTCTTATAGTATAGCAAATCATAGACATTGGCTTTTAATTTACTTTTATACTATTTTTAGAGATTGATTTTCATTTCAAATCCAATTCTTGACACTTAAAATTATTTCAAATATGATATTTTATTAAAATCTAAATTGAATTGAGAGAGTTACAAACAACCTTTTAGGTTTTATAATGAAATCAATTTTGCTAAAAAAATCTATTGTAACTTTCAAAAAATAAATTTTAAAGTAAAAGATATTAAAAATTCAATAGTAATGAGAGAGGCAGAAGTTTTGGTAGGATGTATGATTAAAATACCATAATAGTTTTTTTGGGGAACAAGATTACCATATTGATAAGTAATGGTTGAGCTGCGACAGAAACGTAATCATTTGTTATAAACTTTATGTGCTTTGTTTCTCTATTTATTATAATTATTAATTTTCATTAATTGCAAATAAAAATATAATATTTTAACTATGTTTTTATTTTATTTTTTTGTTACTTGGAGTTGATGATGTGATATTTTCTTAACGTTGCTGATGTATCAATTGTCTATAATTCATTATATTCTTGTTCTTTTATTCTTGTTTTTTACAGTACTAAGAAGGTTTACGAATGCAGTGTTCTCTGTCTAGGCGAGTTATGTGTCGGACATCAAATTTATAAAAAAAAAAAATTTGTAGCGCCTTAATAAATAAGAATATTATAGAATGCGTGTATATAAATAGATAGATTGGAATTACTAGAGGATTATTCCAATGTTGTGATTCCTACAGTTATTACCTCATACATATAAATAGGAAAGGTTGGCTAAGAGATAATTCAAGTCATTTTATTATTTTCAACTTGGTATTAGAACCCTAAATAAATTAAAACTCTCTCTCCCCTCTGCTATGGACTCTTCTTCCTAGCTGCTCGCTGCCTACCCCTTTGCAGCATCGTCATAGCCAATTTTCTCCTCTGCTGCAACACCACAACCAATAGATGGTAGTCAAGCTCTTGTTAACCCAAACAACACTCCTCTGCTGCAACACCACTGTTGCCAACACCATCTCAGCCTCCCTCAGCCTTTTTCTCACAGTGTCAGCCATGGTCTCCAGGTAACCATTATAACCAAAATTCTGGTCATAGGGGTCGTTTTTGTGGAGGATGGAATACTCATAATCGTGGCTATCTCAATCATGGTTCTAACCGGTATAACTCTAGTCAAAATATTAACAATAATCGTTTTGGGTCTGCATAGTTTGTTGTATAGAATTTTGGGCAATAAGGCAATCGTTTTGAGGGCTCTAGTCAGTGGTCCAATCCGTAGAAAATAAAATGCCAGCTTCGCTATAGTTTTAGGCATTCAACATAGTAATGCCCCCAACTATCCAATCATAATATTTAAGCCAATGCTAATTTGGTGTAATACTCAATTTGAGAGTACTCCTATTACTTGGTTTCCTAATATTGGTGCTAATCAGCATGTGACACCCGACATTGCAAATATGGCGAGCTAAAAACCTTATACTGGTACTGATAAACTGCATGTTGGAGATGATAAGGGCCTCTCTATCTTTCATATTGCCCATTCTAAAATCCACGCACCTAAACGTGCATTCACTTTATCCAACATTCTACATGTACCTCATATTAGAAAGCCTTTGTTACCTCATAGTGTGTTTTTTGAATTCCATCCTTTTGTGTTTTATGTTAAGGATCTAATAACCAAGGAGGTGCTTCTTTCCGGTCATATTAGAGATGGTCTTTACATTATGTCTAAGTCCTCTGCCACCTTGTTGCCTCAAGCTTTCTTGACTGCACGTCGATCCACTTATACTGATGTCTGGCACCAACGACTTGGGCATCCTAGTTCATGGATTTTAAGTTTATTAGTATTAAATAAAAAAGTGTCATGTACGTCAAAACAATTTCATTTTGACTGTCAGGATTGTCTGTTAGAAAAATTATCGCGTCTGTCTTTAGGACCTATGGGTTACAAAACGTCGGCTCCTCTTGAATTAATTTATAGTGATGTTTGGGGACCGTCCCCCATGTTGCCCTCTGATGGTTTTTGGTATTTTGTTATATTTGTTGATGCTTATACAAAGTATATTTGGTTCTTTCTATTAGTTGCAAAATATGATGCTTTCACTATTTTCCATCAATTTCAAACTCAAGTTGAGCATTAGTTTTCTGTAAAAATTAAATTTGTTCAAACAGACTGGGGTGGCGAGTATCGTAAATTAAATACATTTTTCAAATCTATTAGCATTCACCATCATTTGATCTGCCCACATACTTATGAATAGAATGGCATGGTTGAACATCGATATCGACATATTGTTGAAACCGGCCTTACGCTTATGGGTCAATGTAAAGCCCCTCTAAAATTTTGGCGCTATGTATTTGAAACTTTTGTTTATTTAATAAATCATATGCCAACTCTTGTTATTAATTACAAGTCACCTTTTGAATGTCTTTTCCGGTCAACTCCTGACTATAGTTTTCTTCGTACTTTTAGGTGTCTCTGCATTCCTTTTCTTCGTCCTTATAATGCCTATAAACTCGATTTTTGTTCCTCTTCTTGTGTCTTTCTTGGTTACAACACCTCCCATTTAGGTTATTTTTGTCTCGATTTATCATTCCATCGTATCTATATGGCTCGTCATGTTCGATTCCACGAACACACTTTCCCACTAGCAACTTCTGAACAAAATAACTCTCCCTCACCATCACACACCAGCATATGTCTACCTCAACTATTCCCTTGCACTCCCTTTATGCTCATCCATTTTATCACCGTTTCTTGCCTCTATTTCCCCTGCCCCACCTACATCCCCTGCACCAGCCCCGTCTGCCCCTGTTTTGACTCTCCTTATAAGCGCTAGCCCACCACTTTTATCTTCACATGCATCTATTTTTGTTGATCAGTGTCCAGATACAGTTGTGGCTTGAACGTCTCATCATGCTTCACCAAAATCAGTAACGTTGCAACAGCTTGATCCCGTGTTGGCTTCCCTATTGCTAAACATTTCTTCTCGACTTGGTTCAGACTTGGCCAACTCACCAAGAGGTCTCCCTACTATTTCTCCTCCTGCATTGAATTTAGTCATTGATCTCTCACATTTTGATCTTCAACAAGTCTTGAACAATGGTGTTTCAGCATCTCCTCCTCTAGCTCCTCGCCAGCACACCATGGTTCTTAGGCCACGGAAGGCCAAGACAGCTAATCTCAGCGTCACCTCTGCTCTAGGCTCTTCCTCTTCCCTTACACATGAACCTTCCACATTCTAGGAGGCACAATGATCATTACCTTGGAAACAAGCTATGCAAGAGGAAATCTAGGCTTTGTATGATAATGGTACATGGACCCTAGTCCCATACCAGCTCTTTATGAACTTGGTTGGCAATCGATGGGTTTATAAAATCAAACGGCGTGTTGATGTTAGTGTTGAGAGATACAAAGCCCGGATGGTGGCTCAGGGGTTTATTCAACAAGAGGGGATTGACTATTCCGAGACATTTAGTCTTGTAATCAAGCCTTCAATCATTTGGCTAGTACTCACAATTGCTATCTCGAATGGTTGGTTGATTCATCAATTGGATGTTCACAATGCTTTCCTAAATTGCATTCTTCAAGAAGAGGTATACATAAACCAACCCCTTGGTTTTGTTCATTATGATTTTCCTACTCATGTGTGTCATTTTCATAAATCATTTTATGGTCTTAAGCAAGCACCTCGACTCGGGTCCATGCAATTAAGTGACTTTCTACTCTCCATTGGTTTCCAAGCCTCCAAGGCTGACACCTCTCTATTCATCCTCTCTTATAGTGGTGCTTTATTTTATTTACTTGTGTATATATGATATTCTGTTGACTGAGAGTAATTCTGAGTTACTCCGCCAATTGATTATTGAGCTCAAAATTCAAGCTTCGAGACTTGGGTATTGTTCACTATTTTTTAGGCAATGAAGTAAAAAACCACCTCTATGGGCATTCTACTGAGTCAATAGAAATATGCTATTGATATCATTCGACGAGCATGTATGTCATCCTGTAAACTGGTTGACACTTCTTCATCCCCCTCTTCTACATTGACCATCCTATCATGTGCTCTATACTCTAATTCCACTAAGTATAGACAGATTGTTGGTGCTTTACATTATCTTACTTTTACCAGACCTAATATCTATTATGTTGTTAATAAGGTGTGTCAGTTCATGCATGCTCCCATTGAGGACCATTGGGCGGCTGTTAAACATACATGCTCCCATTGAGGACCATTGGGCGGCTGTTAAACATATTTTACAGTATCTTCAAGCTATGACATCTTATGGTTTACATGTTACTCGAGGGTCTCCCTTATCCCTCTATGGCTTTACTGATGTAAATTGGGCTAATAGTGTTGACGATAAGAAATATACTGATGGTTATCTAGTATATCTCAAGAATACTCTTGTCTCTTGGAAATCTGGAAAGCAATGTACTGTTGCTAGATCCTCCACATAAGCCGAATACAAGGCTTTAGTTGATGGCACTGCTGAAATCCTATGGCTTTGTTTGTTACTATCAGAACTTCATCTTTCCTCTCCATCTATGACTATCTTGTGTTGCGATAATTTAGGGGCAACGTTTCTGTCAGTAAATCCTGTCTTTCATGCTCTTACTAAACATGTTGAGGTTGACTATCATTTTATGGTGATCGAGTTGCCAAGAAGGAGATTCAAGTTCAGTTCATCTCTTTGAAGGATCAACTAGTTGATATTCTTACCAAACCACTACCGTCTGCAAATTTTGCTTATTTTTTATCAAAGTTTCAAGTGGAATCTCCCTCTTCAGCTTGAGTGGGCATATTACAGAAAACTTATCATACACATAATGTAATTATCATGTGCAGTGTTTTCCACTGTCACTATTATACACAACCCTAAACATATATATATATATACACACACACACACAAAGGATGGCTGCTAGATATGCTAGGCAACTATTACTATTTCATCGTCTCTTCCATTCCTTAACTCATGAAATATGTTCTACTAATAACCGATTCAATTCTGATCAAATCATCGGTTTGGTTTGTTCATCTAAAATCTCCCTCACTCATTGCAATTCATTGACTAAATTTATAGTAGCAATCCACGGTGAACTGTGTGTGTTTATGTGTGTAGTTAGTGGTTTTTTTTAATCATATAACTTGTTCGCATCGTGCAATGAAGATGATTACTAATTTTTTACATGTTGTTAGCAACCGATTCTTTGATGTATTTGAAATCCATTATAGTATTCAATTTGAATTTAATTGAAAAAAAGTTTTATTCACATATTTAAAAGAGATATAATTTAATTCATTTTATTTTATATATCGCCCTCATTACCTTCAACTTATTCCATCAAAGATCTTTCAAAAAATGAGATGGGTAGATGGGTGTTTTGAAAAATCTAGTTTTAACATTACTTTTTTTTTTTAGTACAACAAATCACAGACATTGGCTTCTAATTTACTTTTTAACTATTTTTAGAGATTGAATTTCATTTCAAATTCCTTTCCTGACTCTTAAAATTATTTTAAACATGAGATTTTATTTAAACTTATTAATTGAATAGAGAGAGTTACAAACAACCTTTAAGTATTTTAATCAAATCATATTTGCT
>Ga0325410_1002856_pt1 | contig 19404 bp, 18 predicted proteins | sample PopdelMetagenome_16_FD_206182 | JGI IMG/M metagenome (GOLD analysis project Ga0325410, IMG submission 206182) | Populus deltoides microbial communities from Bellville, Georgia, United States - Xylem-PdIQD-R3 | ecosystem: Host-associated > Plants > Phyllosphere > Stem > Wood/Secondary xylem... | reverse complement strand
GCGCTATAATTTTTTATCCAACCGTTGGATCGCGCTCAATGTTTTACACGAGTTTCAAGAGGCTTGTTTCCTTATATTACCTATAGAATCCCTACTCGTTGAAGAGGAGGTCTTGGTGCTCCAGACCGTAGCAACAGCTAAAAGGGCCACAAGTTTTGATCCGACGGCTGGATCGCGCTCAAAGTTTTACAGTAGTTTCCGGATCAGTTATCCTTGTAGTACCTTTAGAATCCCTACTCATCGAAGAGGATGTCTTGTTGCGCCAGAACGGAATAACAGCTGAAAGGGGCTATAATTTTTTATCAGACAGTTGGATCGTGCTCAAAATTTTACCCGAGTTTCAGGAGGCCCATTTCCTTGTATTACCTATAGAATCCCAACTGGTTGATGAGGTGGTCTTGTCCAGCCAGACCAGTATAACAGCTCAAAAGGGCTACAACTTTTGATCCAATCGCTAGATGGCGCTCAAAGTTTTACAGTAGTTTCCGGATCCCCCATTTTTCTTGTACTCCCTATAGAATCCCTACTCGTTGAAGAGGAGGTCTTGTCGCGTCAGACCGGAATATAAGCTGAAAGGGGCCATAACTTTTGATCCGACCTGTGGATTGCGCTCAAAGTTTTACACGAGATTTAGGAGGCCCGTTCCCTTGTATTACCTATAGAATCCCTACTCGTTGAAGAGGAAGTCTTGTCGCGCCAGACCGGTATAACAGCTGAAAGGGGCGATAACTTTTGATCCGACCCCTGGATGGTGCTCAATGTTTCACAGTAGTTTCGGTAGGTCGTTTTCCTTGTACTAACTATGGAATCCCTACTAGTTGAAAATGAGGTCTTATCACGCTAGACCGTAATTACAGCTGAAAGGGGCTATAACTTTTGATCTGATCATTGGATCGGGCTTAAATATTTACAGTAGTTTCTGAATCCCCCGTTTCCTTGTACTCCCTATAGAATCCCTACTCGTTGAAGAGGAGGTCTTGTCGCGTCAAACCGGAATAATAGCTGAAAGGGGCCATACATTTTGATCCAACCGTTTGATTGCACTCAAAGTTTTACACGAGTTTAAGGAGGCTCGTTTCCTTGTAGTACCTATGGAATCCCTACTCGTTGAAGAGGAGGTTTTGTCGCGCCAGACTGGAATTACAGCTCAAAAGGGCCATAACTTTTGATCCGACCATTATATCGCACTCAAAGTTTTACAGTAGTTTCCTAAGTTTCGTTTCCTTGTACTACCTATGGAATCCCCACTTGTTGAAGAGGAGGTCTTGTGGCGCTAGACCGGAATAACAGCAAAAAAGGGCCATAGCTTTTCATCCAACTGTTGGATCGCGCTTAAAGTTTTACATTAGTTTCTGAAGGTCGTTTTCCTTGTAGTACCTATGGAATCCATACTCGTTGAAGAGGAGGTCTTGTCGCGCAAGACTAGAATAACAGCTCAAAGGGGCCACATCTTTTGATCCGACTGTTGTACCACGCTCAAAGTTTTATAGTAGTTTTCGGAGGCTGTTTTCCTTGAAGTACTTATAGAATCCATACTCGTTGAAGAGGAGGTATTGTCGTGCAAGACCAGAATAACAGCTCAAAAGGGCCACAACTTTTGATCCGACTGTTGGATGTGCTCAAAGTTTTACAGTAGTTTCTAGAGGCCGTTTTCCTTAAAATACCTATAGAATCCATACTTGTTGAAGGGGAGGTATTGTTGGGCCAGACCAGAATAACAACTCAAAAGGGCCATAATTTTGATCTGACCGTTGGATCGCGCTTAAATTTTTACATGAGTTTCCAAAGGATATTTTCCTTGTAGTACCTATGGAATCCTTACTCGTTGAAGAGGTGGTCGTGGTGCTCCAGACCATAATAACAGCTAAAAGGGCCACAACTTTTGATCTGACGGCTGGATCGCGCTCAAAGTTTTACATTAGTTTCCGAAGGTCGTTTTCCATGTAGTACCTATGGAATCCATACTCGTTGAAGAGGAGGTCTTGTCGCGTAAGACAAGAATAACAGCTCAAAGGGGCCATAACTATTGATCCGACCATTGGACCGCATTTAAATTTTTTAATGAGTTTTCGGAGACCGTTTTCCTTGCAATACATATAGAATCCCTACTAGTTAAAGAGGCGGTGTTGGCGCGCCAGACTAGAATAACAACTAAAAAGGGACATAACTTTTGATCCGTCTGTTGGATCGCCCTCAAAGTTTTACAATAGTTTCTGAAGGCCATTTTCCTTGCAGTAACTAAGGATTCCCTACCCGTCGAAGAGGAGGTCTTGTCGCACTAGACCGGAATAATTGCTGAAAAGGGCCATAACTTTTGTTCCGACTATTGGATCGCGCTCAAATTTTTATAGTAGTTACGGAGGTCGTTTTCCTTGTAGTACCTATGGAATCCCTACTCGTTGAAGAGGAGGTTTTGTCGCGCAAGACCGGAATAATAGTTGAAAAGGGCCATAACTTTTGATCCGACTGTTAGATCGCGCTCACATTTTAACAGTAGTTTATGGAGGTCATTTTCCTTGTAGTACTTATGGAATCCCTACTCGTTGAAGAGGAGGTCTTGTCATGTCAGACCGGAATAACTGCTGAAACATGTCATAACTTTTGATCCGACTGTTGGATCGCACTCAAAGTTTTACAGTTGTTTTCTGAAGTCGTTTTCCTTGAAGTACCTACAGAATCCCTACTCGTTGAAGAGGAGGTCTTGTCACGCCAAACGGGAATAACATCTGAAAAGGGCCATTACTTTTGATTTCACACTTGGATCACGCGCAAAGCTTTACAGGAGTTTCTGGCAAACATTTTCTATGGAGTGGATGTTGAATCCACACTCGTTGAGGAGGAGGTCTGGTAGCGCGAGCCTAGAGTAACGGTTCGAAAGGGCCATAACTTTTGATCCCACCGTTGTATTGCGATCAAACTTTTATAGGAGTTTTTGGAGGCCCTTTTCCATAGAGTGGATGTCGAATCGATACTCGGAGAGGAGGAGGTCTGGTTGCGCCAGGCTAGCATAGCTGTTCGAATGGGCCATAACTTTTGATATTACCATTTGATCGGGATCAAACTTTACAGGATTTTTCAGAGGCCCTTTGCCTTGGAGTAGATGTGCAATCACTACTCGGTGAGGAGGAGGTCTGGTCGAGCCAGCCTAGAGTAACTTTTTGAAAGGGCCATAACTTTTGATCTGACCATTGGATCACGATCAAACTTTTACAGGAGTTTCCGGCGACCATTTTCTATGGAGTTGATGTGAAATCGACACTCGGTGAGGAGGAGGTATGGTCACACCAACCTAGAGTATCGGTTCGAAAGGGCCATAACTTTTGATCCCACCGTTGGATTGCGATCAAACTTTTACAGGAGTTTCTAGAGGCTCTTTTTCATAGAGTGGATGTGAAATCGATACTCGGAGAGGAGGAGGTCTTGTTGCGCCAAGCTAGAGTAAATGTTCGAAAGGGCCATAACTTTTCATCTGATCGTTTCATCGAGATCAAACCTTTACAGGAGTTTCCGAAGGCCCTTTTCCATGGAGTGGATGTTGAAGCGATACTCGTTGAGGAGGAGGTCAGGACGCGCCAGGCTAGAATAACGATTTGAAAGGGCCATAACTTTTGATCTCACCGTTGTATTGCGATCAAACTTTTACAGGAGTTTCTGGAGGCCATTTTCCATAAAGTGGATGTGGAATCGATACTCGGTGAGGAGGAGGTCTGGTTGCGACATGCAAGATTAACGGTTCAAGAGGGCCATAACTTTTGATCCGACCGTTGGATCGTGATCAAACTTTTACAGGAGTTTCCGGCATATATTTTCTTTGTTGTCGATGTGGAATCGACACTCGGTGAGGAAAAGGTCTGGTCGTGCCAGCCTAAAGTAACGGTTCGAAAGAGCCATAACTTTTGATCCGACCGTTAGATCGCGATCAAACTTTTACAAGAGTTTTCAAAGGCCCTTTCCATATAGTGGATGTGGAATCGATACTCGGTGAGGAGGAGGTCTGGTTGCGCCAGGCAAGAGTAATTGTTCGAAAGGGCCACAACTTTTAATCCGATCGTTGGATCGGGATCAAATCTTTACAGGAGTTTCCAGAGGCCCTTTTCCATCGAATGGATATGGAACCGATACTTAGAAAGGAGGAGGTTTGGATGCGCCAGGCTAGAGTAACGGTTAGAAAGGGCCATAACATTTGATCTAACCATTGGATCGGGATTAAACTTTTACAGGAGTTTTCGGAGGCCCTTTTCCATAGAGTGGATGTGGAATCGATACTTGGTGAGGAGGAGGTTTGGTCGCTCCAGGCAAGATTAACTTTCCGAAAGGGTCATTACTTTTGATCTAACCATTAGATCACGATCAAACTTTTACAAGAGTTTTCGGAGGCACTTTTCCATATGGTTGATGTGGAATCGATCCTCGGTGAGGAGGAGGTCTGGTTGCACCACGCTAGAGTAACTATTCGAAAGGGCCATAACTTTTCATCCAATCATTGGATTGCAATCAAACTTTTACAGGAGTTTCTGGAGGCTGTTTTGCTTGGAGTAGATGTGGAATCACTATTGGGTGAGGCGGAGGTCTAGTTGAGCCAGACTAGAGTAACTTTTCCAAAGGGCCATAACTTTTGATCTAACCGTTGGATCACGATCAAACTTTTACAGGAGTTCCTGGAGGCCCCTTTCCATAGAGTGGATCTGGAATTGATACTCGGTGAGGGGGATGTCTGGTCACTCCTAGCTAGAGGAACAGTTCGAAAAAGCCATAACTTTTGATCTCACCGTTGGATCGCGATCAAACTTTTACAGGAGTTTCCAGAGGCTGTTTTGCTTGGGGTAGATGTGGAATCACTACTCGGTGAGGAGGAGGTCTGGTCAAGCCTGACTAGAGTAACATTTCGAAAGGCCCATAACTTTTGATCGGACCTTTGGATCGCGATCAAACTTTTACAGGAGTTCTTGGAGGCCCCTTTCCATAGAGTGGATCTGGAATCGATACTCGGTGAGGAGAAGGTCTGGTCAAGCCAGACTAGAGTAAATTTTTGAAAGGGCCATAACTTTTGATCTGACCGGTGGATCGTGATCAGACTTTTACAGGAGTTCTCGGAGGCCTGTTTCTATAGAGTGGATCTGGAATGAATACTCGGTGAGGAGAAGGTTTGGTCGAGCCATACTAGAGTAACTTTTCCGAAGAGCCATAACTTTTGATCTGACCGTTGGATTGCGATCAAACTTTTACAAGAGTTTCCGGAGGCGCTTTTCTATATGGTTGATATGGAATCGATACTCGGTGAGGTGGAGGTCTGGTTGCTCCATGCTAGAGTAACGGTTAGAAAGGGCCATAACTTTTACAGGATTTTCCAGCGATCGTTTTCTATGGAGTCAATGTGGAATTGACACTTAGTGAGGCGGAGGTCAAGTCACACCAGCCTAGTGTATCGAATCGAAACGGCCATAACTTTTGATCTGACCATTGGATCGCGATCAAAATTTTATAGGAGATTCCAGAGGCCGTTGTCCTTGGAGGAGATGCGAAATCACTACTTGGTAAGGAGGAGGTCTAGTCGAGCCACGCAAGTGTAACGGTTCGGAAGGGCCATAACTTTTGATCCGACCGTTGGATCTTGAGCAAACTTTTATGGGAGTTTCCGGAGGCCCTTTTCCATCGAGTGGATGAGGAATCGATACTCGGTTAGGAGAAGGTCTGGTTGCGCCAGGCTAGAGTAACTGTTCGAAAAGGCGATAACTATTGATCTGACCGTTTGATTGGGTTCAAACTTTTACAGGAGTTTCCGGAGGCCCTCTTCCTTGTAGTGGATGTGGAATCGATACTCGGTAAAGAGGAGGTCTGGTTACCCGAGGCTAGAGTAACTGTTTGAACAGGCCATAACTTTTGATCTGATCGTTTGATCGCGATCAAACTTTTACAGGAGTTCCCAGAGGCACCTTTCCATAGAGTGGATCTGGAATCGATACTTGGTGAGGAGGAGGTCTGGTCGCGCCTGAGTAGAGTAACAGTTCGAAAGGGCTATAACTTTTGATCTCACCGTTGGATCGCGATCAAACTTTTACAAGAGTTTCCAGAGGCCCCTTTCTATAGAGCGGATTTGGAATCGATGCTCAGTGAGGAGGAGGTCTGGTCGTGCCTAGGTGAGTAACTTTTCGAAAGGGCCGTAACTTTTCGAAAGGACCATAACTTTTAATCGGACCGTTGGATCGCGACCAAACTTTTACAGGAGTTCCCGGAGGCCACTTTCCATATAGCGAATCTGGAATTAATACTCAGTGAGGAGGAGGTCTAGTCGTGCCTAGGTAGAGTAACAGTTCAAAAAGGCCATAACTTTTGATCTCACCGTTGGATCGCGATCACCCTTTTACAGGAGTTTCTGAAGGCTGTTTTGCTTGGAGTAGATATGGAATCACTACTCGGAGAGGAGGAGGTCTAGTCGAGCCAAACAAGTGTAACGGTTCGGAAGGGCCATAACTTTTGATCTCACCGTTGGATCGCGATCAAACTTTTACAGGAGTTTCCAGAGGCCCCTTTTCCATAGAGCGGATTTGGAATCGATACTCAGTGAGGAGGAGGTCTGGTCGCACCTAGGTAGAGTAACTTTTCGAAAGGGCCGTAACTTTTCAAAAGGGCCATAACCTTTCATCTGACCGTTGGATCGGGATCAAACGTTTCAGGAGTTCCCGGAGGCCCCTTTCCATAGAGTGGATCTGGAATCGATATACGATGAGGATAAGATCTGGTCGCTCCTGGCTAGAGTAACAGTTCGAAAGGGCCACAACTTTTGATCTCGCTGTTGGATCACGATCAAACATTTACAAGAGTTTTCGAAGGCCGTTTTGCTTGGAGTGGATGTGGAATCACTAGGTGAGGAGGAGGTTTAGTCGAGCCAGACTAGAGTAACTTTTCAAAATGGCCATAACTTTTCATCTGGCCGTTGGATCACGATCAAACATTTACAGGAGTTCCTGGAGGCCCTTTTCCATAGAGTGGATCAGGAATTGATACTCGGTGAGGGGGAGGTCTTGATGCGCCAGGCTAGAGAAACGGTTCGAAAGGGCCATAACTTTTTATCGGCCCGTTGGATCGCAATCAAAATTTTACAAGAGGTTCCGTAGGCCGTTTGCTTGGAGTAGATGTGGAATCACTACTCCGTGATGAGGAGGTCTGGTCGAGCCATACTACAGTAACTTTTCGAAAGGGCCATAACTTTTGATCGGACCGTTGGATCGCGATCAAATTTTCACAAGAGTTTCCAGAGGCAATTTTCTATTGGTTGATGTGGAATTGATACTCGGTGAGAAAGAGGTCTGGTCGCGCTAAGCTAGAGTAACGATTAGAAAGGACCATAACTTTTCATCTGATTGTTGGCTCGCGATCAAACATTTATAGGAGTTCCCAGAGGCCCTTTTCCCTAGAGTGGATCAGGAATCGATACTCGGTGAGGAGGAGGTCTAGTCGCGCCTGGCTAGAGGAACGGTTCGAAAGGGCCATAACTTTTGATCGGACCGTTAGATCATAATCAAAATTTTACAGGAGGTTCCGTAGGCCGTTTTGCTCGGAGTAGATGTGGAATCACTACTCAGTGAGGAGGAGGTCTGGTCGAGCCACACTAGAGTAACTTTTGCAAAAGGGCCACAACTTTTGATCTGACCGTTATATCGCGATCAAACTTTTACAAGAGTTTCCGGAGCACTTTTCTATATGGTTGATGTGGAATCGATACTCGGTGAGGAGGAGGTCTGGTCGCTCCATGCTAGAGTAACGGTTAGAAAGGGCCATAACTTTTACAGGATTTTCCAGCGGCCGTTTTCTATGGAGTCGATGTGGAATCGACACTCGGTGAGGCAGAGGTCTGGTTGCACCAGCCTAGAGTATCGGTTCGAAACGACCATAACTTTTGATCCGACCGTTGGATCGTGATCAAAATATTTAGGGGAGGTTCCAGAGGCCGTTGTCCTTGAAGGAGATGCGAAATCACTACTCGGTGAGGAGGAGGTCAGGTCGAGCCAAGCAAGTGTAACGATTTGGAAGGGCCATAACTTTTGATCCGACCGTTGGATCTCGATCAAACTTTTACAGGAGTTTCCGGAGGCCCTTTTCTATATGGTTGATGTGGAATCGATACTCGGTGAGAAGGAGGTCTAGTCGCGCCACACTAGAGTAACGGTTAGAAAGGGCCATAACTTTTGATCCGACTGTTGGATCGCGATCAAAGTTTTACAGGAGTTTCCGGCTGCTGTTTTCTATGGATTCCATGTGGAATTGACACTCGGTGAGGCGGAGGTCTTGCGCGCTAGCCTAGACTATCGGTTTGAAAAGGCTATAACTTTTGATCCGACCATTGGATCGCGATCAAAATTTTACAGGAGTTTCCGGAGGCCCTTTTTCATCGAGTGGATATGGAACCCATACTCGGTAAGGAGGAGGTCTGGACGTGCCATGCTAGAGTAACGGTTCGAAAGGGCTATAACTATTGATCTGATCGTTTGATCGGGATCAAACTTTTACAGGGGTTTATGGAGGCCCTTTTCCATAGAGTGGATGTGGAATCGATACTCGGTGAGGAGGAGGTCTGGTTGCGCAAGGCTAGAGTAACGGTACCAAAGGGCCATAACTTTTGATCCGACCGTTTGATCGCGATTAAACTTTTACAGGAGTTTCCAGCAGACATTTTCTATATTGTCGATGTGGAATCCACACTCGGTGAGGAGGAGGTCTTGTCAAGCCAAGCAAGTGTAACCGTTTGGAAGGGCCATAACTTTTGATCCTACCGTTAGATCTCGATCAAACTTTTACAGGAGTTTCCGGAGGCCCTTTTCTATAGAATGGATGTGGAATCGATACTCAGTGAGGAGAAGGTCTGGTTGCGCTAGGCTAGAATAACTGTTTGAAAGGGCGATAACTATTGATCTGACCGTTTGATTGGGTTCAAACTTTTACAGGAGTATTCGAAGGTCCTTTTCCATGGAGTTGATGTGGAATCGATACTCGGTAAGGAGGAGGTCTGGTTGCACTAGGCTAGAGTAACTGTTCGAAAGGCCCATAACTTTTGATCTGACCGTTTGATCGCGATCAAAATTTTACAAGAGTTTTTGGATGCCTTTTTCCATCGAGTGGATGAGGAATCGATACTCGGTGAGGAGGAGGTCTGGTCGCGCCAGGCAAGTGTAACGGTTCGGAAGGGCCATAACTTTTGATCCGACCATTGGATCGCGATCAAAATTTTACAGGAGTTTTCGATGGCTGTTTTCTATGGAGTGAATATGGAATCTACACTCGGTGAGGTGCAGGTCTTGTTGCGCCAGCCTAGCATTTCGGTTCGAAACAAGTGCCCACCACTCAACCTTGTTTCGAAGGGGGTCGATGGAATTCCAAACATAACAAATGGAGAATACACCCCCACAAAGCATCTTTCCAACAAACAACATCCCACCGCCTATCATTAGGGAGGAGAGAATTTGGAATACAACGTCTCAGGTTAATCAACTCAAGTGACCTAACAGGTGGCCAAATCCACTCTTGACTAGTAGTAATAAAACTTAGTCTCGCATCCCGACCTAAACTAGAATCCATAATGATCCTATCCCCAAAGAACTCCACCAAGGGGCCTACAGGGTGCCAGTTATCAAACTATAGGGAAGCAGCTGACCATCACCAACATGGACTAAGATAAATTTACGAACCAGATTTTGAAGACCAAGGATCTTTTGCCAACTCCAAGAACTCTCAAGACAAGGCACCTCCCAAATATTCCTACCCCACAACAAGAGTGGATCCAAGATGACTAGATTGAATGCCCTGGATTTGTACAAATAGCCCAAAAGTGTTTCACCATGGCAACTCAATTCAAACCTCAATGTTCTTAAAACCTAAACCACTTTCTTCTTTTGGTAAGAAAATGTTTTCCCAAGCCACCTTAGCACTACCCAAAGCAAGTCCACAGCCTTTCCATAAAAAAAGATGTGAGCAAGGAGGTAATCTTCCGAACAATAGCCTTAGGAAGGATGAATAGAGACGACTAATACTTGAATAAAGAAAAGGATGGACTTGATAAGCTGAAGTCTACCCGCATAAGAAAGAGAGCGATGCATCCAACTCTTAGCCTTTGCCATAATATGATCTAGAAGGATAACACAATCTGAAGATGTAAGCTTTGTAGTAATGAAAGGAACGCTCACTACCTCAGTTTTCTCATCTATGATGACAAGTTGTCAAAAATAAGAGTTTAGTTCCCAGCCTCATAAATTCTTCCAAAAGTAGCTAAGAAATTTAATATCTCAATCTAAAACTATACTCCTAGAATGCCATGCAAACGTACAATCTCCATAAAGAACAAGTCTGTGATATGAGATGCATCATCAGTCTTATAGCATGCAATGAAATGCGCCATCTTAGAAAAATAAAAAGTCTCTACCTTTCTTTGACCTAGGTAAACCTAAAACAAAGTCTATAGAGATATTTTCCCAAGGTTTAGTGAGTACAAGAAATGGTGTATACAGTTTATGCAGTTGTACTCTAAATTTTACCTTTCCACAAGCAATACATTGTTTATAGATTCATTGCACATCATTTTTCATCTTTGAGGAATAGAAATGTTCATGCAATACATCTAAAGTTTTTACAACCCTAAAATGACCCATTAAACCAACCTTATGTGTTTCACAAACAAGTAATTCGCACAAAGAACTTGATATGATCTAAGCAAGGTCAAATTTGAATTTTGGCGTAACATTTCCTACCATCCAATTTTACATTAATGATCATAACTTCAAATATAAGTGTTGGATCGAGCTGAAACTTTACCAAAAGATTCCAGAGGTATGTTTCTGTGTTGCAGTAAACTTTTAGATGAATCAGAGGCTAGGAAGGACTTGCGATATAGGTCAATACAAGTTGTACAAATTTTATTATTTACTTCCTTTTAACTTGTGGACTTCATATTTGGCAATGATTCTTTTCCTACAAGGATGTGATAACTTGTTTTGGGAATCCCCTAGTTCTACAAGGATCTTTAAAGGGCTGCAGCATAGTTTTTAAGTGTGGCAAGGATTCATTAATGTTTCAGAATCATTTTCTTACAAGGATTCCATATTCAACCTCGTTACATAAGGAAACAAAAGCCAATGGTATTTAATAAAATTTTGGTTTCTATGAAGGAAACTAAATTGGAAGGTATAAAAGATTGAGATCTTCTTCATTAATTTTCCATGCAAAATAAGGAATCAGTCACAATAAGGCAAGAAGACTTCAAAATTAATTCCACATTCATATCAGATTTCCTAGTCTATTTATTGCTACTTCTTAGGGGTAATAAATCTAATTCTGGCATATCTATGATATTAATTTTGGATTTTTATTATTTTCTTCTTAATTTTAGGTTTATTATTACTTATTTGGGTCAATTATCAGTGGGCATCATATAAGTCCACATAACAGGGGTCCATTGGGGTTTATTTCAGTTTAGAGTCAGTATAAATAAAGTCATAATTAGACGTGTGGGGCTATGGATTTTACAGATTAATAAACATCTTGTGCCACAACTTTATTTATGAGTGGTGAGATATTCTCCCTTTCATGGTTCTCTAAAAAACTAAAATGACTTATCGAAGAACAATTGACTTCGTGGCGTCATCCTTATACTTCTCATTCGCAAATTAATATTCGTTGGGTGGAGGTTTTCATTTCAATAGTGTTGGTGCCTAAGTACAAGTTATCTTTGTGTCACATTTCTATCAAACCTAATTTACTTGGCTTTCCAGGAATTTGGTGTCTTTAGCATTTGGGTTGCATGACAACGTGATCATGAGGTTCGCATCAGAACTAGTAGGAATATATAATTGATTTTCTTTGAACAAGTAACCATCCATCAAATAAAACTTACAAAAGCTGAAGGTCCACATACATTGTATATTTTGGAAAAGTCAAAATCATTAGCATGTAATGCCTTTACATATTCAAAGCCTAGCCTTCTAGTACTCATAGTGTTTAAAAGAACATACCTGTGTGAAAGAGCATTAATCACTATGTTCTCTTTGCCTTTTCTATACTTGATTATGTAAGGAAAAATCTCAATGAATTCAACTCATTTTGCTTGTCTCCTATTCAACTTATAGTCCTTTTAGATGTGTGGCATAAGTAATGTTGCCATGTCTCAATTGTTCTTACCAAAGCATACAATTTTTTTTTTCTTAAATGGGATAGTTCAAAGTCACTCCATTTAACTTCTCACTAAAATAAGCAATGGGTCTTCGATCCTGCATTAACATAGCTCCTATTCCTATTCCAGAAGCATCATATTCAATTTCAAATGCTTTTGTGAAATCAGGTAAAGCTAAAACTAATGCAGAACATAATTTTTCTTTCAAAAGGCAAAAGTCGATTCCTGTACCTTCCCCCATTTAAACACAACCAACTTCTTAACAACTTAATTCAAGGGTGTAGCTAATGTACTAAAATCTTTCACAAAATGCCTATACAAACTAGTTAACCCATGAAAACTCCTTACCTCACTTACAGATTTTGATGTAGGCCAATCCCGAATAGCCTTAACTTTCTCCTCATCCACCATGATACCCTGAGCAGTTAAAACATAAACAAAAAACACAATTTCCTCCATGCAAAAAGTACACTTCTTAAGCTTAGCATATAATTTCTCATTATGCAACACACTAAGTACATCACGCAAATGATTAAGATGCCCATTTAAGTTCTTACTATAGATTAAAATGTCATCAAAATGCACAACCACAAACTTACCAATAAACGTATGCAACACATGATTCATTAAACACATAAACGTACTAGGTGCATTTCTAAGTCCAAACGACATAATTAGTCCATTCATACAAACCATACCTAGTCTTAAATGCAGTTTTCCAATCATCACTTTCATTCATCCTAATCTTATGGTACTCACTTTTCAAGTTAATTTTAGAGAAAATATAAGATCCATATAACTCATCTAATATGTCATCAAGCCTAGGAATGAGATGTCTATGCTTTACCATTATATTGTTGATGGCTTGCCAATCAACACACATCCTCCATCCTTCTTAGGCACAAGTAACACTGGCCCATACTCTCACGATCATACCCCTTCTCCATCATCTCATCAACTTGCCTTTAAAGCTCTTTCATCTCCCCGGGATTGCTTCTATAGGTTGGTCAATTAGGAATCGCAGCTCCATGTACAAGATCAATATGATGTTCTGTTCCCCTCAAGGGTGGTAATCCACTAGGGACATCTTTAGGAATCACATCTTCAAACTCCTGCAATAAAGAAATAGCAACTGATACGATCCAGGCAAGGTCAAATTCGAATTTTGATGTAAGATGTGCAACTATCTAGTTTTACGGCAATAGTCATAATTCCCAATCCAACCGTTGGATCAGGCTGCAATTTTACGTGGGGTCTCCTGACATGTTGTTCTATCTTGGGTTAAAATTTTAAATCAATCAGAGTTTGGGAAGGCATTATAATACTGGTCAACAGAGAATATATGAATTTTGTTATTTACTTCCTTTTGACTTGTGGACTTCCTATTTGGCTAAGATTCTTTTCCTAAAAAGATGTGGCAACTTGTTTTGGTAATCTCCTAATTCTACAAAAATCTTTAATGGGCTGCAACATAGTTTTCAAGTGTGGCAAGGATTCATAAATGTTTCAGAATCCTTTTCATACAAGGATTCCTAATTCATCCTTGCTACAATAAGGAAAGAAGACTTCAGAATTAATTCTACCTTCAGATCAGATTTCTTAGTCTATTTGGGACTTCTTAACGGTGACAAATCTGATTCTAGCATATTTAGAATAATAATTTTTAGATTTTTATTATTTTTATTATTTTCTTCTTAGTCTTTGGGTTATTATTACTTATTTGGGTCAATTGTAAGTGGGCCTCATATAAGTCCACCTAAGGGGGGTCCATTAGGGTTTATTTAAGTTTAGAGTTAGTATAAATAAAGGTATAACCAGACATGTAAGTTAGACAATTTAGATTAATAAAACTTCTTCTTTGCCGCACTTTTCGTGTGTGTGTTGGTGAGATAATCTCTCTTTCATGGTTCTCTAAAGAACTGAAAAATGACTTATCGAAGAATAACTATATTCGTGGCATCATTCTTATACTTCTCGTTTACGAATCAATATTCGTTGGGTGGGGGTTTTTCATTTCCAATAGTGCTGGTGTTTAGGTACAAGTTATCTTTGTGTCACACTCCTATCAAACCTGATTTACTTGGCTTTTTGGGAATTGATGTCTTTGCGTGTGAGTTGCGTGACCACGTGATCACGAGGTTCGCATCAGCAACACTAGGCACAATATGATCAAGATCATTAGTATTAAAGTAGGCATCTTTATACACAAGTAAAATCATTGGCTTGTTAGTGAAAAATACAGATCTGACCTTAACCTCTCTAGCATAAAAATTGGGTTGTTTCTTTAGTTTTTCTACGTAGTTCTCGTCACACTTCCTGACTTTCTTCACTCCTCTTATCTCACCTCCACTCTCGTCCAGATTTGGGTGTTTTTGGGTGGTGATCAAATGGTCTGATTTGTTTGGAGTGTTGGCCAAATGTTTGTTTATGTTTAGATTGGTGGCTGAATGGGTTGTAATATTGTTTAGGGTTTTTTTTCGAGCTTGTTAGTCTTCTGTCCCCCTGTTCCTCACAATGATTTTCTTTCCTCATAGCCCCATGCTCACTTTTTAGCTTTAGTTGATCATCATACGCCCGTTTGGGTGTAAGAGGTACAAGAGTGATGGTTTTTCCATCTTTTACAATTATATACCTATCTTTAACCCCATCATGACTTGCCTTCTTATCGTACTACCAAGGTCTCCCCAAGAAGATGTGACTTGCTTGCCAATATTAGTATCACATCACATAGAATTTCATCAACATATTTCCCAATAAAAAACAAGACCACAACATGTTTACTCACTTTCACTTCACTACTAACATTCAACCATTGCAATCTATATATGGTCTAGTACGCTTAACAGTACACAAATTCAGTTTGCTAAAAAGGCTAATGCTAGCCATATCAGTAAAACTTCCACTATCAAGAATCAAACCACACACCTTATTTTCCCTTTACTAATCACTATCCTTTTCCTTGACCTGAACCTGAAGTGTATGCCTTATAACCAAGTATTTCTAAATAGATAATGTCAATTCATCCTTAGTACAATCCTTCAATGGGTCTTTACAATCTGATTTGTTACTCTTAGATTCCACATCACCATTGTCTCTTATCACCATTATCCTCTTATTTGGACACTCTAACGCATAATGTATAAGCCCTTGATACCTGAAACATTTCATATCTCGAATATGTTTTGGTTGAGAGTTAGATTTACCTTTGAAACCCATAAAGGTTTCAACCTTAGCTTTAGGTGGTTCGACTTTAGTAGGGATAAAAGGCTTTGGTTGGACAACCCGCTCTCTCCTCTGATTCGACCTCTATGCTGATGAAGATGGAGCTGAATTGGTCTGAAAACGTGTGTCTTCCCTTCTTTTTATTTGCCTCTCAACCTTCATCCCCACATGGATCATATCCTTCAACTCCACGTAATGTTATAATCCCACCACATTCGCAATCTCCATATTCAGTACATTAAGGAATCTAGTTATCGTGACCTCCCTATCCTCAATTACATTGGCCTGAATCATCGCGATCTCTATTTTTTTTTTAATACTCATCCACTGACTTAGAACCTTGATGCAGACTTTATGATTTTAGATAAAAATCACTATAATAATTTATGTAAACCTCTTTATCACGCAGTCAAGCAACCCATATGCTAAGACACTAATTCCAGAAAAGCCAAGTAAATCAGGTTTGATAGGAATATGACACAATGAAAACCAGTCTCAAGGCACTAGTACTATTGGAATAAAAAAAAAACCTCCACCTAAAGAATATCAATTCGCGAATGAGAAGTATATTGAAAATGCCACAAGGTCAATTATACCTTGATAAGTCAAATATGTTATTTATCTTAGCAAAGAAAAGGAGTTTCAACATGCAATACACAAGTTTAATTCATAAATCCATAACTGACTACAAATTTCAGCTTACAAAACCTTATATAATGGTTCAACTAGTAACCCCAACGGACCAAAAACTTGTTGGCTAATATTTAACCATTTACAATAAACCCAAAGTATGTTAGCTAAGCCCAAACATGAAAAAAATTAATAAAAATAACAAATATGACATATAAACTAAAGTGCATGCACCTAATTAAATAAAATAACCTAAGATATATAATTATCCTAGTTTATATAATGTCATGAATGAAATTTTCATCCTAGAAACACTAAGATCTGTGTTGTCACCTTTAGATAACCAAAAAGCTAGGAAATTGATTGCTGAAGTTGCCTCCACTTTAGTTTCTTTATTTCTCTAGGATAATTGATTGTAGTTTTAAAGAATCTTTTCAAAACATGAAAACCATTGTTGCCTTCCTTTAACCTTGTAGGATTAGAAAGCTCCCCAAAATAAGTTGATCAATCTAACATTAAATATTATCGACCTTTCTTTCTTTGTATAGTTAGAATGAATAAGGAATCCTTGTAAAAAAAAAGGATTATGGAACATTAATAAATTCTTGTCACACTTGGAGAATATGTTGTAATCCATTAAAGATCCTTGTAGGAAAAGGATCCTTACCAAATAAGAAGTTCACAAATTAAAATGAAGTAAATAACAAAATTCATACAATCTATTCTAACCAATATCACAAGGCTTTCTTGAACCCTGATTGACCTAAAATATTACCTCAACATAGAACAAATACCGGGAAACTATGGGTGAATTTTGATATGAACTCCACCAACAATTCTAATGAAACCCAATAACAAAGATGGTTTGAATCCCCAAGATCATATAGACAAGATTTGCCGAGCCTTGACCCGTCACCTAACTAGATGAAGAACCAAGACTACGAAGGAATTGAAAACGCCATGCCAAAAAAACCTAAGAAGTCTCTCAAGAATCAAGGTGATAAGTTTGGTTGTTTGAACGCCACAAGATTAACTTGATAAGTTCAGAGAGTTGTTTCAAGAACAAAAGGGAACACAAGACCTCACAATAATAATAATTTTTTGAAAACCAAATTCTGTCAAATTAGTAATGTCCATCTATAAACTTGGAATAACCCTTCAAGAATAGAAAAGGTCATAACTTTTTATAACTACATCTTTAAAAAAAATCAACATAAACAAGTTCCCACATTATTTTCGATCTCTTGTTCTTCTAGGGGCAGCCAACATCAGCATAAACAAGTCCCTATGTTATTTTAGGTCTTTTGGTCTTCTAGAGGCAGCCAAAAATAACTAAATGACAAAATTTAATGTATTTAACATAACCAACCAAGACCAAGTTCATTCCCCTATTTAATATCCTTGAAACTTAACAAATTCATTCCTTTTAATGGTCAAACCATGTTGGTCATGTTTTTACATGTTAATTTGCCTCTTCAATTGCTTTGATGACATGAACTAAGCCTTGATATTATTTAAGCTCATCTTGATCTTTTTATAATCAACCTAATTCTTTTGGATTTTCCCATTTAGTGCTTCCTTGAAACATTTGGCTCTAAGTCTTGTAATTGGGCTACTAGGAAGTGACAAAGGGTCTTGTGCAAATTCAGCTTCATTCCCACGTTTATAATCAGCATGTCCAGCTCTTTGGTTTGCATCATTCTTCTCCTCTTGAGAAGGATTTGTCCTCAAATCATCACCTACATCAAAAGGATACAAATCAGCAGCATTAAAACTTACACTTACACCATACTCATTTGGTAAGTCAAGCTTGTAGGCATTATCATTGATGTGTTCCACTACTTGAAATGGTCTGTCACCCTGAGGTAGGAGTTTTGAACGCTGTAGTCGCGGGGTCGCGCTGCGACTTCATCTAGCAACAATGAAGGCTTTATATCGTGCCTCTTGATGAGGTGTGGTGTGTTGGGAAGGGTTTTTGGATTTAATCATAAAATTATGATTAATGTTCAAGAGTTGTCACCTAGTATTATGGTCACTAGGAACCTATCGTCTGTGAGAGTCTGGGTAAGGAATTGGTTGTGCAAGGGGAAGACGCCTCACCCCTAGTGCACCCTACCTAAGGTAAGATGCATTGTTGTTTGATTGTTTTCTAAGTTGTGTTTCTATTTGTTGATCTTTTTTAAGGTTCAAGGTAAATCTCTATTCATGAGAAAGTTTATACCTTTTTGGGTTAAATCCTAACTGTTATAAAGTCTAAACTTTAGCATTGCATTTATTTACACCTTGTATCTTTAATACCCGATGGTATACTTTATCGTGTAATTTTACATTCTACATATATTAAAGTCTACATTTGAACCCTAAAAAAAAATTAGAAAAGGGTTTTTGATAGTTGGTCAAACCCTAATGGATGATCATAAACTAATTATGAATCCATTTTTTTTTTCAAAACATGAGAAAGATGTAATTTTTATTTTTTTTAAGAAAATATGCTTGAAAAATTTTAGGATTTGGCTGTGTGCATAAAAAAACTCTTTTTTTCTTTTAAAAGGGGAAATTAATTTGGAATATTTAAGATTTTTTTTTAATTTTGTTTTGAAAATATTTCAGAGATAACCAGGTATTTTAATACCGGATTTGTATTTTACTGTGTAAATATACAACCCAATGTTATGCAAAATCAGTAGAAAAATATTTGAGAAAATCACAATTTTTTTAAATGATTTTTGAAAAAAAAATTTGGAATTTTTTTTTTAATATTATATATTAATTATTATTATTATTTATCAAATGTAAAAAATTGTAGAGATTAAAAGTGAAACAAAGCTAGAAACTAGCAAGTTAGGATATACAGGCATGTACATACAAGCGAAAGGGAACAAACTCCCTTGAATAAGCAAAGAAAACATGCTCCGTGAAACAAAATTAACAATCTAACAAGGTAAACTTAACCAACAAATAAGCGTAAAACCACAGAGGGTATGGCCATCAGACACATCTCCACAGAGCAGCCCTCAAACAAAATCATAATTATCAAAAGTAGCCTATACAGCAGCTGGTCAAGGACAACACACAAGTCTCTGCAGGCAACAGTTAAGGCACGACAAAGAGGGAGCAGCAACTCCAACAAAGACATCCAATCCAGCAAAGGAAAAACAATAGTCAAATTCAAATCAGTAGCATTAGGCTACCCAACCAGCAAACCAGCAGACACATGCACCTGCAAGAATACAAGCCAACAACACCAAACATATAGCAAAAGAACATACAAAGGGAACCAAGGCAGCAACTCCCAGGACAACAACATCCAGAACTATATACACAGCAGAGCCCAAATAGCAACTGGACACAGTCAATCCGACCAGCAGACCCGCAGGCCACTTTGCAGCTAATGA
>Ga0325410_1002855_pt1 | contig 19409 bp, 14 predicted proteins | sample PopdelMetagenome_16_FD_206182 | JGI IMG/M metagenome (GOLD analysis project Ga0325410, IMG submission 206182) | Populus deltoides microbial communities from Bellville, Georgia, United States - Xylem-PdIQD-R3 | ecosystem: Host-associated > Plants > Phyllosphere > Stem > Wood/Secondary xylem... | reverse complement strand
GCTAGGATTGGAGGTTATTCCATTCTCTTTGATAAAAAATAATAATATTATATATATATTACTCTTATCTGTTTATCTAAAAACAATCTTTATGGTATTTATGTTAAAATTGAAATTTAGGGTTTTTTAAAAAATAATTAAAATCAAGTATGGAGATTAAACTACGGCTGGTGAAAACTTTTAATTTCATGAATGAGTGCAACCCATTATTGTTGGCTCGAGATAGGATTATTGTTAAATATTAATGAAATTCAATATCAATATAGACATGAACTCAACTTTCAACTCTCCTTGTAAGTGATTGGCAAGCAAGCAAACATATTCTGCATTGTCTCAAGTCAATCTTATAGTTAGGATTGAAAGAAAACATTTTATTTCATGGATCGACACTCACACCCCCATCAAATATATATTTTACTGTTTTATTTTATGATGAATAATAAATAGTAATTGGATAATGGACATCCATATATATATTTTTAAAAATCTATAGATAATGTTTGGATATCCAATTTATTTTGTTGATTATCAGTAGAGTATCAATACAGTACTGCAAATTCAGTGTACCCATTATTATTGGTATATGTTAATGAAATCCAATGTCATGTTAGGCATGAACATCAACGATACATTTGGTTTATAAGGAAATGCATATTATTTTCCTTATAAGTGATTACCAAGTATGATAAACTTATCTGATATGATTTCAAAGAGTAGGTTTTTGTAGATAGTTGCATTACCTGATATGTAATGAATAAAATATCAATATTTGAATAAATATTTTGCCATTTATTATACGTGCGCGTGCACGCGCACACACTCACACCTCTCGAGTGTAATTTGATGTTGAATAATAAATAATAATTCTATATTTTTTGCTGTTGTTGATTATGGATAGGGTGAAATTTAGTGTATCTTAATCATCTCCGCCCATTATTATTGGTAAATGTTGATGAATTCCAATGTCATGATAGACATGAATGTATAAGGGATGACAATTTCATTTAAATCCGATACAAACTTATCCGATCTGACCTTAATGAGTAGGTTTTTATAAATAGTTGCATTACACGATAGTTAATAAATAAAATATCGATATTTGGGCAAGTGTTTCATCATTTAATACACACACGTTATTATTTTATTTTATATTAAATAATAAATAGTAAGCTGATGATGAATATCCATACAGATTTTTGTAAATATATATCTAAATTTTTTACACCTAGAGTATGAATATAGTGGAAAGCACGTACCCCTCACCATCTCTGCCTGTTATTGTTGGTAAATTTTAATGAATCCAATATCAAGATAGAGATGAGCATCAACCGTACATTTGGTTTATAAGGAAATGTATATTATTTTTCTTTAAAGTGAATGGCAAGTGTACTATCTATACATATATATATATATATATATATATATATATATATATATATATATATATATATATATATTTGTATTTGCCACATCTTCAATTAAATTTATAATTAGAGATGAGAATTTGATTTAAACCTGAAAAATACTCTTCCAGTCATACACTAATGAGTAAGTTTATTTTTTTAATAGCTATATACATTACGGTAATCAAGAAAGTATGGATTTAATTAGATGTAATAAATATTTAAATTTCTTAGTAGTTTGATAATATATTAAGTATGGATATATAGAAACGTAATCAGCATCCTTCTTATATTTAAGCTTAGATATAATATAAATATTTGCAGATAGATTTCGTAATAATTAATGACTGGTTAAATATGAACTTTCCAGGAAGCTGCATGGAAGCTTCACCGACTTCCGTGTTTGTTGCCCACCGCTCATGGCTCTTCCATAAATAATAACAATCGACAAGAATACCACATTCACCAACAACCCATTAGGGTTTCCACCATTATAATGGATCAAATTCACTGTTTTAGTAGACATCTGTTGAATGCTAATTTGCCAAGACAGGAGGTAAGAGCAGATGAAGGAGGATCATTTGTGGGTATTGGCATAGCTTATGGTGTCATATTTGCTCTTGTCTTCCTCTTTTTTGTTTCCAGATGCAAGTGTTCTATTAGTTCAAGAAACTTGTCTTCCAATAATCAGCAAAGTCCTACAACATCCAGCTCATGTTCCCATGAACCTAATACACAAACCCACCAGGAACTTGTAGCCCTACCGATTTTTGTCTTTGGAGAACAGACACCACCCTCAATCTCAAGCATAGCGTTGCCGCAATTATCATCATCAGAATCTTCTTCATCATTCGTATTTCCTGATGGAGAATGTGCGATTTGCTTGGGTGATTATGCTCATGGGGAGTCCATCAGGGTCTTGCCTAGGTGTAAGCACATGTTCCATAAGGACTGTATTGATCACTGGCTATCATCAAGAACTTCAAGCTGTCGCATTTGTAGAGCCAAATCATAGACAAGAATGTGGAGTCCACAAGGATAGATTCTCCTAATTTTGTGGCAGATGTTACAGGACCATTTACATTATTTCCTTTCAGCAATGGCAGGATACAAAACTACCTGTGAGGAGTTCAGAATCTGTTTGATTGCCAAGAATTCATGGCAGGAAATAAGACCAGAGCTCCAAGGTCGGTGCAAAAATGCTTCCCACTTTTCATTGAGATTGGTTGATTAAGATCTACTATCAAACAATTTTGTCATTAATTGGGTGTGAATAACATAATCGGGGCTTGATAAATAAAATTCCATTTGTACAATTCAAGTGATATTCAGTAGTAATTTTTAAGTTGTGAACCAGACTTGTAGCCACCTTTGTGGATTACCTGAAGAATTGGAACTGGGTTTTGGTTGGATCATCACATTCTTTATGTAATTAGCCAATCAACTTGCTATAATGTATCGGGGTATTAGCTCAATATTTTATTTTCCCATCATCTTTCAAGCAGATATTTCTATATAAACTAACAAAAATATCCTCATATATGAGAAACTCAAATCCAATCCAGTCTATTAAAAAAAATAACTATAAAAAAACCCTAATCTTTCTTTCCCTTTCTCTCTCTTTCTTTGTTGCTCATCGTTACCTTTTTCTCCTCTCGATTTGTTGTTGTTCTTGATCTATCTTAGGGCTACATGTATAGAGAGTTGGAGAACATTTCAGACCCTTTCCCTTTAAACAAATCTCAGCCCTTAAAATAAACCACATTGATCTCCACCTTTCAAAAAAAACCCAGTTAAACTTGTATTGGATCAAAGCTGTCAATGGGCTGGTTTGGGCAGGGTTTTTGTCATGACATTGCAGGGGATTCAGAGCTTTCAAAGGCTGGGTTTTTTTGTTGGGATTGCAGAGGGGGTGGGATATATATATATATATATATATATATATATATATATATATATATATATATATATATATATATATATAAGGGTGTTTATTTATATGAAAAGTAGTTGGTTTTAAATTTTCATGTGTTTGTTTGTTATTAAAAAAATTGATCAACGAAAAATATTTTCTAGTTAAAGAAAGATTTAGCTTGATTTTCAGAAAAATATTTTTTTATTTTGGATGGAAAATACTTTTCAGAAGTTGTGAAAAAATTAGAAATATCATATTATTTACTGATTATATCAAATTTGGTCCTCAAACTTTTGATTGATATATATTTTGTTTGATTTTTTTTTTAATTTCACCCCTTAAATTTGATTTAATTTTTTTAAATATTAATTTTGGTTCTCATTTTTATTAATGTTATTTGCTTTTCTCTTATTATTTTTTTAATTAAAATTTTTTATCTATCAAATTTGGTCATCATTCTTTTAATTGTTACTTATTTTATTTAAAATAATTTATAAAATTGTAATTATTATTATTATTTTAATTTCATCATCTTTCAATTTTTTTTATTTGTTAGATTTGATCTATATTATTTTGATTATTATTTATTTTATTTGACATAATTTATGAAATTAGATTTTTTTTTTCAATTTCATTCTCATTCAACTTTTTAATTTGTAAGGTTTGTTCCTCATTATTTTAATAAACTTGAAAAAAAATTAAAACATTAATAAGTTATTTTCCAACTCAGTTTTCATAATATAACCAACACTGAAAAGTGTTATCCAACGTATTTTTCATGACACTACCATATATCGGAAAATAATTCACTTTCCAGGAATTCACTTTTCAAAAACACCACTTTCCAAAAAAAATTACTTTCCAGCCAACAAACGGGGCCTAAAAAACAGTATGATTTGAAAGAAATCAAGGTGGACAAAATGGGGAAAGAACACGCTAGACGATAGATCGTTTTTTCTTTTAAGTGTTAGCCTGGGCAACATGTCATTTGGTATTTAAAATTATGGTTCCTTGTAAATAAATGAAATAAAGTTATTTTGGAAAAAAAAAAACTAAATTGATCATAGCATTTCAGCATGCTTTTAATTTCAATCCTCGATTTTTAGGAATATTCAATTTAGTATGGAATTGTGCTTTATTTTTGAAATTCTTTTTAATTTTACCCATATTCATTCCTCGGTCTTTGTATTTTGACATGCAGTGCACTATAATACTTGATTGTTCAAATTATGTAATTTCAACCAAATTGGCTCTTTATTTTAAAATTCTCTTCAATTAAGTTCCTGATTGAAAGAAATGTTCTAATTCCAGCGTCTTTTCACTTTAGTCCATAGATCTTTAGTTCTTTTATTTTTAGTCAAATTGATTCTAAATTTTAATTCTTTTTTAATTACACCCTTAACTGAATTATAGGATCTCCAAATTTCAGCATATCTTCCATTTTGGTCTTTAGTCATTTAATTCTTTTATTTTCGGTCAAATTGACTTCAAATATCAATTTTTATCTTTAATTAAGTCTCTGTTTGAATTAATTGGAATCTCAAACTTTTTAGTTTTCATCAAAATTAGGTCAATTACTTTTAGTACAATAAGTTTGAGTGTATATTAAGTATTCAGGGTTCCTGAAAGAAAAAAAGGTGTTTTTCTAGTGAGTGTGTAAATTGAATTTGATTAAAACATAAATATAGGCAAAATGAATGCCAAAAGACATAATTGAATTTAAAATGCATGATTTCATTAATAACACATTTTGAAATAAGCTCCATACAATTAAAACCCTTTGTCAACATCAATGTCATGATTACTGATAAGGTAAAAACAAGCAAACAAGCGCACAAATACAATTACTTTATAAAGGAAATTACTTTATAAAGACAATATATATCGGCCTCCTAGTTGTTCAAATCTTCACCATTGAAATATTTTCTCACAAATTCTTTAGTTGGTGGGGTGTCCTTTAATGCTTTTATAGTCAACTTAAGGCAACATCTCATGAGAGTCCTCTCTTGTTGTAAGGAATCTATCACAATCCCTATTCTTCTTCTCTTTCATGTTGTGTATTAAGACACCAGTAAATAACTTGCCCAAATTCTTCCTCTAGGCATATCATGTAAGTTGGTTGTGGAAAATTCATATGGATTGGTGGAATCTCTATAACGTTTTCAATACAAGCTAGTCTTTTTTCTTTCTTCCTCTCAGCAAACCTTCAGTGGTCTTTCTTGCTAAGCTTGAAACCTAGGCCAAGTCTCTGGTCTACACACTTCATCTTCATCATATTAATCCTCCTAAGCATTCTTGTTTTTGGATTATACTCAAATGGCAGCTTGTGTTTCAAGAAACATCTTGTAGCTATTTTTACCACTTTTGAGATTTTAGGCTTTCTTCTTATAGAGCGTGTTTGACAGTGTGGTTACGGGTGCTTTTCAAATAACTTTTCGTGCCAAAATGCATGCCAATGATGTTTTTTCATTTTTTAAAAATCATTTTTGACATCAGCATATCAAAACGATCCAAAACGTACAAACCATATTAAATTTTAACAAAAAAAAATTCTAATTTTTTGGGAACGTAGCCGCAGCCGCGTTCCCAAACGTTACCATAGTATTCTCAAGTACCCACATTGTGTTCACCATCTTAAAGGAATTTAAGTTCCCATATCTGCTCTCATATATTTTAATGTAGGGAATTAACACATTCTTCATCAGGGATAAGGAGTTCTCAACCTTTATAATGACCAACCTCTCGTTTACTATAAACTTTATCTATTGATGTAAATGGATGCTATAATTGTAATGGCTAAACTTTTTTAAAGCCAAAATTGGTGGTAATAATTTGTTTTGTGTTTTTAGGTCCCTAATGCTTTTCACAATAGCATCCCGAGGTTAACAATAAGTTTCATTCATTATCATGACACAATACTGATATGGTTGTCATAAATCAACATCCCCATAAAATAGTTATTTAATACACATACCGATAATATTATATTTACATATTTACAAGTTCACGTTACATCATGTTGACATATTTATAAGATCGTGTTCCTGTTCTAGCCTCATTATCATCACGAGTTTATATAAAAGTGTCGAACGACAATACACAACTAGTACATTCAATGCTTTTCATAATAACATTCTGGGAATTGATAGATGGATTCCATTCATTAGTATTATACAATATAAATATAATAGTGAGAATCATCATCTTCATAAAAAAATATTCATTACATATACCCATAATATTATATTTACATATTTGTAAGTTTACATTTCATCCCATTAACATATGCATAAACTAGCGTTCCCAATTTAATATTGTATCATTACGAGTTCATATAAAAGTGCCCATCGACAACTATACAACTAGTACATTCGTTCCTATCAAATACTTAACACCTAAAACATACTATTACATAACACCTTCCAAACTATATGAACCCATGGAACGAGTTTTCCTACACACTTTGATTGTGTGATGTCTTTGTTACAAAAATAACATTGATACAAGAATTGTAAATAATCTAAACATGATAATAAACAACTAGAAGAACATTATTGTTACTTTTCGTTATCAACTTAAAATGGGTACAATCCTTCTTTTACTTCTCATATGCATTGTACAATCCTTATTATTTCGTTAAGTTTATTATTCTCACATACGCCTCAACCTCTCCATAGGTAAGGCCAAAGTTTAAACATCAGTCGGGATTAATTACTTCACTTTAACTCGGTCATCCACCTTGGATGCTTTTAGCCATAACTAATCACAACATCCAAACTTGGTCATCCGTCTCAGATGTCATTAACCAAAACTAATTACAAAATCAAACCCGTATTCTTTTACAGATACTATTAGCTGAAGCCAATTACCATAATCAACTCAGTCATCCATCTAGGATGTCATTAGCCAATGCTAATCGTCTTATTCAACCCAGCCATCCTTTAAGAATGTCATTAACCAAAACTAATCAACAACGTAACTCGGCCATCCATCTAGGATGTCATTAGCCAAAGCTAGTCGTCATATTCAACCCAGCCATCCTTCAAGAATGTCATTAACCAAAACTAATCAACGACGTAACATGGCCATTCATCTAGGATGTCATTAGCCGAAGTTAATTATCAACACAACCCGACCATCCATTTAGGATGCCATAAACCGAAGCTAATCATTAACGTAACATGTCCATCTATTTAGGATGCTATTAGCCGAAGCTAACCATCATACACAAACCAGCTATCCATCATAGATGTCATTAGCTGAAGTTAATCATCAATTCATTCTAGCCATCCTTTTAGGATGTCATTAGCCGAATCTAATCATAATACTCATTCAATATTCTATAACAGTTTAGTATTCATTATACCTCAATGGTAGATCATTCATAATATTTGTTCAAATGTTTCGTATCAATTTAACATTCCTTATAATATAATAGTAGATCCTTCGTAATACTCATATGAACATTCCGTAATAAATTAACATTTATTATAACACAATGATAGACCTTAACACAATGACAGTCCCCTCGTAATACTCACACAAACATTCCATAACAGTTTAGTATTCATTATAACACAATAAAAATCTTTCATAGTACTTGTACAAATATTTTGTAACAATTTAACATTCATTATATCATAATAGTAGATCCTTCATGATATTCGTACAAACATTACATAACAGTTTAATATTAGCTATAACACATAAAAGACCTTTTGTAATAAATTCACTTCGGGGAATCAACATCATGCTAGAAGGGGTGGAAGCCACTTAGTTGTTCCTCCCGTGGAATGTCCTTGTCCGGTCGCAGGTCTGATCCTAGTTACACCACCTAACACATCAATGATCGCAAATCAGCACATATGCATTTGGTGATCACAAAACTCGTCACCATACATATTCCAAGAATACACATGTTCACATTCAAGTGTTCCAAATATTACACAATCATACAATGAAATCATTACAAGCATTTAAGTTATTTCTGACCTGAATGTCTATCATTAAAATCGGTAGCAGAAATTGATTCGTTGATGACCTAGAATTCAGCAGTGAAAACTGATTCTCTAATGACATAGGGTTCGACAGCGAAAACTGATTCACTGGTGACCCAGAATTCGACAACGAAACAGATTCACTTGCGATACAAAATTCAATAGTGAAAACTAGTTTGCTAGTGACATAGGATTTGGCAGCGAAAACCGGTTTAGAGATGTAGAATCGTCAATGAAGACTAGTTTGCTGGTAACACAGAGTCGTTAACATAACCCATTCTTACGACCGATTAATGAAATTGTCAACGTACTTAATTTGTCGTTAACTCAAAAATCATTGACAAAGACTGAGTCGTTATTGACCCAGAAATCATCAATGCAACCTAGTTCTACAGCTGATGTTGGAATCATTAGCGCGCATAAGCTACTGTTGACTCAAAAATCGTTGATGAAAACTGAGTCGTTACCGACTCATAAATCATCAATGTAACCCAGTTCTATGGCCGACACTGAAATTGTCGGCGCACAAAACTACTATTGACTAAAAAATCATTGACGGAAACTGAGTCATTGCCAACTCAGAAATCATCAACACAAATGTTTTTATGGCCAACACATGAATTCATCAGCACACACAATCATGTTTTCTATGTTTTCAATTTCATCACGCTAAATTCATCAACACAAACCAATAATCAGTGCATATCACACAAGGATATCATTTCCATCCTATGTCTTGTCCCTCTAAGGTGTTCATCATATAAGGTTTCTTTATTATTTCCCCCTCTTTTCTGTGCCCGGACATTGCTATCCATTGTCCTCTAATTTACATATGCAATTCATCATGTTTTTTTTTTATCACAAGTATCATCACAACAACATTATACAAAAACACCTTTATTCACTTGGTTTATAACCATGTAATTTCATCAAACATATAACAGAATCAAGGCATCAATATAATATGGTTTATGTTTCAACTCTAGTTATGTTTCTAAGGTTCAATGAAAACACAATTATGTACATAGCATCATTTTAACACATTTTTATATAATTTCTTCAATCACGTATACAGAAATCACATCATTAACACCAACATAAATTCTATTTTGGTTCCAGCTTGATTTAGGACTCTAACAATATCACAATTTATGCATTTCATCATATTAATTTGTATTTTATCCAGCCTTCACTATGTTCGGTCCTTCCCTAGGTTCATGCATTCAAAATCATTCATGTTTCTTGAGTAAAGGGTCTGTGCATGTGTTCATTCATCCTTTGTTCTACTAAGGTCGGTCTACTTTGTCATAATTTCTTGAGTTTAGGTGCAAGAACACTATTTCGTTTCATTTTCAAGCTCTTCCCCACTCTTTTTTGCCCAAACCGTGAGGTAACACTCAGCCAAGGAGATTATATTAGTCTTTCCTCATGTTTTTAACAACCCTTGTGAAGGTTCTGGTGGTTTGTTCTTTTTTTTTTTTTGGTTTTCCTTCTTTCCTCTCCTATTATCCCAGCCAGCCTACTATTCTGCTTATTCTTTTATGGCTTCAATTTCCTTTGTTTTTCCTAACTCTCTCCTCACTCTACACTCAAGGAGGCTTACATGCAAGTGGGTCTGGTTCAGGTTCTCCTTGCAAAGAAGGGTCATCAGCAATAATGGTTGCTGTTTCTGGGGGAAAGGAAGGGTCACCACTTTTTCTCCCCCTTGCATTTATATCCCCTATAAATGTGCTGGGGTGTATGGGTTTATTCCTCTTTGTCCTTGTTCCTCTTTAGGTAATCCCAGAACTAGTTCCCCCCTCTCAAGTCCTCTCTAGATTAGGCCAATTTGTTCCCCTAGATTTTGTTTAAAATAAGCCGGCCTTTTACTTAAATTTTTGTTTGGTTTTCCATTTCCCTTAGAGCAGGCCGATCTACTACCTCAAATTTACAATGACACTAGAAAAGTGAATCCATGATTTTCATAACACAATTTTAGGTTTACCCAAAATTACCATTTTTTTTTAAAATGAAAAGCAACAAAAAATAATAATAAAAATGATGAAAATGAAAAAAGACTGGCAAATTGGAAAGAACATGCTGAGAAAGGTTTCAAATACATAGAGGAACCAACTTGGAGTTTTGGACAGAATTGAGAACCCAATTATACCCAATTTCAAAAGACAATGCAGATATAAGGTCAAATTAAATGATTATCGGATAAATTTGCAAAAAAATTAAGTTCAACAATTAATTTGAGTCAAATTAAAATATTTAATTAAGTATAAGGATATAATTGTTGAAAATTAAGTTTGAAAGCCTAATTTGGACTTGATTAAGAAGATTGGAATTTTAAAGGACAAGATTTTCTGTTTTTAAGTTTAATTGGTTGAAATCAGGGACACAATTGCAAGAAAATCAAAATTTGGTGGTCAATCAAGGGTTAGATTGGAGAAATTCAAGACCAAGAACCTTTATGCAAAAGGTGCATGAATTCAGGATCCAAATTTAGTTGAAAACAAGGATGAAATTAAAGAAATTTGAAAGTTGAATGGTCAATTGATGATCAATTTGCATAAATTCAAAACTAAGAACTAAATGGAAAAGGTGCTGAAATCAGGGGATTTTTTAAAAACCTGGCAAAAGTAAAATTGAATTGATCTTTAAAATCAAAAATTAATTAAAGACCTAATTGGATAACTTGAAAATTGACTGAAATTGAGATAGGAGTTTTTAAACCTAATTTGAATCTAAAATGCCAAAACAACACCACTTCATTTAAATAAAAGACATGTTTTTATATAAAATGATGTCATTTTAGTAATTAATTAATAAATAAAGGAGGAAAGAGTGCCATTTTAGGAAGGCATTGTGGATTGTCTTTAACCTCATGTAAGAAAGAACAATGGGCAACTATTTTTGTACTTTTTTACAAGATCATTTAGCACCTGTTTTCTCTGCCAAACAAGACAAAACACACACCACCCTTACCCTCTGTAATAGTACTACCTCCCAGCAGAAACTAAAATAAGCCTTGTTAGTGATGATAAAAAAGATATAGAGGAGATATTGTTTAGTCCTTATAGTTCTAAGTCTCTAGATGAGCTAGAGTTTGAGAAGAATGATGCAGGAGTTGCTCAATAAATATTCATTGTAACTTTAAGATTAGTTCCATTAATGGAAAGGTTCAACATGTAAAACATTAGCAACTTTTCATTGGACATTCAAGAGATTGAGGCAAGTGTAACTTAAACTTGATGATGGATTTTCTCCAACCTAAAGAGACTAATACAAAATAATTTTCCAAAACATGTAGTCTTATGTTAATAGGTACAACTTTGGAATCAATCATTAGATCTGATTGAAAATTTTCACAAAGATTTTAAAGGAATTTTTGTTACAAGGTTCAAATATTATACCTATCTATGGTCGAGAAGGCCTTTAAATAAGGCTCAAAGTTACTATTCTCTAAATCTCTACTCTAAAAAAAACATGGTTGCATAGAAATAAGCTTTTTTTTTCACACCATCTAGAGCTTGGTAATGATGTTGTTGCTGCAAAAATGAATGTTTATTGTTGTTTTCTTTTTTTTTTCTGCAGATTCTCTTGATAGACTTAAAAAGCTCCTTCGTTTGATTTTTTCTCTTCAACCAACTCCCTTTTTACTCTCACAATAAACTTGCAAACCCGAAGCCCCCAATCCCACGGGCAAACTAGGTTGGCGCAAATCAACCTAGTTGAGCCCTAAAAGCTAGTGCCTAGGCCTGACACATTCTCTATAGGTCAGGCATTTTGTCAAACCCACACATGTTAGGTCTAGCTCTTTGTTAAACCCGAGCCCAGTGGCAGGTGCATGCTGGCTTGAGCTCACTGACAGGCATGCAATAGTCCTAATTTTGGGCTGGTATGCTATTAAGCCCCAACATGTGGGCCTAGCGTGCTGCAAGCCCCAACACACGGGTTTGACACACTACCAAGTCTCAAACCTAATTTTCAAGTTGGGACTTAAAACCTAGGGTTTTTCCCAACCCTTGCACCCTTTGTACAGGGGAAATGGGCCTCACGAGCCATACGTATCTAAAATTATATTTTAGTGGAATATAGGTGTGTGGCTGTAGTTACTTGGGTAGATTGGGTAGAACATAACTCACGACTCATTAAAACAGAACTTAACATCCAAACCCTCCCCAACCCAGCAAAAAGAAAAGGTTCAAGGGTATAACTACCCCTTAAACCACCCAAGTAAAGGGTTTTGAATCTCTCCATTCTTGACCGTATACATATTTTTAGAGCATCTCTCTCTCACTACAAATATACTTCAACATTTAAGAGTCCCTTTAACCTACCAAAGGGGATGTTTTGCAAATACTTGGCTTTCCACATCAAGCTACACCCATTTATATTGGCTTAGGATAGTATAGCAGATTGTTAGGACTAAATGATTAACTAATACATAAAATTTATTTCTATACTACTTGGATTTTTTGGGACATCATCAATGACCTTAATTCTTTACAATATGCTAGTTGGGTTTTTTTTTTTTTTGTCATATGTGTACAACAAGATTCAAGGTTTGAAAAGGGCATTCTTTTCTGGTTGTTTTACAACAGCTACAAGGAAAAAAAAGTGTGTTTTCAGCTTCAGTCTACAACTGTAAACAAAGTACAAGGACTGTATTTTTTGTGTGGTAAAATTTATGAGGTTGGCAGCAAGAAATAATGCCTAAAAGGACATCCTTTTATGGTTGAAAGTACAATTGTTGCATGGGCTGCAATGGTGTATTTCTTTGGCATGTTTCTAGAACAATAACAAAGGGCGCAAAAACTGTATTTTTAGCAGAATGCATAATGTTTGTATGGAATGAAAGGATGTGTTTTTGGCTTCATTCTCCTGAGATTATAACACCTATCACTCCAACATTTGTGTGCCAAAGATTATGCCTGTTCTGAAACTTGCTTGAACAAAGTTAGCCACCTCCTGATTTGAGAGCATGACTTAAACAATGAGGACAACTGTACCTTCCAATTCTTCCTCCAAAATTGAATGAAATTCTTCTTTGGCTACTCCAGTTATCTCAGTATTGTTGATAAGGATTAATTCATGATTTGGAAAATATTATAAATCAGGAAAACTAGAAATCAAGAACAAGCTTAGAAAAGATTTTGATATATTTCTATTCTTAGTTTTTCATCCTTAAAAAGGATTTATTGTACATGTATATATATATAAGTGCTATACAATAAAGAAAAAACATAGTGAATTGATACAAACAATTATCTCTGAACTACCCAAACACTATTGACATAGAATCAAAGCAAACAATTTGAATCCAAGCCTTTTTTAAATCACAAACAACCTAAACAATGACAGAACTGAACCCACCAAACCATACTCGAATTACAACCACAAATTCCAAAACCGACACTCAAACCAACTCTACCCAAAACCCTGACTTGCCAATTACCGTCCCTAGAATCAAACTTAATGGCCAGAATTATGAACTATGGTCACAGATCATGGAGATGTTCATCTTTGGCAGAGACATACTTGGATTAATCATCGGTAAAATCAGACGGCCAATACTTACCGACCCAACTTACGGTAAATAAAGAACAGAAAATGCAATTATTAAATGTTGGATTATCAATTCCCTAACCCCAGATTTAATTGGGAATTTTATCAGGTTTCCTACACCTAAAGGTGTTTGGGACACCATTGCCACAACTTACTTTGATGGAGGAGATAATGTCCAGGTGTATGACCTTAAACAAAAAGTCAGCTGAGCCACACAAGGGAGGGGTTCTCTAGAAGACTACTACACTGGCTTACAATCTATCTAGCGAGAGATTGACTACAAATGCCCAAATTTCATGACATGCGATGAGGACATACAGAAATACAGTAAATTAATTCAAGAAGATCAAATTTATACCTTCTTGGATGGTTTGGATGATCAAGTTGATCAAACCTACCGATACATTCTTCAACAAATCCCTTTGCCATCGATCGAGCAAGCATTCGCTTAAGTAAGAAGAGAGAACACCAAATGAACCGTGATGATGGAGAAGGAAAAAGGAGATAGTTTTGGTTTACTAACAAAAGGCAGAGACAAAAACTAGGGTGAGATGAGAAGGGAAGGCATGGTAAACCTAGGATGACAGAATGACAAAGGTCTCAAGAACGGTATGAATGACAGGACAATTAATAAGGGCTGGAATGATTTCAATGACCTCACCCTCACAAGCTTGAACAGTTAGGTTGGACCTGGTGGCAACTTATCCAATCCATTTTTTCTCTCATCATCTTTCAATAAAAAGACCCTTCAGCCCAGGCTTGGACCACATGGGCCGAATTACAGCAGACAAATTTTTTCTAAGCCAAAAGCCTAGGAGGGCGGGTGCACTCATTATGATGAAAATAAGCACACCATAAGCACACCAAATACACATGTTTTTAGCTACATGGGTATCCAGAGTGGTGGTATGAACTGAAGGGAAAATAGGACGAACAGAATGGCCATGCAACATTTGTTACTAATACAGATCCAAATACACTTGTGTCACTCAACAGTCAACCTTAGTCTTCAACTCAAGACCCAGGTATTATTGGTTCCAGAAATTAGTATCCAACGGTGAACATATAAATAATTGGATTAATTAGTGACTCAGGGGCGACAAATCACATGACCTATGATCATAATGACTTTAAAACAAAGTCAGTTCCTCAACGGAAGGCCATATCAAATGCTAACGGTGATTTATATCCGATAACAAGGTGAGGAATAGTGGAATTATCAACCACATTCACTCTTCTTAATACTCTTTTTGTTCATTCACTCTCCATTAAATTATTATCAGTAAGGCAAGTAATAGAAGATTTAAACTGTTGCGTACCAATGTACTCCTCATTTTATTTGTTTCAAGATGTTCTCACGAAGAAGATTTTTGGTCGTGGTACTAAGAGGGGAGGGTTATTATGTGGATGATTTGGACCTTGGAAAAGTTCATTCCGCCCAATCATCACAGCGGCAAGAACAAGATATTTAGTTATGGCATTACTAGTTAGGACACTCATCATTCAACTATCTACAACATTTATTCCTTACTTTATTTGAAAAAGTACTACTCTCTAGTTTCAAATGCAAGAACTGTATCCTAGGTAAAAGCCATTGAACAAATTACCTCATCAATTATAATAAATGTAATGCATCATTTGAGATTATTCACTCTAACTTATGGGCCCTGCACCTATTATGACTACTGCTAGCTTTAGATGGTTTGTCACCTTTATTAAGGATTGTACAAGGGTCTCTTGGGTTTATATGTTGAAACATAAAAAAGATGTCCTACCAGTTTTTCAGAAATTTATCACTCTTATACAAACTCAGTTCTCTATGGACATTAAAACTCTTTAATCTAATAATGAAGGCAAATATATTAGCCAAGAGTTTAGACAATTTTATGATAGCAAGGGTATCATACATGAGACTACTTGTCTGCATACTCCTCAACAGAATGGAATTGTTGAATGGAAAAATAGACACATACTAAAGACAGTACGGACCATTATGAGAGCGGCCCATATGCCCCAACAATACTAGCATGATGTCATAGGTACATCTATTTATCTTCTCAACTGCATGTCATCCCGAGTACTTAATTTTCACACACCACTTCAAACTTTGGAACGGTATGTTAAACTACATTCAACACTTCATATACCTCCAAAGATATTTGGTTGCGTTGTATTTGTACATGTTCTGAAGCACCAACAATCCAAGTTAGATCCATGTGATGTTCATTGTGTCCTTCTTGGCTATGATTCTCATATGGAAGGATATCGGTGTTATGATCCCCTTACACGAAAACTCTATATTACTATAGATGTAACCTTTCTTGAGACTGAATATTTCTTCAATGAACTATCCCTGTATGTTCTTCAGGGGGAGAATAGACATGAATAACAGATATGGGATTAGGTTCATTCTGACCATACTGAAACAGAATCAGAAATTTATGACTTGATCAACCACACCAATTTACATACTCAAGTCATATCAAATAACCCCTTCTCCAATATATAATATGACCAAAATCAGAATCGTAAGGACAATCCCAACACTACAACTGAGGTAAGATCTCTTGACTCTCCTACATTACCTGATTCTATGACATAGAGTTTACCTCACAGGCATAATCGGGGAGTACTCTCAAATCGGTACTCATCGGAAACAGAAGGAAGAAAGTCCAAATACTCCATTGTAAATTTTATCTAGGCTCGTAACATGTTAGATGTAACAAAGGTCTTCATGGGAAAAGTATCTTCAGAATAGGTCACACAAAACATTGAAGAAGCTATGTTAGATGAACATTGAAAGATAGTTGTTTATGATGAAATGAAGGCTCTCCAAAATAATAATACTTGGGAACTAACTACATTGTCAGATGGAAAGAAAACAGTTGGATGTAAATTGGTGTTTACTGTAAAATATAAAGCAGATGGGACAATAGAAAGATACAAAGTGAGATTGGTAGCTAAAGAATATACACAGAAATATGGCATAGACTATCAGGAAACGTTCTCACCAGTAGCCAAACTGAACGCAATTCAAATACTCATATCACTTGCAGCAAACCTAGACTGGCCTTTACATCAATTTGATGTAAAGAATGCATTTCTTTATGGAGATCTAGAGGAGGAAGTGTATATGGATGTTCCTCCTAGTTTTACTGGAAGAAAAGAAAATGTGGTGTGCAGGCTTACAAAATCACTTTATGGACTGAAACGGTCTCTTAGAGCATGATTTAAAAGATTTAGTCTAGTAATGCAAAAGCATGGATTTAGCCAAAGCAACTCGAACCATACACTATTTCTAAAAAGAAATGAGGAAAAACAGTAGCCTTGATTATTTATGTTGATGATATGATAGTCACAAGAAATGATGAAAAAGGAATTTCAGAATTACAAAGGTATCTAGCAAGTGAATTTGAAATGAAGGATCTTGGTGAGTTGAAGTATTTCTTAGGCATCGAAGTATACAGATCAAAACTGGGCATATTCCTCTCACAAAAAAAGTATGTATTGGACCTATTAGCCAAGACAGGTATGTTAGATTGCAAACTTGTGGATACATCAATCGTACAAAATCATTGTTTAGCAAAATATCCAAATCAGGTTCCTACAAATAGAGAACGACATCAGAAATTGGTGAGAAGACTCATCTACCTTTGACATACATGTTCTAATATCGCATATATAGTCAATCTAGTTAGCCAATTCATGCACAGCCTAAGTGAATAACATATAGAGGTAGCATTGCGAGTACTTAGATACTTAAAATCCTCTCCAGGAAGAGGGATTCTTTTCTCAAAGAATGATCACCTTAACATCACTGGTTATACTGATGTAGATTGGGCAGGAAATCTGACTGACAGAAAGTCTACTTCAGGATACTTTACCTTTGTTGGAGGAAACTTGGTGACCTGTAAAAGTAAGAAGCAAAATGTTGTTGCTCTATCTAGTGCTAAAGCAGAATTCAGAGGGATGACCAAAGGATTATGTGAAATACTATGGATAAAGGGGCTACTTAAAGAGCTAGGATATCCTATGAAGACTGAGATCAAGATGTACCGTGACAACAAAGCCGCAATTATCATAGCCAATAATCCAGTTCAACATGATCGAACTAAATATGTGGAAGTAGATAGACATTTCATCAAGCAGAAATTCGAAGAGAAGATTGTGATTTTTCATTTTATCAAATCTAAGGATCAATTGACAGATATACTTATTAAAGCAGTATCAAGTAAAGTGTTTCATTGCTCTCTCAATAAGTTGAGCATATAAGATATCTTTGCAACAACTTGAGGGGGAGTGTTGATAATGATTAATTCTTGGTTTGGGAAATATTACAAATAAGGAAAACTAGAAATCAAGAACAAGTTTAGGAAAAAATTTGATTTATTTCTATTCTTAGTTTTTCATCCTTAAAAAGGATTTGTTGTACATGTATATATACAAGTTCTATGCAATAAAGAAAAAACACAATGACTTGATACCAACAATTATCTCTGAACTACCCAAACATTGTTGACAGGTATCACCTACCACATAAATTACTGCTCGCGTATTCTAGAAATAACACCTCCAACATTGCTTGATACTTGTTTGTCCACCTATCTAATTTGAAGTCGATAGAGAATCTTGCCAGCATTGTCTAAGCCGAGGTGTATTCGAGTTTATATATTACTATATAAATAAGAGAATATTCTACTAAACAAAATATTTATTTTTTTCCTTTCAATTTGTCAGTACTTCTAGCTTAAAAAATGATAACTAAAAGGATCGAAAATCACAAAATGATTGAGAATTAACTTATTTGCATTGCAAATATATTTTCTTATAGAAATTTTAGTCCTTTTTTTAGAAAAAAAAATAATGTGGTCCAAACAAGGGGTCAAAATCAAGTTACAATAGGGTTATTGAGGTTTCTAAGAATATTTTTAGGTTAAAACAAGTTGAAAATTAGATTTTAAAGATCTTACAAATCAAATTCTAATTTTTCAATCATCTCCGATGACTAAAATTTGTTCAACTAGATGACACGTCATACATTTACAAAACCTTAATGAACAACATGTCGTTCTCTCATTTAAAAAAATTATCATGTGTAAGCCTGGTTTTCTAGGCTCACGCATACAAGAACTTGTGTCTAGCCTTTTTTAAATGGTTCATTATTTTTTTATTTGAGATTAAAATTATTTTAAAATAAATTTATTTCTTAAGAAAATTTGGATTAAAAAATCCTTTTTTTTATTTCTCTCCTTAATAAAAAAAAAATTCTTTTTTCTTATTTTAATGGAGTGGTGTCTCCCGTTCGCATCTTGAAGGGAGGGGAGCAATAATTTAAACCGTAGTTAGCCCATTAGCAACAGAATTCATATATTTTCAGTTTTGTTGGGTTGGGAGGCCTTATTGCTCTGCTACAACAAAACAAAGTGGCAGGCAGACTTTTGTGGCAAAAGGATAATTGGAGTCATACGTTGCACATACAACTTATCCTCACATCAGCCACTGCATTTGCTTCAAGATCTCATCCATTCAAATCCCATCATC
>Ga0325410_1002854_pt1 | contig 19409 bp, 9 predicted proteins | sample PopdelMetagenome_16_FD_206182 | JGI IMG/M metagenome (GOLD analysis project Ga0325410, IMG submission 206182) | Populus deltoides microbial communities from Bellville, Georgia, United States - Xylem-PdIQD-R3 | ecosystem: Host-associated > Plants > Phyllosphere > Stem > Wood/Secondary xylem... | reverse complement strand
TCCAACGACCTAAAAACTGGTGCATGTGATGATTAACACACCTTCTGTCACCTTGGTCCCATAAAATCATCAAGATGCCATTTGAATTTCAAATTAAATAGGTTCAAATCCCTAGAAATGCTTTGTACTCCTGGCAGCTTCATGTTCAATGAGTATGAGAGTGTTTGTCTACGTTGTTGTATCTGTATTTTATTTAAAATAAAGATGTAATAATGTTTGATAACAAGAAAAACATAAATTATTATTTATGAATCCCACCAAATTATGTGTTTGAAATGCATGGAAAACGAAAACAGGTCCTACCTGCTTCTTGTGGCTGCATCATGCTGCACTGTTCACTAAACAGTGCAGCATCCCTCCACAGTCGCACTGTTCACAAGTGAACAGTGCGAGTGAATTTTTTTTCACTCCCACTGTATGTGAACAGTTTTTTTTGAAAAACCAGTTAACCGTTTTTTTTTCAAAATACTAGTGCAGTTAATTAATTTCACTCGCACTGTTCACGTGAATGTGAACAATAATTTTTATTTAAAAAAATAGTTTAAGGTGAATTAAATTTATTCGTACTGTAATCTTAATTTTATTCTTGATAATATTTTACATAATTTTATTGCACGCTCAAAAAATCATGGAAACTGTAGTTCTTGTCGGATGAATTTTGTATGTAATAGAATTGTAGATAGTTTAATGGAATAATAATTTTTTTTTATAAAGTATGATTTATTTCACGATGTAATAGCAATAGTTAAATCTACAATATTTAAATTAAAGACCATAAATATTCATATATATTTTTTTAAATTATTTTATAACCTCAATTTCAAAAGCATTCTTAACCAAACACATTAAACTACTTATTGTTCAACCTCAATTTCAACTATAGTTTTAACCAAATATATATTTTTCCAAACCAACCTCAATTAAAAGTACTTTTTATAAAACAACTTTTTTCAAACCACAACCACAACAGCTACCGCAATACTAAACATACCCATAACGAACTGTTTGAAAAAAAAAGAATAGGTGTGATAGCTAATTTATAAGAACAAAGCTAAAGAACATGAAAAAGAATGAGGGGTATGATATTTTATTAAGAGTTTCCTCAAAAGATTATTTGTAATGCTTAAGATTACAAGTCTAATTATAGGTCTCAAGTCCTTGCTAATCAAGGAATTAAACTATTAAAAAACAATCCTAATCTAATAAGGAATCTAGCATTCTAATTAAATAAGAATTCTAATAAACTAGTTTATTACAAATTAATCCTTCTTCATCAAGGATTGTTATATTAACTAGGATTCCTCCTTTAACTAATATTAAAACTCCTATAAACACTAAATTCTATTAGCTTAAATCCTAGTTGATATTGAATTTCAACACTTCCTTTTAATATCAATTGTCATCATTCTTCATAACTCCCAGCATATTTCACTATCACAATTTTTATATTTACCGATGAAATTTTCCATCAGTATTTATACTATCATTTCATTGATAATTAATTTACCAACAAAATCACTAACGGAAATGCTTCGTCGGTAATTTTTTGTCTATCGATAAATCCATTGATAATAAAAAAATATTATTATCAATGGATTTACTGACAGAAAAAGAGCGCAAAAAAAATACCCGCTTTATTCCGTCTGTATTTCCCTTGGAAAAATACCGCATGTAATTCCATCGGTAATTATTTAAAAATATTCTTAAAAAATCCATTTTAAAAAACTATAAAATAATTAAATTAATATAAATCAACACTTTATAATACTCAAAATGCTTGGAAAAAAAGAGAGAAGAAAATTAACTCAAACAAATTTGCAACAAATAAATAACACAAAAAAATAAATTCAACTAAAAAAATTCATATGAAAAAAATGAAGTTGCAATTGCTAAAAATTTAAAAATCCTATAAATAAATCAACTAAAAATTGATCTCATATGAAAAAAAATCTTGAAACAATATTCATACATTTATTAAGAATAAAAACAATTAAAAATAAAATAAAATAAAAAATACTGAAAAACAAAACATGAAAAAAGGAGAAAAAATAAAAATCTTACCTTAATGTGATTGCAAGTAAAGCTAAAAAGAAAGAAAGAAAAACAAATTCGTTAGTATATTAATTAAAAAAAACTGAGAAGAAAAAAGAAAAAAGAAAAAAATACATACTTGAGCAAGGAGGAGAAAAGAAGGAGTGAAGGAGAGAAGAGAAGAGAAAGAAATGGATATTGATGTTTTTTACATATGGGGAAGAAGAAGAAGAAGAACAAATGAGCCCTGTCTGTTGTGAAATTAGGAATTCTAAGCTTTTTATTGGAGCATTTTACTGACGAATAATTAAATATTAATATTTTTAATCATTCCATCGGTGATTCCGTCTGTAATATTTAATTTAAATTTTTAATTTAATTAAAAATTTTCATAAACCGTCAAATATCAACAATGACTTTTTAATTTGTTGATGATTCCGTCTGAAATATTTAATTAAATTTTTTAATTTAATCAAAATTTTTCAAAAAACCGCCAAAAAACACCGAAGACTTTTCAATCCGTCGATGATTTTTTATGTAAAGAACAATAATTAACAATGCAATTGAGAAGTGAACGGTTCTAGAGCTCTTTGGAAAATACCTATGGAATTTTTCGTTAGTGATTCCCTTTGTAATTGATATTATGAACAATGTTCACAGTTTACCAATGATTTTATCGACGAAATAAATTCCGTCGATAATTTTGTTGGTATAAATGACATGTCATCGTTTTTTTTGCTTTGTTTTAATTATTTTTTCCATAGTAATTCTCTCGGTATATACCGAGAGAATATTTTTGTCGGTAAAAGCCATTAGAAATTTACCAACAGAAATATTCCCTCGATATTTTCATTTGTATTTATCAATTTTCTGGTAGTGTCTCTCATCTTTGCAAAAACATCATATTTGAGTGGCTTTTTGAAAATATCTACGACTTGGTCTTGAGTCTTCACATACTTAACTTCAACTTTCTTATTTGCAATGCAATCTCTTAGATAATAAACTGGATTTTTAGCTAATGCAATGGCTGATGAGTTATCCACATAAATCTTTTTAGGCTTCTTTTATAGCATTCGCAACTCCTTCAATAATCTTCTTAGCCATATGGAATGACAAACACATGTTATAGTAGCTACATATTCAGCTTCACAAGTAGATAATGTAATAATAGATTGCTTCTTTGAACTCCATGTGAAAACTGTGTCTCCCATATAGAAAACAAAACCTGTAGTGCCTTTTCTATCATCCATGTCTCCAGCCCAATCACTATCACTATAACCCACAAGATAAAAGCTATTAGAATAATTGTAGAATAAGCCAAAATCTATGGTACCTTTGATGTATCATAGAATTCGCTTCAAGGCTTTGAAGTGAGTCATAATTGGTGTCTTCATAAACCTACTCACAAGTCCTACTCCATAAAGAATATTCAGATGAGTGCATGATAAATATCTCAAACTCCCAACTAAGCTCTTAAATGTTGTAGAGTTTATCTTCTCCCCTTCATCATTGTTTGACATCTTCACTCCACACTCGACTAGAGTATTCACTTTTGCACAATTCTTTATTTTGAATTTCTTGAGAATCTCCTTTGCAAACTTCTCTTGAGAATCCATAAGCAGTAGGACATGATACCAGTATTCGCCATCTCAAGCTCCTTGATCATTGCTTGCTTGAAGTCTCTAAACATCTTTGGATTATTTTTTGTGAAGATTAAGTCATCCATATACAAACATACAATAAGTGTATCCCCACTCTCTTTGATCTTTACATAGATAACATATTCATGAGGCCACTTAACAAATCCATTCTTTAGGAAATAGCCATCAATGTGACTATACCAAGCCCTTGGGGCTTGCTTCAATCCATACAAACCTTTATTTAACTTTAAAATCTTGTCTTCATGTCCATTTACTTCATAACTTATAGGTTGCTCAATGTAGACTTCTTATTCAAGAAAATCATTAAGAAAAGGTTGATTTGACATCCATTTTATAGATTATCCATTTATGTTGGGCAACGGTGGCAATGATTAATCGAATGGTCTCCAATCTAGCAACAAGAGCAAAAACCTCTTCATAGTCAATCTCATGCTTTTGACGATAACCTTTTGCTAGTAACCGTGCCTTATATCTCTTGACCCCTTTCCACCAACACCAGAAACATAACAAGAAATAGAGAAGCAATAGAGACAGAAAGAAGAACCACCGTTTGAAACCATCGGCAACCACATCAATGACGCCACCGCGAGCTACCAGCACCGCCAACGCTACTAGGTCAGCTTATTCTCCTCTGTCATCCCCGACTCCTTCATTGTTCTGTATGAACAGTGGAGAGTGAATTAATTCACTCTCCACTATTCACGTCAACAATAGAGAGCTGCTCTACTGTTTACTGCGTCGGATAAGTCCAGCCCAACCCAAAATGATTGGGCCTAGTCTAGCCCAATCCAAAAATAATTTTAAAAAAATCCTTTTGAAAAAAATTTGTTGATTTTCCCACGTATGTTTCTATTAATGTTTCTTAATACTGGATTGTATTTTTATACTGTAAAGATACAAATTTGGTATTAAAATACCCGGTTTTTGTCAAAACGTTGAAAAAATTATAACACAAAAAAAAAGTCTTGCTTTCATGCATACGACCAAGTCTCTCAAAAAAATCATATCGTGTTTTCATAAAAAGAAAATTCAAAAAAATATATATTTTAGCATGCATTTTGGCTTTAATAACCAGTTTATTAAAGTCTTGAGAACTAAGCCAATATTTCAAAAAACACCCAAAAAATATGTTGTTTTGTTTTAGTATCTAAGATTATGAATTTATATGTAAAACGTATTTTTGATAATAAAAAGATGGTTCTTTTATAGATATTAGAACGATTAAGTTTTTACCCGATGAGATAAAGATCTCCTTACCGATGAAGACTTTTCTTAAACCATAGGCGGACCAACAATTAGAAAACATGACAAGACCTTAGTTTTTTATCAAATAATTAAACAATGCAGCCTACCTAAGTGAGACGTATTTGAAGTGCTAATATTTTGTCATTACGCAACTAGTCCCCGTACTCGATCTTTAAGATCAGTTAGGGTTTCTAGTGATCAAAATAATAGTTGGAGACTCCCATTTCATTTTCCACTAATAAAAGATAAAAATTTCTTGTCTCCCACATTTTCAAAATACATTACAAGAGTGGAATATTGCCGCAACGCTGCACACGTGTGACAAAATAGCGACTCCATTAAGGACTCGGTGGACTAAGCTTTGTTTTCATCTGATTATTGTGTTTGGTTGTTGGGTTTGTATGTTTGTTTGTTAATTATGCATTTTTTTAACGCCTTGATTCTTTTACATATTGTTCATGCATTGTATAGAAATTCATCCATGCATCATTCACTTATTTTATGAGAGTTGTCATAACCCAATTTTGGCCTTTTAGCTTTTAATTTATTTTTTACAAGGTTTAAAATGAAAAATTAAAAGATCAAAGATTTATTTCGATGAAAAATGTGATTTGTTAACTTCTGTGAAAATTAAGGACTATAATGTGCTTTTGTCATTCTATCTTTATCTTCAAGATAATCTCTATCTTCAAGATAATCTTTATCTTCGAGATAATCCTTGTCTTTAAGAAAATAATAGTTATCCGCTTTTAAATTTGATTCTTAATCAAATTCAAACTTCAAAGAAGAGAACGAGTTTGATTCAAACTTGGTTTCTCACACGCGAAGGGACTCTGCCACTATAAATATAGATCTCAGGGTATGAAAAAAAAGGGGGAGGATAAAAGGAAAAACCTAGGAAAAGGCCATTGCAGAAACCTTATAAAAAAAATAAAAAAAGACATTTACAAAAAAAAGAGGGTGCGGCCAAATCCTAGACTAGCCGCCGCCCCCTCCCCCTAGCTTTTTTCTCTCTTCTTCCCTGGTCCCAAACCAGCTATTAAACGCTCCTATTCATTGATTTTCTTTCTTCCAATCTCAACCCCAAGGAGCTGCAACTCCTTATAAAAATAAAAATAAAAAGTCTTTCTCCCTCCCAGTCACCGACCTCTCTTCCCCGTTCTCACTCTCCCCGTTAACCACCATCCTTCATCTCAACCTCCTCACTGAGAACACAAGCCTCCACCCATCAATCCTCAGCCACAGGGAAACCGAAGGAAACCATACACAGACAGCCCTTTCACTTCCTTTTTCTGCGACCGATCGATCCCTCAAACTGACCACACACGATCTTCTTCCCCCATCCGTAATATTTCTCTTTCTTCCTTAGCCGACTACCATGAGCAATGGAGAAGCAACACCCAAAGACCAAATGGTTCTAGCCACAGGCAGCTGCAAAAACAGAGAAGATTTTTCTTCAGAACTCAGCTGCAGCAGCAAAAGTCATGTGGTGTAGTTTTTTTTCCTTTCTCCAGTGGTGCAGTTTCTTCATACACAAGAACCGCGAGGCTCCAGCATGGCTGCCATGGACTGTCTAGCCTCCATTGAAGTAACGCTTAGAAGCACTCTTCTCGCCAACCTTTGCACCAGCGGTGAACATCAGCATATAAGCTCCAACAGCCACTCCTCTCTCCCCACCATGCTCTTCCTGCCAGCGTCCACTAGTTCCTTGATCAGGAGAAGATCCTGCTCCACCGGGGTCAGCTTCCTCTTTTCTCTTCCGGCCATGGCTCCAGCCATCGCTAGTGTCAGTGAGTCGCTTCCCCTCCTGTATTACAATTCATGTTAGTAGCTGTGAATTATAGTTCACTTCTTACTGTAGCAAGTGAATTATAATTCACCTGTCTCAACCTAAGCCAGTGACCAGACCGGGGAGGTTGGGTCTACCCAGCCATGCAGGCTGGGTCAGACCCACCTAAAATAAATAAATAAAAAAACATAATAAAAAAATAATTTTTTTTATTCAGATTTTTATGGGTTTATTCATTGGCGCTAGAGTCAGGAATTATACCGTATTTTGTGGATTGCACAATATTTACCAACACCAGAGTTGGAAATATTCATAGTTCACTAGTGCCAGAGTCAGGGATTATACCGTGTTTTATGGATTGCACAATATTTACCAATGCCAAAGTTGGAAATATTCATAGTTCACTGGCGCCAGAGCCAGAAATTATACCGTATTTTGTGGATTGCACAATATTTACCAACGCCAGAGTTGAAAATATTCATAGGTAAATATTCAATGATGCCAGAGTTGGGGATATTAGAGGATGACCATAAGAACATAACACAAACAAACCTTTAGCAATTTTAGACAAAATCAGCAATGTAGCCTGCCTCAGGCGAAATGCTTAAGGGGTGATAGTATCTTCCCTTTAGCGTAACCAGTCCCGGACCATAGAATCTCTGTTGACCAGTTAAGGTTCCTAGTGACCATAATACTAGGTAAAGACTCCTTAAACAAGACCTTTTTCCCTAAAAGAACAAGATGCCAGATATCTATTCTTATTTAAGGTCGTCGCGATGTCCGGGTGTGACAAGAGTTATATGGAAAACTGTAGGTTAAATGGAGGACTAGCAGCTTACCTTTGACTTTTATTCAAGGTTTAAGTTTGTGTGAACCCCAACTCTTCGCTGAGTGCTTAGACTGGTAATGATTGGTGTATATATCATCCCATTACCTACTGAGCCCCTATATTGCCTTCAAGAGGGTGATCACTAGGACAACGAAAGACTGTTTTTTAGAGACCAGGTAGTAAACCTACCCCTTGTTTCACATAAAAAGATTAGAACTTGCTTTTAGGATGTATGTTCCCTACACATTGTTTTGCATCAATACAAGCCCTTCTTAAAGCATATTGAATTCAGGACTTACGGGTGACACAATGGCTGTCACTCAGGAAATTTCTGTTGTAGAGTTTGAGCAAAAATTAAAATTCTTGTTTCATCATGTAAGAATTACAACTATATATCACCCGTTGAAAGGTGAGTTTATCATGTAAAACATGCTCATACATTTAAACATGCATGCTTGCTGTTTGGAATAAAGGTCCTTCAATTCTGTTTTGCTCATTAGAGTCAAGAGTTGCCGATATCTGATAGTGTTGAGGAGGATTCGCTCAAACTTCCAATCTAGAAACATAGCTTGTGGTAAAAGGATTCGTTGTTCTACCATGGACCCAGTTGGTGACTTATGTTGAGATGCCATCTATAAAGTTCTGATATGCTCATCAATGGAGACTATAGAGAAATGTATGCTTTTTTCTAAGGAGTATAACAAGTTAACCTATGAATCCCTTTTCACAAAGCTACACGGCCAAAGAACTAACATTATCTCTAGTTTTCTTATCCAAATCATGATTAGGAATGAATATTATGTTTTTTTTTTTGTTTCAATTGACACTTTGATTTTCTTCCTGGACACTTGGAGATTTTATCATCAACAAATCAAGGAGTTCTACTTTGTCGTGTACACAATGGACCATGTTATTATGTGTGTAACTCTTCCATCCAATAATGGCAAAAGATCCTGAATCCAAAGACGCGATATGATACTATAGAATCTGGCCTAATGATTGAAAGGTCAAAGCTTTTATGATACAAGATTGTGAGATTCTCAAAGCCCAAGTTTCGCTCACATAAAAAATTATATATATATATATATATATATATATATATATATATATATATATATATATGACTGTATTAGAGTCGAGTTGTTTAAATCAATAACTTGGAAATGGAAGCTGTTGGATGAAGTGAGGTTGCCTCATGAAGAGTCCCCTTGTCGTATGATAAAAGTATCTGTGAATGACTCACTTCATTGGTTTACTTGGAAGAAAAATGTATTTGCATTTGATGTAAAAAGAGAGAGTCATTATTTGTTTCCACTTCCCCTGCCAACCTCTGAGGGTAATGATAACTGATTAGTACTTAAAAGTGCATTTTTATCATGGTTTTATATCATCATTTTGCACTTGAAGTATCAATAACTCCTTAACTAAAGCATGTTTTATAATAATAAGTCTGATACCATAAGATACCTTTAATTTTTGGTAAATATTCATCTTAAATGCAGGTCTATCACATAAATAAAAGGATTGATTGATGAGTTTAAGTACGGAAATTGAAAGGACAAAGAGAAGGCCAAACTTAGAAAAGAGATGCTGATTCAGTCCAAACTAGAACACTGTTCGGTCATTGGGTCATATCTGGAGTTGTAGATCTTGGATTAAGGTCTGCCTTATATGGATGGAAAGCTAAGACATAGGCCTAAAACTTTTATAGGAGTCCAAGATTTAAAAAGGTCGTTTTCAAGTCCAAATTGTAGCAATAACGGAGAAGTCTAAATCTGTCCTGTAGCCCAGAAACTGTTTAGTGTTCAGCCCATATCTCAGGTTATTAAAGTCCAGATGACCTCAACTTTTTTTTCTGGAAAGCTAAGACAATTTCCTAGAACTTTTATGATTTAAGTCTGTTCAAATTATGACGTTATCAATGATGTTTGTGGCAGACAAGAAGATAAGGATTGTCACCAAGTCAAGATGTGGCCACCCACTCAACAATTAGTCAACAAATAAATAGTTCTGAATTTTGGCCTATAAAAGGAGGCATTTGCCATGTATTTAGGCATCTTGGTTTTCATATCAAGATCATGCTCTCTCTCTCTCTCTCTTTCTTTCTCTCTCTTTGTAATGCTTAAGTTTTGTTTATATTAATCTCTTGTTTATGCTTTTCATTTCCTTTCCTTTACTTACTTAACTTATAACTTATTTATGTTCGTATCTTGTTTATTTTTGTTCTCTTCTTCATTATGTTTAGCTAAGTTTATTATGTCAATGTGAAAAGGTTACACTAATGGTGTAAAAATAAGTATAGTGTAAACTTAACATGGACTTTAATATGTAGTACTAATATGTTTTATATTTGTTATCTTGTTCACTTTTAATACTTTGCTTGTTAAATAGTTAATCTAGATTTATGTTGTACAACCTTGGTACAACAAATACTTGGCACTTTTATAGCCCAAACTGTATGGTATAACCGACACCTGTGCTATGAAAGGAAATTAATTTGTTGTTAACATAAGTTATAATCATGAATGCCTGACAACATTTACAAGTATTAGCATTATTTGAATAAGATAACTAATGTAATCATGTTAACAATTTATAATTCGATTAGAACCTTCTTTATGTGTGGTTTCTAGTTGAATAATAAGAGTTTATACTATACTTGTTTGAAATACCATTAGTGGATTCTCTAACCTTGACAATTGTTCATATCATTGTTTAATCCTTACATCAATCTTCCATCTCAAAGTCCTCTTTAACTTCTTCTTAATACTACTACTACTACTACTACTACTACTACTACTACTACTACTAGAATTATTGTTGTTGTTGTAGTATTATTGTTATTTATAATTTATATAGTTAACCTCCTTGTGGATTGACCCTGGTCTTACCAGGTTATTTATTACTTCGACACTCCTGCACTTGAGAGAAGACATCAATCTTTTGGTCGTGTCAATACAAAGATATCAGACTTGTTAAATACAAAGAAAAGCTCATCATGACCTGCATTGATAGGGAGAGTAATTTCATGGAAGTATGGATCATGGAGGATCATGACATAAAACGATGGAGCAAGAGGCATTTGATAAACATAAGGGTTTTAATAGGAAAGAATCCCATGTAAGTCCTCTGGCCTTTTGCAATGCTGATGCTGTGTTAATGAGAGAATATTTTCCTGACATGACATTCTTCAACTTTAAGACAGGAGATATTGACATGTTACGATTATGAAAGGGTGTGCTTTATAGATGCTTCCCATTCCAACTTAACTTTGCCACAAGAAAAAAACATAGCTAGTTCATTGCCCCAATGCATGATTCTCTATACGGAATAATCTAGATGAGATGTGAAAAATTACAAGAACTTCGAAGATTAAGTCTAAAAGTTAGTGAGCAAGAGGCAGATAGATTTTGTAAAGGATGGCATCAATAATCATATTGTCAATATGCCATTACCAAGGAGGGATAGCAAAACATTGATGATTGCAGAAGAAGCTGATTATAAATGTTTTTTGTCAATTTTGTTGTTCACCATTTTTGTTTTGGGATCACATCTCATCATTTAATAAAATATGTCTTTTCTTTGTGTTTTTGCTATTTTGAAATCATAAGATGTTTAGCATTTTATTTTGAAAATATTTTTTGATTAAACTCTAACTTGCGTTTAAGACTAATCAATCCTGAATGATTAAAAGTGTTTTAATTCCAGAAAAGACTTGATGTTCGTTAAAATGACAAGAGGTGACCGAACAAATTTTAAGCTCACACACAAAATTGAACCATACACCATATAAGCTAAGTTTTAGCAGTATGCCTAATGACACACGATGGACTCAGTAGTTATGGATTCACGAATCAAGACTCTTACAAGTCTAAAGCATTACACGGGACGAAGTCAAAATTTGTCGATTCTAATTAACCTTGCTTGAAATGAGAAAACACCATCTTTGTTCACTCATTTCACAATTCTTGAAATATATCCTTTGCAATCTCATTTTGAGCCTGGTGGAATATTTCATTAAAAAAGAAATGTTGACATGGATTACACCTCACACTAGAAGCAAACAAGAGATTTTTGTTAGAAAAGGATAAAAATAATGATAGAATCAATAGTAAAAGGGATGTTAAGAACAAAAGTCCAATGATTGAGAGGGGGCTTAGAGAAAGGGCCATAGACTAGAAGGGCATATAAGAAAAATTTGAGGAAGGCTATGTGAAAGCTAAAAAAAGTGAAAATTGCCTAGAAGGCAAATCAAAGATAAAGGAAGGAGAATGTCTACCAAGTCTAGGAAGGGTAAAAAAGGTTTCAATCAATAAAAGACACAACAAATGTCAAAAGTCAATGCCAAAAAAATACTAAGTTACAAACATTGTCTTTTGATGTCAGTGTCTTCAAAAGATCGAATTGGTTATTCATTAAAGAAAAAGTCAAATTTGCATTATGACCTATGTCAAGAGAGTTCTGATGGTTACATGGCATATCCTCTATAAAGACAACAGTAGAAAGAAAGTTGATGAATATTTGATGTTGTTCCTAGGTCTTTGAAACTCTTAAACACCTTTTTGATCCTATAAAATTTCTATTTTTCATTGCCATGAACCATAGCCTGCATTACATTCTTTAAGAAGCTCCTTTTTTTATCAAGTAAGCAATTTGAACTGATAAATGACGCTCTCAAAACTTGAAAAGCTTTTCTATAAGGGTCGTGGCTTCATGAATTAAGCTACTGATTATTATGCATGCTGATAAAATTGGTGCTCAAAAGAACAACTTTTCTTGATAAATCCTTAATTTTTGACTTAGGCATCCTGTTTCTTTGAAATTCACAGAAAATCACCTTATCATATGCCATCAAATGATATACTCAAAAGCAAAGATTAAAATTGATACAAAGAACCATAGACAAAGTTGTTTTAATCTTACAACGGGTCAATTTCTAATATCAAAATACAAGATAATCAAAGGACTACATGTATTGAATAACGTGTGTTGGGTCTTTGACCAAAAAGCTTGATTTTTAAAAGATCTTTTCAAATAATGACATCTCTGATTTCATTTTAACAAATTAGACTTTGAATAGACATGATCTTTGAAATATGAGAGTTGAATCTAGAATAAAAAAAACATTTTTCAAACAAGAAGAACATTGATCGAGTTTATAAATTCCTGGAAAAAAATGACATTGACACTTCTCGAGATGTAGAGCAGTTAGGGGCAATACATTAAACCCTGAAAAGGAAGATAAACAATATTCATATTAGCCGAGGCAAAGAAAGAATCAAATGATGAGTCAGCAAAGTCTATCAAAGTTATGATTAGCATCTAGTAATGAAAAAAAACCTCCTGATTATAGACAGATGAATGAGCACGTTCTAATCAACTAGGGGCAATGTTGTTCAAAGACAACCCATGATTTAGTAAACCCCGGCAACAATTGAGAGCAAAGATGTACCTGAAGGACATCTTTATATCATCATCCTTTGAAACATGGATATCGATTTATATGGGCATATTGTTGCATTGAATGAATGATGAAAAGATGCAAACCACCAAGACTGACTGTGGAACAAGGATATACCTAAAGGACATCATCATATCATCATCCTTTGAAACATGGTTATCGACTGATGTGGGCATATAGTTACATTTGAATGAATACTGAAAAGATGCACACCATCAAGACTGACGGTGGAACAAAGATATACCTAAAGGACATTTTAATATCTTCATCCTTTGAAACATGGCTATTGACCAATGTGGACACACGATTGAATATAAATGAATGGTGAAAAGATGCACACCACTAAGACTGACTGTGGAATAAATGCTACACTTGAAGAACATTTTCATACCATCATCCTTTGAAACATGGTTATCAATCGATGTTGTTATATGGCTGTATTTGAATGAATATCAAAAAGATACATCCCACCAAGACTGACTATGGGAATAAGCTCCATCGAAGTAAAAGTGCTCTTTACCACATGAATATGGGTGATTAACTTCATTAATGATGTTAATGCATTTCTTTTTATAATCTGATTAGATGAGCCAAAAGGGATCTATTGAGAAAAGCATGGACCCTACAATAAAGAGCCTTTTACTACAAGCTATGAGATGCATGTCTGGATGATTAGATAGTTTCCAAGAAGATTGATGATAATATATATTGGAAAAGTATTGTTTCAACTAGAGGCAAGTCCGTAGTTGATTAGCAATCTAAGACGAGGATGACACTAGAAAACCTCTTGATGAGTATTAGCAGGACGCACATAACTAATCAAAGAACAGTTATCGAGAGAATCCAAGAGATGAATGATTTGTTAAGCTCCTTCATAATGAATCAAACAACACCACACTTGAGGGCATTGTCAAGCTTGATAAAAAATAAAAGCAATAATCATCGTGGATAACCCAAAATGGGCACTACACTTATATTTGAGTGGAAGGTTAGCACGCGAATGAGTCAGTCAGTCAGAAGAACAAAAAAGGTTTTTGATAGCAAGCAATATGATGAATCAAGCAACACCACACTTGAGGGCATTATCAAGCTTGATAAACAATGAAAACAATAATCGTCATGGACATCCCAGAACGGGTACTGCATTTACAATTGAGTGGAAGGCTAGCACGTGAATGAGCTAGTTAGTTAGAAGAACAAAAAAGGTTTTGGATAGCAAGTAAAGACACCCAATGCCAATGGAACATTAAATGAGGGGCTATATTTCAAATCAGGTAAGGATGCATGCATGTCATCTAACCTCAAAACATTGCATCAAATATTTTTGAATTGTTACAAGAAAGATCATCAATGAAGTTCAGCGAGATTGTGGACAAATAAAGAATCATTGAGTTAATGATAGCAAAGAAATCACAGCTTTGACCTTAGAATGAGAAGAAGATGAGATGAACCCTACCATTAGGAAAATCTCAATGAAATAAAAAGATTAACCATGTCATCAAGAAGAGTCTTCAGTTCGAACACTGTCATCAAGAAAAACATACATAGAATTTACCTTTGGTTAAAAGGAATCAATATATGAGATTTCAGGTTGACCAAGTTACATACCGACTTTGGTTATAGTTAAAGGGGATCGCCATATAGGATCTTAGATTGATCGAGCCATAAAATAGATTATGGTTAAAAGAGATTGCCAGAAGGGATCTCAGGTTAACCATCACACATAGATTTTAGCTTTGGTTGAAGAGAGTTGCTAGATGAGATTTCAGGTTGACCAAGCTACGCACCGACTTTGGTTCTACTTAAAGGGGATCACCATATGGGATCTCAGATTGACCGATCCACAAAACATATTTTGGTTAAAGGAGATCACCATAAGGGATCTCAAGTTAACCACCACACACAGATTTTAGTTTTGGTTGAAGGAAGTCGCCAGATGGGATTTCAGGTTGACTAAGCTACTCACCTACACACAGAATTTTGGTTATGGTTAAAGGAGATCATCATATAGGATCTTAGGTTTAACTCAACCATACAAGGAACTTAGCTTTGATTAAAATGGATCACCAGATAAGATTTCAGGTTAACCAACCTACGCACAGAACTTTGGTTCTAGTTAATGAGGATCGACAGATGGGATCTCAAGTTAACCCAACCACACATATTCTTGAAAAATCTTTGCATTTTTAACCTTGAAAATGTTTTTCCATCTAGGTAGGTCACCCATTACTATAAGATCATTTTTGAAAAATCTTTATTTTTTTTTCTTTCCACTTGGGTAGGTCACCCATAATAATGAGACCACTTTCACTTTTCATTACAATGAGATAATTTTTTACATTTTTCCACCTGGGTAGGTCACCCACTACAATGAGACTACTTTTCACTTTTCATATTTTTTTCCACTTGGGTTGATCACCCACTATAATGAGACCACTTTTCACTTTTCATATTTTTTTCCACTTGGGTTAGTCACCCACTACAATGAGACCACACATATATTTTCTTTGCTTCTGGTTAAAGGAGATCACCAATTGGGATTTCAGGTTGACCGAGCTACACATAGATCGATTTTAGGACAGACTTTGGTCCCGGTTAAAGGGGATCACCAGATGAAATCTCATGTTAACTCAACTATACATAGAATTTAGCTTTGGTTAAAGGGATTCGCCAGATGGGATTTCAAGTTGACCGAGCTACACGCAAATTAATTTTTGGATAGACTTTGGTTCTAGTTAAAGGGGATCGCCAAATGGGATCTCAGGTTAACTCAACCATACATGGAATTTAGCTTTGGTTAAAGGGAGTCGCTAAATAAAATTTCAGGTTGACCGTGCTGCACATAAAATTTTGATTCTAGTTAAAAAAATTACCAGATGGGATCTTAGGTTAACCTAATCACACATCGGTTTAGCTTTGGTTAAAAGGAGTCGACATATGAGATTTTAGGTTGACCGAGCTGTATATAAAATTTTGGTTCTAGTTAAAGGAGATCATCGGATAGGATCTTAGATTAATTCAACCATACAGGGAATTCAGCTTTTGTTAAAGGGAATCGTCATATAGAATTTCAGGTTGGTCGAGCTACAGACAAACAGGTTTTGGTTTTGGTTAAAGGAGGTCACCAGAAAGGATCTCAGGTTAGCCCAACCACACAAAGAATTTAGCTTTTGTTAAAGAAAGTCGCTAAATGGGATTTTAGGTTGACTAAGCTGCACAGAGATTTTGGTTTTGGTTAAAGGAGATCACTAAATGGGATCTTAGATTGACTTAACCGCAAATATAGATTTTTTTGGTTATGGTAGAAGAGGATAGCTAGATGGGATCTCAAGTTGACCAAGCTGCCAACATTATCATAACATAGAAAGAAAAATGAGAAAAAACCTACCATTAGAAAATTCTCAAAAGAAAGAAAAAAGAAAGTGCAAATCCTGCCGTTAGGAAAAACAGTTTTAGGTTCTGGTTAAAGGAAATCGTCAGATTGGGATCTTAGAATAACCAAGTTGCATATAGTTTTGATCTCTAGTTTTGGGTTAAAGGGGGTTACTGTAAAGATAAAGTTTCAGATCGACCAAGCTTCGAGAAGATCAATTTCAAAAGTTCATTTTGTTTATCTTTACAAAGCTTACTACGCAAAGTCTTCGCTTCGTAAGTAATGTATAGAGGGGACATCTATTGTTACCCATTTTTTGAACCCCGTAAAAAAAAGGAGAAAATACAAAAAATCAAAAAAACAATATTCGAAAGAATATCAAAAAAATAATAGTAGTGAGAAAAGGATGTCAAAGCGCCTAGAAAATGACCAAAAATTAGTTAAGGAGGTTTCAAAATACAAAGATTGAAGTTTGACAGTATATCATTGATTGATGAGAGCCCTGTTAATAAAAAAAATTCAATTTGAAAAAGAAATGTTCAAACTCAGATGTTTATGGACTCAATTAAACTTTATTGAAGGTTTAATTGAATTTATCAAGGGTTTGATTGCAAGAAAATTTAATTTTTAAGTCAATTAGGCTTTAATTGGAAGAAATTAAAGTTCTGGGTTTAAATTATAATTTTTAAGAGTTGATTTTGTCAAATCAATGGCTTAATTGCATAATTATTGAAGATTGATGGGCAATCGAGGACTTGATTGAACAAATCACAAATTAAGGATCGATTTGGAAATTGAAATATTTTGGTGCCATTTCTTTTAAAATGAAACGATGTTGTTTTGAACAACATCGTGCATCCTCTTCCTTCCCCCCACACACAGACAGGGAAGAAAAAACTTTCTTTCCAGCGCTATCTCTCCCCTGACTTGACAAAACACTGACATGTCATACCCCTCCACATGCCCTGCATTCACGCTGAAAAAAGGAGAGGGGAGCCATGCCATGTAAGCAGCTCCTCATTGCCCACCTTACCCTGTGCCATGACAGGGGTAAGGTGGCTCTCTCCTCCTCTGATTATAAATACCAGAGAGGGAACCATAAAAAACAAGGGGGAACATTTTGAGAAGAAAGACAGGGGAAACAAAAAAAAATGAAATAAAAAGAAAGAAAAGAAAGAACCAGAGAGAAAAGGAGGGAAGAACGAAAAAACAGAGAGTAACATAGGGGGAGGAAAAATTTGAGAGAAAGAGGAACGAAAAGCAAAGAGAAAACAAACAAGGGGGGAGATTTGAAAAAGGGGTAACATGGGAGAAGATTTTGAAAAAGAATAGAGAGGTTACAGAGGAGAAAAAAAAAAAGCAGAAGGGAGGAGAAGAAGACCACTGCAACAACCATTTTCAGTCTGCCACCTCTACCGCCTACCTTCATTGCCGCCACAAGAACCGTTTTGAGCCACTGTTGATAACAGCTCCACCACCAACATAAACAGAAGAAGAAATGAAGAAGCAATAAAGAAAGGGGAAACAGAGACAGAAAGAGGAAGCCAAGCATAAACAAAGAAAAAAAAAAGAACCGCCATCTAGAACCATTGGTAGCCGCGACAACGACCTCACTACGAGCCACTAGCACTGCCACTGCTGTCAGGTCAGCTTCTTCTTCTTCGTCGTCCCCGGCTCCTTCACTATTCTGTGTGAATAGTAGAGGGTGAATTAATTCACTCTCCATTGTTCATGTCAACAGTGGAGAGCTGTTCAACTGTTCACTAGGTTGTACCGGCCCAAAATGACTGAGCCGGGCCTGGCCCAATCCAAAAATAATTTTTAAAAAATCCTTTTGAAGAAAATTTGTTGATTTTCTTGCGTATGTTTCTATTAATTTTTCTTAATAATGGATTGTATTATACTGTAAAGATACAAATTTGGTATTAAAATACCTGGTTTTTGTCAAAACATTGCAAAAATTATAAAACAAAAGAAAGTCTTGCTTTCATGCATACGACCAAGTCTCTAAAAAAAATCATATCATGTTTTCATGCAAAGAAAATTTCCAAAAAATATATGTTTTATCATGCATTTTGGCTTTAATAACCAGTTTATTAAAGTCATGAGAACTAGGCCAATATTTCAAAAAAACACCCAAAAAATATGTTGTTTTGTTTTAGTATCTAGGATTATGAATTTATATGTAAAACGTATTCCTGATATTAAAAAGATGGTTCTTTTATAGATATTAGAATGGTAAGGTTTTTACCCGATAAGATAAAGATTTCCTTACTGAGAATGACTTTTTTTAAACCATAAGCGGACCAATAATTAGAAAACACAACAAGACCTTAGTTTTTTATCAGACAATTAAACAATGCAGCCTACCTTAGGTGGGGCGTATTTGGGGTGCAAATACCTTCCATTTATGCAACCAAATCCCGTACCCGATCTCTAAAACCAATTAGAGTTTCTAGTGACCAAATTACTAAGCGGCGACTCTCATTCCATTTTTTCACTGATAAAAGACAAGAATTTATTGTCTCCTCACATTTTCCAGATACATTACGAGAGTGGAATATCGCCGCACACATGCGACACCAAGAACTTATGGTTATTGATTTGAAATGTTTATGTTAGATTTTCTCATGTATTTCATGGACATATTGTATAATTGATAGGAAGAATGTATTATGATCCATTAGAGGAGCAATCATTCATAAATTTTGTTGACATGTTAATACTTGTGAAAGTATTAATAGTTTGTCATCATCAAAAAAGAAAAAAAAAATATTAGCAAAAGGCTATCATTTGCTTATAGTTTTGATGAATCAAACTAATAAGTTACTAATCATTTTCTTAAGGTTATAAGTTACTAATCATTTTCTTAAAGTTGTGTTGATATAGGTTCTTTACTATGTCTAACATTTCAAGGATAATTGATAAGTCTTGAAGTTGTGATAAAAATATGAAACTATTATAATAGTATACTTTTCTACAAAATTATTCTTAGGATGTTGTTATATATGATTCAAGTC
>Ga0325410_1002853_pt1 | contig 19412 bp, 6 predicted proteins | sample PopdelMetagenome_16_FD_206182 | JGI IMG/M metagenome (GOLD analysis project Ga0325410, IMG submission 206182) | Populus deltoides microbial communities from Bellville, Georgia, United States - Xylem-PdIQD-R3 | ecosystem: Host-associated > Plants > Phyllosphere > Stem > Wood/Secondary xylem... | reverse complement strand
AAGCCTAAATCCACAGCTCAAGTACTAAACCGATTTTAAGTGTTGTGTTATTTACTAATAAAAGCCAAAGATTGCAATGTCCTTGATGAATTCTTACTAAACCCCTTTTCACCACTTGAAGAAATACTCTCTTTAAGATTTTTCATCTCGGTGATGTACCTCACCATTGACCAAGAGTTTTTTACTTAAACTCTTAAAGGATTATAATTTATTTAAAATGTAACAACAATTTCTCAAAAAGTAGATAATACAATTGAAACTTATATCCATATAGTTTACTCAATAACACTTATAATATATGAAGGTGTTTAAGTATAGTGAGTGTGAGAATTTATACTCTTGTGTAAGAATATGAAGGTTTTAATGCATAAATATAAGTATGACTTAAGATTAATGATTTGAAGTTATTTTTGCTCTTAAAATATCTTGGATGCGTGCGCGTGTGTGTATTTGATCTTTACATGTAATTCTGCAATTAGACAAACTATATATATGTTTTTAGTAAAAACTAGTTGTTTTAATAAATCGTTAATGGAATTATAAACGGTTTTATTTGTCAATGATATGACATAATCACCAATAGAAGGATGATGATAAAAAAATTTTGTTTAGTGTACTTTTTTCATTTATAAATCCGTTTGTGATGCTATCTGTAAATGTTTTCTCAACTAAATTAGTGTTTAACTACCAACAGAACATTCTATGAGTAATATGCAAAAATCTGGTTGTGTAACTTCTCGAGATCTCAAATTTGTTTAGTGTGAAGTATTTATAGCTACAGCGTTGATCAATAGAAAACATTTTGTTTAATCATTCAACAATGAGAACTGTGGCAGATATTCTTACATGATTCAACAGAATTATCGAATACACTTTGACTTGACAAACACTGTCTATCATGTTATTCAGAACATGAGAGGATCTCAATATGAAAGAAAGATGGAAAAAGAGCGCCCCCCCTCCCTTTTTTTCTTTTTTTGTGTTTAACAGAGGATTTAAAGTTTGGGACACCTCATAAGTTTTGAATATGCGAGGCAGCTAGTTTGAATCAGAAATGAGTTGGCTAAAAAGCCTTGGCTGTAAGCCCCCCATCAACACAAATAACTTGCCCATTGATATACGAAGCAGTAGGAAGGCAGAGGAATACCACCAGTGATGAAACCTCATTAGGCTCTCCAATACGGCTGATTGGAATTCTAGAGAACATGTCGCTATATGCCTCTCCAACGTCAGGATCGGCCTACAGTAAATTAAAATACAAGTTAAACCTGTGTAATACAAGCTTGGAAGGCATGTGTTTCTGAAAGTGACTAATTTAAGGAAGCCTGCAAAACTGAGTAATCTATTGATGCTTAAGGTGTTCTAACATAAATCATGTACACATGAGGGGAGAAATAGTACAGATTGATCTTGTCCAACCGTGGTTCTGATACCTCCTGGTGCAACAGTATTTGTGCGAATATTGTCCTTTGCCCATTCACATGCTAAATTCCTTGTCAATTGGTTAATTGCTCCTGAAAATTTTGTTGATTTTTGCTATTGAAAACCAGCAATCTGTATATGGGAAAAATTGTTCAAATTTTAAGCCATCCGACGTAGGAAGCATACCTTTTGTCGCTGAATATACTGATAGCATAGGTAAAGCTACGATGCCAGCAACAGAGGAAATGAACACAATATTTCCGTTTTCTGATGCTTTCAGAAGTGGATGTGCAAGTTGACAAAGATGGTAAGGAGACTGAAGATTGGTATTCATAATGAATGAATAGTCTTCAAGAGTATAATCTAAAGATTTTCGGAGTATGGCTATAGCAGCATTGTTCACCTAATCATTCAGAGAACGATATTGTTATACAAGCACGGGAAAATTTAGAATGGTACATGGAAAATTAGAGAAGAAAAAAAGAGGATGAAGAAGATCTGGTATAACAAGATTCCGAAACTGTGTCCAATTTTTTGACAAAATCAAATTACAAACCCACAGATCAGAAAGAAAATCATGTAAACCTTTTAGCCTGGAACCATTTTATCTTGTTTTTAGATCATCGATAACCTTCAGAATTGACACGAGTATGCAAGATTATTTCCTGCTCATGTCTGGTCCTTCAACTTAAAACTTTTGGTAACTGTAGTCATCAGTATTCACTATGGTCTTAATATGACAAAGACGCAGTAAAGTTGCATGGTAGGAAGCAGGAAAATGACCTTGATGAGTCACGAACAACCTTAAATTAAGAGAATATCTTCGGTACGTCAAAAACACTTTAACCATCCACAGTCTAGTATAAATCAAATTTTAATTAACCATGTTAACTTGTCATGTCTCAAGAAACATGAGAGCACTCATTGGTTATGCACCTCCCACCAAGCTTGGCCTCCAGATATTTGGTAAGTTTTCTTCTTTTTTCTCTCTCACATAGGAGATGCTCGAATTTAAAACCTTACTGAAAATTGAGTATAATATGATTGAAAAATATGGAATAGCTGGTGGACAGTGAACTTACAAGGATATTGAGCTTCCCATCGAAAGCAGAGGTGACGGAACCAATCAGCTTCTGTCTGTCGTCTTGGGAACTGAGGTCACAAACCGAGCCCCTGACATTAAACCCTTTAATTTCCCATTCTTTTATCCTCTCATTGAGCTCTTTCTCGTTGCGTGAGCAAGTATACACTCTTGCCCCAAATCCTGCCAGTTCTTCTACAATCGCAAATCTGATTCATCAAAAACAGTAATCAGCTACCTAAGGATTGAGACAGGAAATAATTAAAAAGGGCAGAGATAAGTTAGAAAGAGAACCAACCCAATGCCTCTGGTTCCACCAGTGACAAGTGCGGTCATACCCTTGAGAGACCACCTTTGCTCCCTGCAACCCATCTCTGTTTCCGCCATGATTATTTTTGTCTACCAGTATTTCTACTTTGTTGCTCCAACGTAAGATAAAACAAAACGATGAAAATGAATAAACAAAGGAAACGTGAATCCCTAGATGAGGAGAGAAATGGTTTACAAGCAATTACACAAGTATGATGTTTAGTGCTTTGCGTTATTTATGGTGAGGGCACATGTCGCCAAAATACTACTGGCCGGCTTCTGCAACAGAGACACGAACTAGAACAGTGCAACAATATTTGCATTTAAAAAAAATATTATCTTCTACTCAAACCAACTAGGAAGTGCCACGTGTGATTATGAAGTACCAGTTTCGGCGCAATGACCCCCCTCAGTATTAGGCTACTGATTTTGAACAAAATAATCCAACTTGTTTAGTTTATTCCTCGTGCTGCATTGCGATATTGAGTTTTTCTTTTTTTCAACACAAAAAAGTGCGGGTATTGTAAGCTTTTTTTATTATAAAGAATTTTTTTTTTGTTAAAAGTTTGTTTTAATTAATATAATTTAAATAAATTATGGGTGAATGAGAGTTTAATTTTAAAGAATTCTTGATTTTTTTAAAATTTATTTTTTGATTTATGATGGCTAATCAAATATTGATAATGGGGAGAATTAATTCTTATTAATTCTTTAATTTTTTAGCTTTTAAAATTCATTGTAAAATGGGTTATGGAAAAGTTTACAGCTTGAATTTTTTATATTTTACATGCTTTCCTCACCTCTTTTTTAGTAATTTTCTTTATATTTTTATGCTTAGATTTTTCTTCCAAATCTAGAGCTTATGTTTTTTTAAAAAAAAAATATTTGAGTTTTATATTTTTTAATTCATAGATTTTATTTAGAAGTTAATATAAACCACAGTGATATTGTTAAAATCTTCGGAGATATATTGTAAACATCCTAGTTATATAAGTGAGGAACAATAAAGTTTTAAAAACATACGATTCATCATTGACAACAACAAAGCTCTCATTACTTTAAAGTCTTTCAACAAATAAATAACCTCATTTTTTTTAATTTAAGAATAAGTATTTTTATTATTAATATGCATGATAGTACTTTGAATTAATATCAATTGCAAATTTAATTATATGCTTAGTATGTATGCTAGTATTTTTTTCTTTTTTTAAAGCATGTTTCTCATTAGTTACGCTTTTACTTGCTTATAGTTTTAAACATGTATAATCTCTAGGTTTTTATTGGACATCTTTTGTTTAGCATGACCTTATAATAATAATCTAAATATCTTTCCTTACTAGTCTAACACACACACACACACACACAATTTGATTTACAATTTTAACTACGAAGTAAAATGTTTATGTTTATATTTATATTCAATTAAAAAAATTAAGAATTATATGTATCATTAAGTGTATTGATTTCAATCAAATATCGAGTCATGAAACCTAGATAATGATATTATTTATTAATTTTTGGTGAGAAATTAAGCATTAACTCAACATGAAAACTTATTCTTAACATCACGAAAACCCCATATAAAGTCAACCAAAATAAAACATTAAACTTAATCCCAAGTTAATTTAATATAAAAGAATTAAATTGAGAATAATAAAGTCAAATGAAAAAAAAAAACACTAAGAAATAAAGAAAAAAAACATTATGGGTAATTATTTCAACCCACAATATTGTGTTTTTTTTCAATGTTACATTTCCTTTATTTTTTTAATATTTCTTTCATCGTCTATTTCCCAGGTTTTTATAATTACAGACATCATTTCACGCTTTATGTAAAGTTAATTTTATAAAATTGAACTACAATTATTAAATGGAAAGAAAAAAAATCCAATTAAAAAAAAATGTTGTTATAAAAAAGAGTTTGAATAACCCAGTAAAAAAAAATACAAATAAGAAAAAATTCAAGTAGGTTGACATTTCATATCAACAGTATTTCTTACTCAAATCTTTTAATATATATATATATTAACTACAGCAATATTTATAGAGTCATCAGTAGGTTGCCGGCAACCCAAGTAGTCATAGCATCAGAACGGGAAGAAGCCAATTGTTTGATGAGTTCACCCCAGCTGCCAGAGAGCATCTTAATTTGGATTGAGATCATATATATATTGTGAAGTTGACCATAAAAATATCATTAAGGGCAAGGGAAAGGTCGTCCCTTTCCTCTTTATTTTTATTCATCGTCTGTACTCATCAGTAGCAAAAGCGTCCCTTTCACAACTGCATACTTGCACTCTATGTTTAATGGAAATGTTATAGGTACAATCAATTAATTTATTTGCACGCACGTCTTTTCCGATGGATCGAAATACGGATAGATATAAACAAGTTAAGGTTAATTACCTCATTGATTGCTGTTTACGATTAGTATCTCAAGACACATAAGACAAATACAATATATATATATATATATATATATAATTGGAGATGGGGATAAATCATAGAAAAAAAGAAGAGTAGAGGGCGACGTGTTCCATTTATTATTATTATTTTTTTTATCTTGATATAATAATCAAAAGATTCTTTAAATACTAGCTAGTAATAGAATACACTCCCCTTGTTTTAAATAGTTTTTTTAACAAATGAAATTTGAGTTGTTTTATTTGTGGGTTTGATCCAATAATTCATGTCCCTGCTTTTCATTTTTTTTTAATATTTGTTTTAAGAATATTGAATTTATTTTTCTATTTATACAAAAATTAAAAAAAAAATTTAAAATTATTTTTATTAGAAATGGACACTTATTAATCATATTGGTTCAATTTTATTGACTAATAGTCGATCTTGATGGAAGAATCACATCATAGATATTGTATAAATGTGTAAAGACTCAATCAAATCAAGAAATAATAAAGGAATTTAATATGAAAAATCAACCTCAAATTATACAAAATGAATGGTCATTCATTTTGGTGGTGCAAACATCTATATTTTCTTTTTGAATTATAATATTTATTAATTATTAAAGAATTAGTGATAACATTCATTATTATTTTTTCCATATCTCAAAAATTAAGAATAGATAGATTTTATATCATCCTTCTGTCAAAGAACCATCTCAACCAAATAGCTTAAGCTTTTAGGTGAGGCCCTAAGATCTGATTTATATTATTTTCTAACACACCCCCTTAAGTGAAAGCTCTTTGAGCTTGAAACTTGCATAGGACCTTGTGCTTAATTTTTATCAAATAAATAGGGATGATGAGATTCAAACTCGTGATCGCTTGGTCATCAAGGCTCTGATGCCATGTCAAAGAACTATCTCAACCCAATAGCCCAGTTTAAACTGTTAGCTTAAACTGTTAGGTTAGGTAAGGTCGTAATGTGAACCTGTACAAGTTTTAAGCCCAAAGAGCTTTCACTTGAGGGGTGTGTTAGAGAATAATATAAATCATATATTGAGACCTTACCTAACAGTTTAAGTTATTGCGTTAAGATAGTTTTTTGACACCTTCAAATCAAATTACCAGCAACAACGTCCTATGGTATAAGATTGATCCTAAACATTCATGATTTGCCTTATATAACAGATAATGGTACTACTGGAAATTCAAGAGAATTTGTTACCGATACTTCTGCTGTTTAAAACCTGTTGCAACTCTGGTTTGATGCAATCCTATCCTAAGGATGAAGTTTAGCTTCATTCAAAGTCCTACCTCCACTGGACTTCTAAAACCAGTATATAACTAATATATATGCATGGAACATGTATACCGGTAGACAAGAGGGAAGAGTTAATTAATTGTTTGTGCATATAAAATTTAAATATTCAATATGGTATTAGAGTCACAAATCTCCCATGGGAACAACCTTATCATGTCTTCATCTTCACATCAAAGCCAAAATCTCAGTCCCAACACATTACCCTCCTTTGAATCTGGAAAATCCTTAATTGCTCTAAATATCACTGCACAAATCAAGGAAAAATTAACTCTGCCCACCTTCCCACAACGGCGTGCTCAATTTGAAGCACTGTTGATTGGCTACAACCTGCTTGATTACATAAACGACGACATTCCCTACCCTCCAACTGATCTCAGTTCCTTTGCAAATCCAAATAAAACACATTGGGTCCGACAAGACAAACTCATTCTCAGCACCATCCTAGCCTCTACATCGCCAAAGATCATCCCTCTAATAGCTATTGCAAAAACATCTTAACAAGCCTGGCAAAAACTTCACACCTTTTATGTTAGCCAGTTCAGAACTAGAGTCATGCAGCTCAAGGAGGAGCTTACTTTAATCCAATGAGGAAACAAAATAATCACCGACTATCTGCATACTGTGAAAATGTTGGCAAATAAAATTTTCATTATCGATCAGCCACTCTCGGATGACGATCTTACGCTCCACATCTTTCATGGACTGGGAGCTGACTTCAGGGAGATTGTTGCTCCCATTCGCGCACGCGAGAATTCCCTGACCTTTGAAGAATTACATGATCTTCTAATAGGTCACGAAAGCTGCAACTCAGCAGCTAGTAGTCTCTATAAATTACACAACTCGCACAAAGCAGAGTCCACATGGTAGTTACTCCACCAGGCATTTCAACAAAACCAATGTGCAATCTCGCTCCCCAATTAAAACCCATGAAAATTGATGGATCTCACATAGTCAGCCTCAATCTCCAACTTATCCACCAGAAAATCATTGGGCCTCTTATAGATCCAACCGGCTAAACAAATTCAATCGTCCCTATCAACCCCGATGCCAAATATGTGACCACTTGGGACATACTGCAAAGACCTGTTCTCAATTCAACTCCTACACTACCATGATCAACTCCACTTAGACAATCAGTGCCATGGAAAAACCTTGGCTCCTTAACTCAGGCGCTTCTCATAATATTACAAGTGATCTTGCAAATCTCACAACACATTCAAAATATAATGGAACTGACGAAGTAATTTTAGGTGATGGTTCAGGTTTGAAAATTTCTCACACTGGCTCTTTATCCCTATAATTTTCCAAGAAAATATTTCGGTTACCTGATAAACCGTGTGTTCCATATTTGTGTAAAAAGTTAATCTCAGTTCATCATCTGACAAAACACAACGATGTCTCTGTTGAACTTCATCCTTTCTATTTTTTGGTGAAGGACAAACACACAGGGGTGATTATACTAAAAGGAACATGTAGCAATGGTGTGTACGCCTTCCCGAAACCAATGGTGTCACCCTCCTCTAAATTTCTTGCTTTGGCTCATGAAAGAACTTCCACTAATAGCTCGCATAAACGTCTTGGACATCCTTCTCACAAAATAGTCGCTCATCTAGTCAAGAATTTTTTTCTTCCAGTTTCATCTTCCAAACTCTATTCCTCATATAATTCTTGCTCTATCAATAAAGCACATCAACTTCTTTTTTGTCAGAATAGTCTCACGAGTCAGGCTCCACTTGATTTAATTTACACTGATGTGTAAGGACCTGCCTCTTCCACTGGCATTGATGGTTCTCGCTATTATGTCATCTTTGTAGATCATTTTAGCAAATACATTTGGTTCTATCTAATGGCCAAAAAGTCTGATGTCTCAACAATCTTTGCATATTTCAAAAAATTCTGAAACACGGTTTCAAACAAAGATAAAGTCGCTCCATTCTGACAATGGTGGCGAATTCATTACTTTATTATTAATTTTCTCAACCAGTGGGATAAGTCATTATACCACCGCCCTTTATACCCCACAACAAAATGGTGTCACTGAACGTTGACATCGTCATCTTGTTGAAACATGTCTTACGTTACTTCATGATGCCAAACTTGATCTTTCCTACTGGCCACGTGTGTTTCACACAGCCTCATATCTTATTAATCGTCATCCTACCGCTCTCTTGCAAAATCACTCTCCTTTTGAATATTTTTTTGGTCAACATCCAAATTACCTTAAACTAAGAAAATTTGGGTGTCTCTGCTACCCTCTCACTCGTCCCTACAGCACTAACAAATTTCAACCAAAATCTCACCTTATGTTTTTCTAGGCTATTCTCAAACTCAAAATGCATACAAATGCTTGGATGTCACCATTAACAGACTATTTCTCTCCCGTCATGTTCTTTTCGATAAAAACTGGCAAGTTCCTCCCATCCCACTTGATGTGTCCTTGTCATCATTGTCCCCCTCTTCCTCGCCTCTTTTATTGCTGTTCAATGCCTTATATATACCCTCTAAGAGTATTTTTGGTGCCATGTTGTTTGCTTGCTTTTAACATCTTTTAATTTGAAAATTAGTTAGTTGACAAAAAATATATATTTCTCACTTACTTTTTCACGGGTTTACAGTTCTTTTGTGTTTCACTCAACTATAGACTTTTTCGCTCAAATATGTACGCTATGCTTTTTTCCTCTTATCTCACCTTTTTTTAACTCTTGCGAAACTGATTTTAAAAGCCTAACTCTGATACCAACTGATGTAGACCTCTTGATCAGGTAGTTAGATAACCCCCAATAAAGTAGTTAGATAACCCCCAACAAAGTAGATAACAACCTGAAAAGCCGAAAATCAAGTATAATAGAATATTGACTTAGAGGATAACCTTGTAACTAATACCTTTGGGTCTTGAAAATTTATATCTGTTCATTGTTTTCAAACTCCTCATATTGGCCTCTTAAGTTATATAAATTGATTGGTTAGTAATCATTACTATCATATTGTTAGTTGGATCAACAATCCTCCTTCCGCTCTTTCTAATCCATTGTTTTAAACCCCTTAATTACTACGATCACTCTTACACATATCATGTTCATCAAGCTCATCCCCACTTGGTGGTAATTCCTTCACAGTCTTAGATTCGTTTCTTATCTCAACCTTAATTCCACTATGATCTTCTCCCTCAATAAAAACCTATTATCACCCTCATCTGATGGTAAGTAATCATAATCGAAGTTTTCGCGTGTGTCATAATAAACTTCTATCATTATATTTATTAGACTGTTTAGACTCATCATTTTCACCATATTGTGGTCCTAATTAAGTGGTTTCAATGCCAGCCCAACTTTAATCACTACTTTCTTCTACTGTGGTCCTTTCTTCTTCGATCTAGTCCCTATTTCCCCCCTTGTATATATCTAAATGAAACTCTCTCTTTACATTCCTTTAATAAAATCCTATTCAGTTTTTGAATACACGACTCCTCAAAATTCCCACTATCCAGCGCGCACCCCATCAACCATGTCAATATTTCCTCCAATCAATACTCCAAACCATTCTTACGAGTTCACATGGTCACTAAAATTCTTTTTCCTAACAGTTTCAGTCCTAATTAACTGTTTTTCTACGAACCCTAGTAATAATAGTATCATGGCATGGAAAGTACTTACGAGTAGGGGCCGGGGCCTACCATTATTTGGATTTCACAATAATACATGTTATCGGTTAGGGTCCTCATGGATAACAGCCACATTTACATTAGAAAAGTAATTACTAAAATAGTTGACTTATACATAGTAAAGTTTAAATAATTGTAAAGCTTGTCCGTTGCAGTACTTGTAAATGCTCACATGGATCTGCCCAGAGAGCAGTGATCCAACGCTGTCTCACAAGTTGTAAATGCTCTCAACGTATTAAATTTCTAGCCGTTCTTCCTCTGACAGTTCAGTTTGGTGGAAAGAGTAATGGATCTAACTGCTGGAAGAAGGGGAAGGGGATAATGAATAGGAATTGTGAGTAAGTTGAAATGTTGGCAGAGCATGCGAGCATCCATTTTTTGTTTTTATTAATATAAATATTTGAGTCAGTTTATGTATATCTATAAATTCTAAAATTAACTAAACCTCCAATAATCGAAGGATTGTGGAACTCAGAGAGTTGGTGGTTATTTTGGAGACAAGTGTGGTGACAAATAATTTAAAAGCATAGGAGTACAAGACCAGGCTTTTCCATGCTAAACCAAGTAAACTCAGACCTAGTAAAAGTTGGCCGAATATCATTTTCCAGGCCCAGTTGATCGGTTCAAGACCTTCTATAAGGAGGCCTTTCGCTTAATCAAATATTATAAGGCCCCGTTTATTATGTGGAGGGCTAGTTTCTGGCTCTCGATTCGAGGAAGTCACACGTCTAAGGACCAAGTCTTTTCCTTTCGAGTTTCTCAGGCAAAGTCCATGGCTTCCGCTCAACTCAATTGCCACTTGCCAACGAAAGATATACTGTTTACTACTGTTTGTTTGATGTGCGCAAACTGTTGGGCCAAAAGGAGAAAGATAGTCTTCATAATATCTTCGTTGTAAGAAAAGAAATTTGTTCAGGTAATCCTTTACATGATAAATAAATGTGATGCTTTTTCTATATATGTATATTGATATTCTATTCTTTTTAGTTTATTGGGAGTAGTGATGACAATATATATCCATGTTTCTACGATATTTATATTACATTCAGGGTAAAAAAATTAAATATTTATTACCCTATTCATCAAATTTATATTGATATTCCATTCTCTTTGGTTTATTGGGAGTAAGATTATAATAAATATCAACAAATTAGATTTTTACAGGAAAAAATTTAAATTTAGATATCTATTTTCTTATTCATTGGAGTTTGAATATCCATATAAATATCCATTATCTAGTACTATTTATTATTTAATATATATATATATATATATATTGGGGCAGGTTTTAATCAAGTTTGAAAATATTAATATCTTATCCATTATCCATTAAATAAGCTAACTGTTTGATTTGGATTGGTATTTATTAAGTTTGGATGAAATGGACATCTTTAATTAAGAGAGATGTTCAATAACTTGATTTTAGGCCTTGTTACACATTTAATCACTCCTATTTTTATTTTATGTGAGTGTAATTTATTCCTAGTGATATTTTCCATAACTATAATTATATACAAAAGATAAAATTTTTATTGTAATATTAAGTATGTTTTTAAGAAAATCTCATGAATTAAAATGTATGTTTTTGATAAATAGTAAGTATAATTTTTAAATTTTAAAAAATTCTACATGAGAAAATAAAAAAAGCCGTTATATATTCAAATTATTATTTCTTATATGCTTTTATTACATTCATATGTTTTATTATTTTTTTTGTCATATTTCCTTTTTATAAAAATATCTTTTAAGAGCATCCACATACTTCGGAATTTCTCAAGATTTTGAATGTTTTCCTCATTTTATTCTTAGATTCCACAAATCTATACTTCATTCCAAGTCAACTTAAGTTTAAGGATGTTGCATCTAAACACCTTGATCCTCTTACACTTCATAAATCCTCCAAATTTTCAGGCTTTTTGCTTTTTTCAACAATCTGTGTTATATATATAGACACATCCATATATCTACGGGCATGGATGTTTATGGGCACATACTTAGTTGTCTATATGTGCTATCAACATCCATCTTTAATTTGGTGAATGTTTTTTATTATTGAAATTTGTTTTCTTGCAACCCGTGAAATTTTAAACTTGAGTTCAATTAAAAAACCCAATTCATTAATATCAAATGATGAAAAACAAAAATCTTTATCTAAAAAATTTACCAAAGCAAAAAAAATAGCAATAAAAAGAATAAGCACCAAATCAAAAAGAAAAAAAAATGAAGGATGCAATTAAAAAAAATCAAATTAAAAAATTATCTCAAATAAAAAAACAATAATAAAAAGAAAGAGGACCAAATTTGATAAACTAAAAAAATTAAAGAAGGATGAAATTAAAAAAATCAAAATTTTAAAATTAATTACAGTAAAACAAAGAGGAATAAAAAAGAAGGGATTAAATCCAAAGAAAAAAAACTTGAAAGGCTGATTTGCAAACTTGAAGGGCTAAACACAAATTTCTAAACGGAGAGAGAAAAGAAGAGAAAAACAAAATGGGTGTCAGTGCCATACTGGGGATTCATTGACTACCTAGTGAGGAAGAGGATGCCAAGACAAATTGAATAACATGGCAAAACAATGGTTTATGCAACTAGAGTCAACTACACGTATTGCCTGAAAACAACAAAGAGACTAACGCATTGATGAGTGCAACACATGTGTCAATAATTTTTTTTTATTTTTTATTTATCAAAATACCACATTAGTCCTAGGACTAAATAATTATTATGTAGAAAATCATTGTGAAATGATGAATATACCCCTGCAATCAAGTTTTGATAATTATTTATTTTAAGGGCAATAGAGTCATTATGCTATGATTTAAAAAATAAAATATCAAAAAAGCCCCTAGATCATTGTTAAGGTTTTTTTTTTCTTTTAAGGGAAATCAAGTAATTTAATTGTGTAAAAAATTACAAAAAAGCCCTTGGATCATAAAATAGCTTTGTTAATACATGTCAATAACTTTGTTTTTTTTTTTTTTAATGTTGTGAACGTTACTTTTTTTTTGTTTAGTGGTTTAAGGGGTATTTTTTTCTAAAATGAAAAAAAAGTACATAGGAAAAAATATTGTTATATGAGAGGATGTGAGAGTAAAAAAATTCTTAAAAGGGTATATAGACACTATATAAGGATAGAAGGATATATTGACTCAAATATGTATTTTTTCGAGTAATTTCAAAGAGAATAAAGGTGAGTCTAAAAGTTATTTCTAAGATTGTTTAACGGGAGGTTATTTTAAAATTATTTTTTTAATTGCAATTAACCTCATTAATGCACATGGTTTTTCATAAAGCTTAGAGTTTTAGGGTTTGGTATGATTCCTTTGTTTCACTTTTATAAACGATATGAATGGCATGCTTGTACGTGTTGGGTTTTTGAACCTGATGCATATATTTGGAAAGGTGGCTTGTGGTGAATGCATAGAATTGGTTTTTAGTATTCTAATGCTTTTATGTTGTTTTAGTACGCATGTTTATATTCTCAATTAAAAACATTAAAAAAAAACTAGGATTTCATTAAAGTTATCAAAACAATTATCTAGTATGGCCGAGTCTCTAAAAAAACCAAAAAAGATGTTTTTGCATGTTTTAGTATTTTATAAAATAATTGTTTTAGCATTTTCAAAAAAAAATAAAATTTGCATGTAGTTTTTGGTTTCATAAAACAATTTATAAAACTCATTGGAACTTAACCCAAATTAAAAGATCTATTAGCATTCATACCCAAATCCTTAAAAAACTATCATGTTTTCTCACAAACCATAGAAAATAATATTTTGTTGTTCACTTTTCATTTTTAAGGTAAATGGAATCAATTTGCCTTGGATATTAAGAAAATTAGTGTGTCCTCCTGATTTTGAAATAACAAGATTCTTAGTCTACCATTCACTGAAAACAAAATTGAGAATATTAAGAAAATTTTTAGTCTAATATCAACAAACATTGTGAGTGAAAATCATATACCATTAGACAGATGAATCTCATTAAGACACCTTTCATAGACTTTTTTTAAGATTTAGATTAGATTCAATGAGCACAACATGGACCCATGAATCATTCAATGATATGACTTGATCAATAATTAGTCACATGTTATGATAAGGAATGGTCAACTTTCAAATTATTAATTCACCATGTGTTATTCAAAGATAATAAATGAAAGTGATAAAAATGAATTAGATCATAGAAATGTTAGATTTAACCAACAATCAAGGTTTAACATGTTATAGTAAATTTTTTATTGCCTTATAGATATATAACCGGTAAATTATGCACAACAAATTACAAAGAATAAAAAGCAATATTTGCAATGCAACATACCTCATATATGATGTTTTAAGGTAAGTTAATCTTTCTTTTAGCATGATCAATCTTTTATCTTAGATATTTATTAATTAGTTAAAATTTCTAGTAATTATAATATAAGATGATGGCTTCTCTTTATATTTTTTTCTAATTTTTCAAACATTAAAAATAAGCTTATTATATATTTTGATAAGATCCCCACGATATTAAATATTACAAGGTCAATTGAGTTGTCTTTGAAACTTCGGTTGGGCCATCACCTTTTCTTCCCTCCTCCTCCATTTCTTTTGACCCTTAGATTTGAGAGTTAGCTTCATCTCTGCAAATATGTTTGGGTTGGACTGTTGTAGTTTATTTTTAGGCCCAATAATTCTTGTAATATCATAAAACATAATAATGATGCACAAAAATTCAAAAACATATTCCATATGCACAAAGATCATGCGATTGTGTGTGTGTGTGTGTGTGTGTGTGTGTGTGTGTGTGTGTGTGTATATATGCTCCTATCTTGCCGTGTCAATTAGCTTAGCTTGGAGGACTATTATTATCTAATTATATCTTTTAATTAATTTATCCATCAATGTCAAACAAAGTAACCTCCACAAGCAATTTAGGGGGCCTCTCTTTCTAACATACAGTAAATATGTTTTTTTAAGGACGAGGATGGTGATATTCAACCAAATTCTACGTCCTAGATTTCTTTTTATTTCTTTATTAATGAGTCGTCCAAATTCGGAGTATATTTTAGTAGAATGGAACCTAAGTCTTGCTAAAGACATTAGGGTGAAAAGTTTTCTGAAGTGTTTTATTTTTATTAATTAGCGATGTTATGGTTAAATGATTTTTGAACGCGAATAAACAAAACGTCTCTGCTTGTGAGTATGATCAAAACTTTGGTTAATTATTTTTCAAGCATGTTCATGTCGTGTATCCGGTTGATTAATTAACATAGAGTAAACCATCCCTTATTCTTATAGATTCATTAATTTTTCCGCTTCACCCTCCAATTAAAATTTTCAAATTTTGCCTAATTTGTTTTTTTTTTAATTGTAGCTTTCCCTTTACTACCAAAAAGCTGAAATTTTTCTTATTTTTAATTTACTTTTTTCTTACTTTTCTCTCATTTTTTCCTCTTAATTCACCAAATTTGCTATAATATCTCACATAACAATTAAAACGTGAAAAGAAAATTGATAAAAAAAAATTTACAAATTTTAATAATTAAGAATAACATTAGAACATTTAAAACAATTGGAGAGGAATTTTGGGAAATTTTGAACTTTATCATTAAAAATGGGACATTATTCAATCTATAGGATAAAAAATGAATTTTATATTTGATGAAGTCAAAAAGCTTCAGATTGGATTTAGACTTTCCACGACTGCTTTTAGGCTAAGGTACATCTGTTTAGTTATTCCATACTTTCTTGTAATTAAAAACTAGTACTTTATCATGATAAGAGATCTTTTGATGCTTAAATAGTAAATTATAAGAGGAAAAGAATGTATAGCAATCACATAAAAAAATAGAAGATTATATATTGTGATGGTCGTGTATTTATCTAGTGACCTTAAGTATTTATATACCCCTGGTCACATAAAATTAGCTTGTGGAGCATAGAGTTACCATACATACCATATGGAGTAATGGTGAAAAACAATTATCTAGAATGAGTAGGTAAAGCAATGTAGGCACTATATTAGAAGGTTAAGCTTCACGACCATTAGTGGAAAATGTTGGTGCCCATTAGTGCTTGGTAAGAAAGGTCGGCATAGTATTGACAAGGTGTGTATTATACTTACCATTGGTTATAGTTATTTGAGAGAACATTAGGCATCATACTAAACTCTTGGAGGTCGCAACACTGTATTTTTATGTGTGATGCTGCTAGGCTTTTTGGGAATTTGTATGGTATTGGGATTTGGTCCCAGGATAGTTAAAGGTTTGATCGAGGTCCAAATAATAATTGTTTATGATTTAATATTGGGTCAGGACCCATAGTTTAATGAACAAGGGATTTTTGCTTATGCCAAAGCCCATTAATGGACAAGGTTGTCTAAACAGACAATTAAGTTCTCTATTTTTTTAATTTGTTGACCCATTAATTTCCCCTTAGTCTTTGAAATTGCATGCAATTTAAAAGACTAATGAGTTTCTTCTCTTAAGTTAAAGAGCATAACATGAAGAATCCTCTATGACTATGAAACTTATATAGAGATTTAAATGGAGACATGGAAATTTTATATGAAGATTGTGTTTTGAAGAATGCTTTATAATTGCAAAAGTTATATCATGAAGGCATAACATAGAGAATGCTTTGTGATTGCAAAAGTTATATCATGATAAGAATTGTTCCACTAATAATAGAGTATCAATGGACAAATTGTCATGGTGAATATTTAAAGAGCTCATTATTTGAAGACATTGAGATTTTGTTGTAGACATGGAAATTTTATATGAAGATTTTGTTTGGAGATATGGAGATTTTATTTAAGACATGAATATTTAATTTTCATGGAAGGCATAAAACTTTTGTATGGAGATTTTGTTAAGAACATATAAATTTTATAAGAAGATTGTGTTTTAGAGATATGGAGATAAGAAATTACATAAAGTATAATGTATAGAAACTTTCTTGGAGAGGTAATATTGATTTTTTTTATTGAAAACTTCAAAAGATTTTCTCCATGCAATTTATAGAGACCATTTGATTTCAAGAAACGCATTATAGGATGCGATAACCTCATTTTCTTTTTGTTTAGGTTACAATTTTTTTCGTACAAACTATTAAACATAATTATTGGGTGATTAATTCTTCTATCTTGTTTTAGGTTATAAAAATCCTCAATGTTAGCCCATTATCATGGTAAAAGAAACAAGATTTATTATGGTTTCTTATGTTTATGCCACACTTCATAGGAGGTGGATATTGTATGATTTTTTTTTCTCTTAGTGGTAAACAATATCTTAGTGTGTGTCAATTGATCACAAAAAGGTCCCTTTATATTACTCTTGGATTCCCTGTGACTGCTAGGATATTGATAGTGCTCGAAAGACTTTTTTATATGTTGTTAGAGCCAAGGGTGTTATTGCTTGATCGAGCTTGTTTTTCTACTCAAATGCATTTTGGCATTGCCTATTTCATTTTAAAAAGATTTAGTTTGAGAAAAGTATATATTTTTTCCTATAAAAAATAGTTGTAGACTTCACAAATTAGTTGAGTTTTTTCATTTCAAGTAGACTTTCCTCGTTGAGCATTTTCTTATTAAGCCCTTAAATATATGTTCTAGTACTTTCATCTTCTCAATGAATGATGGCAAGAGCTTAGTTATGTTTTTTTTTTAGCTGGTATACTTGTGCTAAAATGGAAGATGAGTCTGGCTTAAAGATAGGGAAGGTCAAGCATAGAGTTAGGCTCTAAACTATGGCATCATAACCTAGTAAATCCTTGAAATATTGTTGGAAAGACTTTGCATATAGCATCACTATCTTATGTTACAAATCCAATAATACTTCATACATCTTGTATGTTCTTTCTTAAATTTGTAAGTCCATCATAATTGTTTTAATTAGCTTTCATGAACATGCAATTCTTAGAGAGACACATATGCAGCACTCGATGAGAAAGTGAAGAATCTCTTTTTTAATGGACATGATATTTCTTATTAAAAGCTTTTTTTATCATTGATCTCATCTTGTGTCGGTATCTGTTTTGCTGAGCAGTCCATGAGTGAGACTCCAAGAGAGATTGATGATGATAGTCACTTCTATGACTAAGACCTTGTGATGTTTTAGTTTTTATACCATTGGGATTCATTCAAAAGTGTCTAGTTTCTGAATGTTTTTCATGGTAGTAGTGACTCTTTTGAATTGTTAAAGTATGAATATTCTCATGTCTACTTTCTTATACATCATTACGATTTGTTCTTTCAAAGAATTAGCATTGTTTATATGTACTAAATGGTACAAGTAGTGGAGCTAGGTGGTGTCACTTGTTGAGGGAGTACATGATATTAAACTTTTATTGTGTACCTAGACTGACTTAATTGTGCTCCTTACTTTGATGGGTAATTTGTTGAAGATTTGGAGGAGCTAATGTACCTACTATGGAGATGTTAGTTACTTTACTATATTAGAGTGTTTCTAAGTTGTCAGACATAGAAAGAAGTAAGAAAGAAAATTAACTTAACTAACTTTTATTCAAGTCTTGATAAATGACTCTATTATTAACGTCATCAAAATTTTAGATGGGATTTGGGCTTTTCATAGTTGTTTTTAGGTAGTAGTACTTGGGTTTGGTTATTTCATACTCTCTTACAAAACCATGTCCCTATTAAGATAGAGGATCCTTCCATGCTTAAGTTAATGAATTATAAAATGGAAAAAAATGTATAACTATAATAAATAAAATATAAGAGAGTGTATGTTATACTGATCATTTGTTGTGTTATTTTGTGATCTTATTGTTATGTGTGGAGTATTAGTACTTGGGTTACCTAGTGACATGAAATATTTTATATACCTCGATAACATGAAATTAGCTCATGTAGTGTGGAGTTGTAGACATGCTATATGGAATAATAATGAAGAAAACTATGTTCTTAGATCATGAAACAACGTTTAATATGAGTAAAAAAATAGGGTTTTTAAGCTATAATGATACATATTGAAATCGTAGAAAAATATAGAAAAACTATGATATTTTATAATATAATGATTTGACAAAAAAAAATAACACACCAACTATATAAATAATGCTTTAAAACCAATGTAACCAAAGAATCCAAAACTAAATAGAAAAAATAATTAAAAATCAGAGTTACCAAGAAAAATAAAATAAAATAACAAAAACAACAACTTCACAGCAAGATCCATATAGGTGATGATCGGTAAAGCCAATCTCT